>ODAJ012178273.1_pt1 | contig 12734 bp, 8 predicted proteins | sample 1539241 | NCBI WGS metagenome assembly ODAJ01 (sample SAMN02144231, study PRJEB22623) | gut metagenome | biome: sheep rumen | host: Ovis aries | place: New Zealand | reverse complement strand
AGAGGTCGTGGACCACTCGTTGGAATAAATATTTCTGTTTCCGGTCAGCCGCCCCCAGGCCGTTGGACCGGGGCCGGAACCATTTAGTCGGAATAAGGATTTCTGCTTCTGAGGATAAATATGATCACAATGCTGTAGACCGTTACCGCAAATCCAAGTAAAGCGGTAAAAACTACCATGGGACCAGTCTTGGGAAGCAGGGCCTGTATGATGGGCATTATGTATTCCATTTCCGAATAACCACCATAACCATAGCCATAACCATAACTGCCATAGCTCATAAGAGAATACAGCTCATCATACAGGGCGCTGTAGACACTTTGTAATGAGAGCGTAAGAATCAGTCCAAAGAACTGGAAAACGCCGCCAATAATCAGCATGATAATGGAAAACAGGGATGTCCGATAGGACGTTTCTCTCCCCTGCAGGACATGGGAGATCGTTTCCGGAAGGATCCGCAGGCCCATCCAGTAGAACCAGTTCCATACACATACGACAATACCTGTCAATAATGTGATGACGCCCAGAACAGTGATCGATCCATCATCCGCTGCACTGCCTGCAATGAAAAAGAGTACAGCTACTCCGCCAAACCCAACGATCGCAGACAGTATGGCTCCGACCAGTTCAATAATCAGCGTTATACTGATCAGCCTGAATCCCCCATCCGTCAGATTGCGCTGATAACTCGAGTAGAAAATAAGCCATACAGCGATCACAAACATAACAAGGGGAATGGATGCAAAAAATGTGCCAATACCAAAGTTGAAGATCAGATTCAGCAGCACATAAAGGGAGAAAATAATATAAAAGACCAATGCGGGAATACTTCTGCAGAATTCCGTGATTTCTTCTATTACACCGCCCTGCCCGAATGCCGTCTTCGCCCCAAATCCGGGTTCCGGCCCTGCATGAAAGAAATTTCCGGGTCCTTCATGCATGAAATTTCCAGGTCCTTCATGCACGAAATTTCCGGGGCCTCTGTTCATGGAATTTCCGGGTCCTTCCTCCTTGGGATTTCCAGGTTCTTCCTCCATAGGATTCCCGCAGTAGATACAGAACCGGTTATCCGCCTTGTTCTGCCGCCCGCAGCGGGAACAGTATATTACGCCGTTTTTATGATAATTCTGTTCCTGATAATAATCCGCCATACTAATACTCCTCCTTTCCATACTCTCCATACCCGGCAAAATCCCTTTTTTTACTGCCTGATCAGCAGCCGGCCGGCTGCTTTTGTTCATTGCAGTCTTCCTGCCGTTCACCGTGTAATAAGCAGTGTATTCTTCCGCCGGTATCTTTTCCTGTGCCTGCCCTTCTGTTATTTGTAACTATAGGCACTAAATCCTCTGGTCGTGTAATTCTGTCTTCCCATGGCTTCAAAAGCCTGCCTGTTGCCGGTGACAAAACTGATAATCGTCAGATCATAGACAGCACCAGCGACGCCCAGAAGTCCGCCGAATAATACATTCAGGATCAGAAAGACGATAACAAGGGTCTGGCTGCTTTCCATCGCCGCAACGATTCCTGTAGGATCCCGATAATACTGTTCCGCCATTTTTTTCTTCTTCATGCTCTGGATAATATTCCAGATTCCCAGGCCAATGGTCGTAAGGCCATAGCCAAAGAACATAATCAAAGGAAGTCCGATGACGCACTGATAAATACCAAGGATCAGCCAGATGGTCGAACTTATTTTCATTTTTGAGGCAAACTTGTCCAGAAGCGCAGACGCTGTACCCCCTTGATAAGCCTGATAAAACTCCCTGCCGCCATAGCCCTGGTCTCCGCCGAAAGGCTGCGCATTCCGGTCGGTGCGGCTTTCATTCAGCGGCTTTCCGCAGTATTCACAAAAAGCGGCAACACTTTCATTCATCGTCCCGCAGAAGCGGCATCTTTTACCGGCGTTCTGACTGCCATCCTGCATGCCATAGTGATTCTGCGGTCCTTGTCCGGGTCTTGCCTGGCCGGAATAGCTGCCTGCAGCATCCTGATTTCTGGTATCCCGTACCTCGGTATAGAATTCGGAAGGATCCACTTCCTGAAAACCATTGCTGCCGCCCATTCCCTGCAGGTTGCCGTTTCCATCATGCCGGCTGTTCGAACCGTTTATAGCTGTCGGATAATTGTACTGATCCGCAGCCCGGAAAGGCTGATTGCATTTCAAACAAATATGTGCCCAATCTGTATTGGAAGCACCACAGTTACTGCAAATTTTCATATGATCTCCACCTCTCTACATCCTATTACAATTTTAAAGTCTTTTTTGCCAACCATCTTATCTTGTAAATCAAGTATATCACCTGCGGATCTTTTTATTTTTTTACAAAATGCGTCAAATACCATGGCAGGTGGTTAATTACCTCTGGGGTCACTTGCTGGGGTCACTGGCGGTTAAGCACCTCTGAGGTCGCTGACGCGCTGCGGGAATGCAGACAAAACGCCCGGGCCTTTCCCGGCCCGGGCGAATTTGGTGTCTGGTGGTTAATTACCTCTGAGGTCGCTGGCGCTCTTGACTCAGATGGGCATGACGCCGATGGTCATTTCCTCCAGGACGTCCAGCAGGACGCGGACTGTGTCCAGGGACGTGAACATGGTGACCCGGTGTTCGCTGGCGCATTTCCGGATGGCCGCGCCATCTTCATAATGAACGCCGGACAGAATGGCCCTGGTGTTGACCACGTAACTTACATAGCCGGCCCGGATGGAATCCAGAATTTCCGTACTGCCCTCACTCAGTTTGCGGCGCAGTTTTACCCTGACGCCATGCTCCCTCATATACTCGGCTGTCATTGTAGTCGCCTCTAAATTAAAACCCATGTCATAGAAGCGTCTGGCAAGGGGAAGGGCTTCCGCCTTGTCCTCATCCGCGAGAGTGAAGATCACAGTGCCGTAATTCTGGACCCGGATTCCGGAGGCTGTCAGGGCCTTATACATGGCCCGGTGCAGCTTAAAGTCATAGCCGATGGCTTCACCTGTGGATTTCATTTCGGGGGACAGGTAAGCATCCATTCCGGAAAGTTTGGAAAAAGAGAATACCGGAACTTTAACGAACCACTTCTGTCCCGGTTCGGGACAAAGATCTGTAATGCCCTGCTCCTTTAATGAAATCCCCAGGCTTACCCTGGCCGCCATATCAGGCAGGGGCCATCCTGTCGCCTTGGACAGAAAAGGCACCGTCCTGGATGACCGGGGATTGACTTCGATGATGTAGACTTCATCATCCCGGTCGACGATGAACTGGATGTTAAAGAGTCCCCGGATGCCGATTCCCAGGCCCAGGCGCTCTGTATATGTCCGGATGGTCCGGCGGACCTTTTCGGAAACGCTGAAAGTCGGATAGACGCTGATGGAATCTCCGGAGTGGATGCCTGTCCTCTCGACCAGCTCCATGATACCGGGAATAAATACCTGCTCGCCGTCACAGACCGCATCCACTTCCAGTTCCTTACCGGAAATATAGCGGTCCACCAGGACAGGCCTGTCCTCGTCGATCTCAACGGCCGTCTGCAGGTAGCGGCGCATCTCCTTCTCCCCGGATACGATCTGCATGGCTCTGCCGCCCAGGACAAAGCTGGGCCTTACCAGCACCGGATATCCGATGGATTTGGCAGCCTCTATCCCATCCTCGACGCAGGTCACAGCCATGCCCCGGGGCTCCGGGATACCAAGTTCATGCAGGAGTTTTTCAAAAAGATCCCGGTCCTCCGCCCGGTCGATGGCTTCACAGCCGGTGCCGATCAGCCGTACGCCCCTTTGATGCAGGGGCTCTGCCAGGTTGACGGCAGTCTGGCCGCCCAGGGTGACGATCACGCCCATGGGCTTTTCCAGTTCAATGATATTCATCACGTCTTCCGGACACAGGGGCTCAAAATACAGCTTGTCGGACGTGGTATAGTCCGTCGAGACAGTTTCGGGGTTATTATTGATAACGATTGCTTCATATCCTTCTTCTTTAATGGTCCGGACTGCGTGCACGGTGGAATAGTCAAATTCCACGCCCTGGCCGATCCGGATGGGTCCGGCTCCCAGCACAATCACACTGGGCCGGTCCGAGATGACAGATTCGTTCTCTCCTTCATAAGTGGAATAAAAGTATGGTACATAGCTTTCAAATTCAGAAGCACATGTATCGATCATCTTGTAGACCGGGAATATCCCTTCCTGTTTGCGCAGAGCGAAGACCTGCTCCTCCGGCATCTGCCAGAAGGATGCGATGGCGGCGTCTGAGAATCCCATCCGCTTGGCTTCCCGCAATATTCCCACGTCTCCCCTGTTTTCCCGCAGGATCTCCTCTTCTTCCATGATGTTGGCGATCTTATCCAGGAAGAAGCGGTCAATACAAGTCCTTTCGGCAATCTGTCCGGCTGATACCTGTCGGCGCAGCAGTTCTGCAACAGCATAGATTCTGTCGCTGGATCCCTGCAGGACTCTGTCCCAGAGTGTTTGCAAAGAAGCGCTGTCATATTTGGCGAGCCGCAGGTGCGGCGTTCCGCACTCCAGAGACCGGACCGCTTTGAGCAGGCTCTCCTCAAAGGTCCTGCCCACGCTCATGGTCTCTCCCGTTGCTTTCATCTGGGTGCCCAGGTTCTGGTCGGCATCGGTAAATTTGTCGAAGGGAAAACGGGGCATCTTGGTGACGATATAGTCCAAAGCCGGTTCGAAGCAGGCAGGCGTATTGGCCAGCTGTATCTCATCCAGGGTAAGGCCGACGCTGATCCTTGCCGAGACTGCGGCGATCGGATAGCCGGAAGCTTTGGAGGCCAGGGCGGAGGACCGGGAGACTCTGGGGTTGACTTCGATCAGGTAGTACTGGAAAGAGGCGGGATCCAGCGCGAACTGGACGTTGCAGCCGCCTTCCACCCGCAGGGCCCGGATCAGCTTCAGGGCGCTGTCCCGGAGCATATGGTATTCCCGGTCTGTCAGGGTCTGAGAGGGACATACGACGATGGAGTCGCCGGTATGGATGCCGACCGGATCCAGGTTCTCCATGTTGCAGACCGTGACCGCGTTGTCCGCAGCGTCCCGGATCACTTCATATTCAATCTCTTTAAAGCCTTTGACGCTCTTTTCAACCAGTACCTCGCTGACAGGTGAAAGGTCCAGGCCCGCCTGCAGCAGCTCCTCCAGCTGGGCCGGGTTGTCCGCGAAGCCGCCGCCGGTCCCGCCCAGGGTAAAAGCAGGCCGCAGGACCACCGGATAGCCAATCTGATCTGCTGCTTTCCGGCCTTCCTCCAGGCTGTGGACCACGATGGAAGGCAGGACCGGTTCCCCCAGGCGGACGCAGAGATCCCGAAAGGATTCCCGGTCCTCTGCCATTTCTATGGAAGCGGAATCGGTTCCCAGCAGCTCGCAGCCGCACTCTGACAGGACGCCTTTTTTCTCCAGCTGCATGGCCAGGTTCAGACCGGTCTGGCCGCCGATCCCGGGCAGGATGGCGTCCGGCCGCTCCCGCCGGATGATCCTGGCTACGTATTCCAGGTTCAGGGGTTCCATATAGACCCGGTCCGCCACAGATTTATCTGTCATGATGGTGGCCGGATTGGAATTACAGAGAATGACTTCATAGCCTTCCTCCTTCAGGGCCAGGCAGGCCTGGGTCCCCGCATAGTCGAATTCCGCCGCCTGCCCTATGATAATGGGGCCGGAGCCGATCACCAGTATTTTTTTCAGGTCAGTTCTTTTGGGCATGCTTTTTTCCTTTCGCCTTCACTCCGCGGCTGGTCCGGAAAGAACAATGGTACACTGCATTTGCTGCAGAAATATCTCATTCGTTGCTGCAGAAATATCTCATTTGTTATAGAAGCTCCTCTTGATCCTAATCGGTTTCAGAAACTCTTTATTTGGCTTCAGGAACTTTCCATCAGTTTCAGAAATTCATCAAATAAGTAAGCGCTGTCATGGGGACCGGGAGAGCTTTCGGGATGATATTGGACACTGAAGATCCGGTCCGCTTCACAGCTTACTCCTTCTACTGTCCCATCCAGCAGGTTCCTGTGGGTGACGGTCAGGCCTGTTCCCGCAAGACTGTCTTCTTCCACGGCATAGGAGTGATTCTGGGAGGTGATCTCAATCCTGCCGGTCAGCAAATTCCTGACCGGATGGTTGCCTCCCCGGTGGCCGAACTTCAGCTTGTAGGTGGAGGCGCCGCAGGCCAGGGAAATGATCTGATGGCCCAGGCAGATACCGAAGATGGGATATTTCCCGCGCAGGGTCCGGACCAGCTCAATGGCTTCTTTCACATCTGTCGGGTCTCCCGGCCCATTGGAAAGGAAGACGCCGTCAGGCCTGCAGGCGGCCACTTCTTCTGCTGTGGCATTCCAGGGAAAAACAGTCAGGCTGCATCCCCGGCGCAGCAGAGACCGGAGGATATTTTCCTTCATGCCCAGATCAATGGCCGCGATATGATATCTGGCCCCGACGTTGTAATAGTTCTCCCGGTACTTTCGGCTGACTCTGGATACCGCGTCGGTCGGAAGTTCTGTTTCTCTGAGGATCTTCATGGCTTCTTCCGAAGGCGTATCCGCGTCTGTAAGCAGAGCCTTTGACGTGCCTTCCTTACGGATCCGGCGGACCAGCTCCCTTGTGTCCGCCCCGGTCATGCCCGGAATCTCAAAGGCCTGCATCACACGGGAAAGGCTGTACCTGCTGCGGAAATTGGAAGGGCTGTCATTATAATCCCGGACGATCAGGCCGCCGATGGTGGGGCGGGCTGTTTCAAAATCGTCCTGATTGATGCCGTAATTGCCAATCAGGGGATAAGCCATGACAACGAACTGGTCCGTATAGGAAGGGTCTGACAGAATTTCCTGATAGCCGACAGGGGAAGTATTGAACACCAGCTCGCAGACCCTGCTGCCGGTCTCTCTGCCGAAACTTTGTCCGAAGTATTGGCTGCCGTCCGGCAGGACCAGTTTTCTTGCTTTTGCCTGATAGATCATGAATATGCTCCTGTATGCTTCTGTATGCTTTTGTATGCCGGCTGTTTATTTCCGGGCTTAATTCCCGGGCTTAAGATACTGCAATGACACGGCTTATTTTTTGAGGGAATACCGGACCAGTTCCCGGAACAGAGGATGGGCCTTATCCGGCCTGGATTTGAATTCGGGATGGAACTGGACGCCCACATGGAAACGGCAGCCGGCGGCTTCCACTGCCTCGACCAGGGTCCCGTCCGGAGAAGTGCCGCTGACGGTCAGTCCCGCCTTCTCCAGCTGCTGCCGATATGTATTGTTGAATTCAAAACGATGTCTGTGGCGTTCGGAAATCTCCGGCGCGCTGTAAGCCCTCTCCAGAACGGTCCCCGGAAATACCTTACAGGGATAGGCACCCAGACGCATGGTCCCGCCTTTTCGCAGAATCGCCACCTGCTCTTCCATCAGATCTATGACGCAGTGTTCTCCCTGGGGATCAAACTCCCGGCTGTTCGCGTCCGCGATGCCGAGTACGTTTCTGGCATACTCAATGACGGAGACCTGCATGCCCAGGCATATGCCAAGATAGGGGATATCATGCTGCCTGGCATAGCCGCAGGCCAGGATCATGCCTTCAATGCCCCGGTCTCCGAAGCCGCCCGGGACCAGAATGCCGTCGGCCGCCTGCAGCTGTTCCTCCAGATTCTGCTCCGTCAGGTGTTCGGAATCGATCCAGAGGACTTCAACTTCTGTATCATTCTCATAACCTCCGTGATAAAGGGCTTCCCGCACGGACAGGTAGGAATCGTGCAGTCCCACATATTTCCCTACAATGGCAATCCTGGTATGCCGGCTGGGATGATGGATTCGCTGTACCATTTCCTCCCAGGCGGACAGGCCGGTCATTTCTCCGGACAGCCCAAGTTCCCGGCAGACCACAGTGTCCAGGCCGTGCCGGTGAAGCATCAGAGGCGCCTCATAGAGACAGTCCATGGTATTGTTTTCGATGACGCAGTCCTTTTTCACGTTGCAGAACAGGGCGATTTTATCTTTGATGCTCTGTTCCAGAGGACGGTCCACCCGGGTCACGATCAGATCCGGATGAATGCCCAGGGCCTGCAGTTCCTTGACGGAATGCTGGGTGGGCTTGGATTTGTGTTCATTGGATCCGCTCAGCCAGGGTACCAGGGTCACATGGATGAAGAGGCAGTTCTCATGCCCCTGCTCCAGGGAGACCTGACGGATGGCTTCGATGAACGGCTGTCCTTCAATATCTCCGATCGTGCCGCCGATCTCTGTAATCAGGACATCGGCGCCGGAATCTTTGGCGCCCATGTATATGAAATGCTTGATCTCATCTGTTATGTGGGGAATCACCTGCACTGTCTGTCCCAGATATTCCCCTTTTCGCTCCCGGTTCAGAACATTCCAGTAGACTCTGCCGCTGGTCAGGTTCGAGTAGCGGGTCAGGTTTTCATCCGTGAAACGCTCATAATGGCCCAGATCCAAGTCCGTTTCCGCCCCGTCGTCCGTGACAAAGACTTCCCCGTGCTGAAAAGGGCTCATGGTCCCGGGATCCACATTCATATAGGGATCCAGCTTCTGGGAGGCTACGCGCAGGCCGCGCATTTTGAGCAGCCGCCCCAGAGACGCAGCTGTGATTCCTTTGCCAAGTCCGGAGACAACGCCTCCTGTTACAAAAATATACTTAGACACTTTTTTCCTCCAATTCCCGGCATGCTTGTTTGCCACCTCTGGGGTCGTTTGCCGGTTTCCTTGTTTGCCACCTCTGGGGTCGTTTGCCGGTTTCGCACAATAAAAAAGACAAAGACCCCTTTTCTGTAATATTACAGAAAAGACGCCTTTGCCTTTTCAACCGATATCTTACTACTACCGGTGGCAGGTGTCAAGAATATGATTTTAGCGCATCAGTGCACAATCGCGTCAGAGTGCCAGTGTGTCGGTCAACGACCCCAGGGGTGATTGGCCGGGGTGATTGGCCAGGGGTGATTGACTCAGCAACGGCCGTGCAGGATATTTTCCGCCGTCTCCCGCTTGCTGAGGCACATGTCCATGGACAGTTTCTGGATGTATCTGTGGGCTTCTTCTTCACTCATGCCGCGGGATTCAATGAGGGCCCATTTGGCTCTGTTCACTAGGCGGATCTCTTCCATCTTTTCCTCCAGGGTCATGGTCTTTTTCCGCATGCCCCGCAGTCTCTCCCGGACGCTGCACATGGAATCCAGCAGTTGCTTGAAGACGGACCGTTCCATGGGTCTTCTGGTGACCAGGACCCCGTGGACGGACATGGCGGACCGGATCTCGTCATACATGTCGCTTCTGACCAGCAGGAGGGCCACGCGCTCACTGTCAATGCAGACATCGACCGCAAACTTCCTGCCGAACTCGTCCGGCAGTGGCGCGTTGATGATGACGAGGTCGTAATCTCTGTCGGCCAGGATACGCCGGGCTCTGGCCGCGGAGTCTGCCACTGTGACCGGCTCAAACCGTTCCGGAGGGAAGTAGGGCATGAGCGCGGTATTTATTTTTTTGGCTGCCGATACCAGCAGTACACTGTAGATTGGCCTTGCCCCTGTCATTTCTGTTTCCTTCCGCTGCACTTTTCCAACCAGCTCCGGGACAGCACAGTCAAGTGCTGACGCGCGGCCCGTAATCGAGCTGTTTTTATTCAGCCTGCATTTCCCGAAACTGTCTGTCCATCCTCTGATCGGCAGACGCTTCAGAATTTATATTTGTTCAGTCCTGTTCTTTCCAGGTATGCCGTCAGAATCTCTTCCGGCAGGTACTTCCTGATAAAGCTGCTTTCAGCTGCCTTTTCGGCGGCTTCTTCCAGAGTGGCGGGAAGCCGTTCCAGATCATGCAGTGTTTTCCGGTCCGCCCGGAACAGGTTGATGTTTACGGCCGGCGGCGGTACAAGTTCCTGCCGCAGTCCTTCCAGCCCTGCATAGATCAAAAGTCCGAACGCCAGATACGGATTGGCCATGGTATCCGGAGACCTGAGCTCGCCTCTTTCATACTTGCCGAAGGCGGCGGGGACACGGATCAGGGTCGAGCGGTTCTCTCTGGACCAGGAAATATAGCCGGGCGCCATCAGGGTCCCCAGACGCCGGTAGGATTCCGGCAGAGGATTGAGGAAAAGTGTCATATCACTGATATTGGCAAGGATTCCGGCTATGACCGGTTCCAGTCCGGTCTCATTGTCTCCCGACTTTACCGAGAAGTTGATATGCATACCGTTGCCGGGCTGGTCCTGCATGGGTTTTGGGGAAAAGTCCGCCCCGGCTCCGTTGCGGTCGGCAATGGCATAGACCACGTTCCGAAAGGTCATGGCGTCATCCGCGGATTTCAGTGCCTCACAGTAACGGAAATCGATCTCATTCTGGCCGCGTCCCTCTTCATGATGGGAGCTTTCCGGATAGATTCCCATCTCTTCCAGGGTCATGCAGATCTCCCTGCGGATGTTCTCTCCGCGGTCTGCCGGTCCTACATCCATGTATCCCGCGTTGTCATAAGGGATCCGGGTGCTCTCTCCTTCCGAATCATTGCGGAAAAGGTAGAATTCCTGTTCCGTTCCAAACCGGAAAGTATAGCCCTCCCGGGCGGCGTCTTCCACAGCCCTGCGCAGGAAACCTCTGGTATCACAGGCAAAAGGAGTCCCGTCCGGCCATGTAATATCACAATACATGCGGACGACTCTGCCATGTTCCGGCCTCCAGGGGAGGATGGCAAGGGTTCCGGGATCGGGATGCAGGAAAATATCAGATGTACTGAAATTCTCAAACCCGGCGACGGCCCAGGCGTCTATGGCAATGCCTTCGCTGAAGGCCCTGTCAAGTTCGGTGGGCATGATCGATATATTTTTGGATTTTCCGAAAATATCGCTGAAGGCAAGCCGGATAAATTTTACATCCTCTTCTTCCACAAACTGCTTTACTTCCTGGCTGGTGTATTTCATAAATCCTCCTGCAAATAAGCGTCCGTTCTATACTGCTTGTTTTCCTGAACTCAGGCGCCGACGGTCAATTTCGATAATTATGCAGTAAGTCATTGTGTATGTCAAATGTCCGGATCTGCCGGAAATCCGTCCCCAAAAACTGTTTTCTGAACTGTTCCCGGAGCCGGGTCTCTGGCATCGCGGCCGTGATTGCCGGCTGCAGCTATATTTTTCAGCTGTTCCTGCTGCCATCAGGCAAGGCTGGCATCTCAGCCGTCTTTGCCGGCTGCGGCTGCAGCTGTTTTCAGCTGTTCCTGTAGCCCATCAGGCTGGCGTCGACCTCGGCCGCGCAGGCCCTGCCTTCCGCCAGGGCCCAGACCACCAGGCTCTGTCCCCGCCGCATATCACCGGCCGCGAATACACCGGGTATATTGGTGGCATAGCTGCCCTCCGGCGTAGATACAACGCCCCTGCCTGTCATTTCCAGTCCCAGAGACGCGGGAATCTGTTTTTCCGCTCCGATGAAACCGGCCGCGATCAGAAGGAGGTCACAGGGCAGTTTCTGTTCTGAGCCTTTGACTTCGACCAGCTTCCCTTTCTCAAATGTGACCTGCACTGTCTCAATCGCTTTGATGCGTCCTTTCTCCGAAAAGACTTTCCGGACTGTGGTACTGAACACTCTGGGATCCCTGCCGAAGACCTGTATGGCTTCGGTATGTCCGTAATCGGTCCGCAGGGTTTTGGGCCATTCGGGCCAGGGATTGTCCGCTTTCCGCTCCGCCGGGGGCTTGGGCATCATTTCCAGGGCGGTGACCGACTTACAGCCCATGCGGATCACAGTGCCGATGCAGTCATTGCCGGTATCTCCGCCGCCGACCACTACGACATGCTTACCCTTGGCCTGCATGGCTGCCGGAAGGTGGCTGCTGCCCAGCAGGTTTTTCGTGGCGGCGGTCAGAAAATCGACTGCATAGAAGATGCCTTTCGTTCCCTCCATGCCTTCCGCCTGCAGGGGCCGGGGCTGTTTGGAACCGCAGCAAAGAATGACCGCGTCGTATTCTTCACGCAGATCGGAAATCTGCAGGTCTTTTCCGACATTGACGCCGGTCCGGAAAACGATGCCTTCCGCCTCCATCAGCTGCTGCCTGCGCGCGATCACGCTCTTGTCCAGCTTCATGTTGGGAATACCGTACATGAGCAGACCGCCGATCCTGTCTTCCCTTTCATAAACGGTAACGGCATGCCCCCTTTTGCGAAGGGCATCCGCCGCGGACAGGCCGGAAGGGCCGCTGCCGATCACCGCGATTTTTCTGCCGCTTTCCCGGACAGGCGGCTTTCCTTCCATCCATCCCTGCCGGTATCCGGTCTCAATCAGATACAGCTCATTATCCCGGACTGTTACAGGGTCATCGTACTGACCGCAGATACATGCCTTCTCGCAGAGAGCGGGACAGACCCTTCCGGTAAATTCCGGAAAACGGTTGGTCTTCAGTAGCCTGGCCAGGGCGTGCCGGTCCTGGCCCCTGTAGATGGCGTCATTCCATTCGGGGATCAGATTGTGTAAAGGACAGCCCACCACCATGCCGCTCAATTTCATGGCGGACTGGCAGAAGGGCACCCCGCAGTTCATGCACCTGGCCCCCTGCTGCCGCCTTATCTCCGCGGAATACGGGGTATGGAATTCCTGAAAGTTCCTGATCCTCGCGGCGGCCGGAATCTCTCTGTTTTCACATCGTTCATATTCTAAAAAACCTGTCTGTTTTCCCATCGTTTCACCTGCTGTTTCTGTCTGCTGTACCGGTTCTATATGCCTGTATGCCTGTTCACGGAGCCTGTATCAGTTCGCTGCCTGCCCGCGAGCTCTGAGC
>ODAJ011980406.1_pt1 | contig 12737 bp, 31 predicted proteins | sample 1539241 | NCBI WGS metagenome assembly ODAJ01 (sample SAMN02144231, study PRJEB22623) | gut metagenome | biome: sheep rumen | host: Ovis aries | place: New Zealand | reverse complement strand
CCCCGGCGAAACAGCCGCGACCAAGCTGATGCAAAAAGACCTGTTCTTCTATCCAAAAAAAACTGTGAAGGATCTCCCGTTGTACGGTAACCAGTTCCTTCCTCTCGGAATTAAAGCGACGCTTCATGAACGCATCCGCGCCGCTGCGATGTTCGACAGTTTCTGCAACGGAGGCAGCATCCTGCATGTAAATGTGGACGCGCCGTTTGACAGCTTCGAGAAAGCGTGGGATATGCTGAACTATATTGCCGACCAGGGTGTTACCTACTTCGCGTTTAACACCAGGATTCAGGCATGCAAACACAACCACGCGTTCTTTGGAAAGCATTGCCCCGTGTGCGGCGAACCTGTCGCGACGGAATATACGAGGATTGTTGGGTTCTTCGTGAACATCCAGACGTATTCCAAGGAACGCAAGGCTGAGTACAAGCTCCGCCAGTGGGAAGATGTGAACAATGAATAAGTGCCATGTGTGTGATAAAGACGCCGTATGTAAAGCATGCGGCGTCTATTTATGTTCAAAGCACAGGAGCCAGTGGTACCGGCACCATTGTTTTGATGACAATACTATTTATGCGCCAAACGAATATGTTATGTATGATGATCACGCAGAGATTATTCTGAGAGATTCAAAACATAATGAAGTCGGCAGGGCAATTATTGATCTTGATGACGTGGAAAAGTGCAAGCTATATAAATGGCATCTGCGCCGCAGGAATTATGTTGTCGCTACCGTTCCGCATGGCACAAAGCAAAGCAATGAAAAGGTTCATTTACACCGCCTTGTTTCTGGTCATATTGGCAACGACCTGGTGATTGACCATATTAACAGGAACCCGCTTGATAACCGCAAAAGCAATCTCCGGATTGTGAACCAGCAGACAAACGCTGCGAATCATCCAGGCGCTGGCGTCAGGCGTGTCCCGTCCGGTAGATACCAGGCAATTGTTACAAGGCATTATAAACCAATCTATATCGGTACATTTGACACGTATAAAGAAGCGTCTGACGCGCGCAAAAAGTTTATTGCAAACTACGATGCAAACGATCCTTCCCGTGTTTCAATACCGGTTGTGCAATGAGGTATAAATATGTTAATCAAAGGAATAACAGACGAGGACTTTATTAATTATAAAGTCCCGTCCATGTATATCGCTACGGCGACATGCTCGTTTAAATGTGATCTGGAGTACGGCAAAAAAATCTGCCAGAACAGCGAGCTTGCAAACGCACCGACAATTAGTATTAGTGCAGACAGCCTCGCGACAAGGTATATGCTGAATGAAATTACACACGCCATTGTGTTCGGTGGCCTTGAACCCGTAGATCAACTTGACGACCTGATCGCGTTTCTCGCTGCGTTGCGTACGCCGGAAGGTCACAACTGCCACGATGACGTCGTCATCTATACAGGCTATACGCGGGAGGAAATGGATGAGACAGAGTGTCTGTCAAAACTCTCTGTATTTGACAATGTTGTCGTGAAGTACGGCAGGTTCATCCCCGATCAGCAGCCACACTTCGACCCCGTCCTTGGCGTCAACCTCGCCAGCGACAATCAATATGCAGAAAGGATAAGTTAATGGCAAAGAAAATCCCGATGGAATTATCATTGCTGAATGAATGGACCGAGCGTCTTGGTCTGCAGGACTGGGCAATTGTCCTACATACCGACTGCAATCCTTCCGAAATGTCTCTCCAGGGAGCACTCGGTTGTACATCCTGGCAAGAAGCAACCAAAACAGCAGTGATCCAAATCGTAAACCCCAATAAGGTTGACGGTCTAACCAGACCATATAATTTCGAGGAGATCCTAATTCATGAATTGTTGCATCTTAAAACATCATTGTTATCATCTGGAGAAGAACCTGAGACAACCAGTGATCGTGTTCTGCATCAGCTTGTGGATGATATTGCAAGGGCATTTATTGACACAAAAAATTCGGTGAAAAAAAATGAAAAAAGGACAACATAAATATCAAGAGTGTGCAATATGCGGTAGAACATCATTAGAAAAACGAATTTCATTTTACAGTAAATATGACATGGCATTATGTCCAAAGCATTATAATCAATTGGTACGATATGGTACTATCATTGACCCTTCAGGATATTCTGAACGTGACAAGAATAAAATTATATTTCATGATAATTATGCTGAAATGATAGTGCATAACTATTCATCTCAATGTGACGAATCTGTATTAATTGATTTAGATGACGTTGATCGTGTTGCACAATATAAATGGCATTTAAATGTACAACCGGATAGATATAACTATAAAACTGTTTGTGGTTATTGTAATGGCAAGACTGTAAAATTACACAGATTTATAATGATGTATGATGGCAATAAAGTTGTTGACCATATTAATAGAAACACATTAGATAATCGAAAGTGTAATCTCCGTATTGTAACCGCAACTCAGAATAAACAGAATGTAGACCCATGTGGTATATACATTCGACCGAATGGCAAATGGAGCGCTGCTTTTCAAAGAGAAAAAAAACAAATTTATGTTGGTACTTTTAATTCTCCAGAAGAAGCAAAACTTGCACGTAATATTGCTATTCAAGAATATGATTCAGAAAGGTATTAAGAATGATTAAGTATTACATCTACGGCGAGGGGAATAAAAAACCTATCCGCAAGACGAAACACGAAAACGACGCAATGCTGTTTGTCGCAGACTTTAAGAATCTTCAGCAATTCGGCTGCATGACGGTTATTCGTGAAGACGATAACGGCGTCCGTGAAGCATGGGACGATGAAATTAAAGCGTGGACTTCGGAGGTAAAAAATGGCTGAGTTTCAGAAAGTATCTTTTGAAGAATTTAAAAAAGAGTGCCTGAACCTTCAGGCAGGCGGTACATTATTGTTCGGAGACGACAATGAAATCCGGAAGTATTATGACGCGATTCAGCTTCCGCGAAGGGCGACGAGTGGTTCAGCCGGATATGACTTTTATATGCCGTTTCCGGCGGTATTCCACCCCGTTGTTCGGAGTACGATACCCACGGGTATTCGCGTGGCCCTGGATAAAAACCAGTTCCTGCTCTGTGTGCCGCGCTCGGGTCTTGGATTCAAGTATGGTGCCGGCCTGATAAATACTTGTGGGATTATCGACGAGGACTATATTTTGTCAGACAACGAAGGTCACATCATGGCAAAGATCGTAACACTGGAGCCATTTAAACTTGATGCCGGCGATCGTTTTATGCAGGGTATCATTCTGAAGTATGATACTGTTGATAATGATAACCCGATCAAAGATAAACGCAACGGTGGCTTTGGGTCTACCGGCGGAACTTAAAGGGGGGAACAAAATAATGAGCGCATTAAGCAAAGAATCTATTCGCAGCACAGACGAAAATTACATCTTTGGTGTTGAGCCGGAAGCGCCGGTTATCATGAATGAGAATGGCGGCAAGCAATCAGATACGCCGTATGGATTTCATCTGCTTCCAATATCTGCACTGTTTGATGCGGCGAAGGTTGCCAAGTACGGTGCCGATAAATACGGCGAAACATTTGATAAACGCAACTATACAAAGATTCCAGTAACGGATCATCTGAATCACGCCGTCCAGCATATATACGCTTTTCTTGCCGGCGATACCCAGGATGACCATCTTGGGCATGCTATCGTTCGCTTGATGTTTGCGTATGAGGTAAATAAAAACGGCGTTGCAAAGGAGTGAGTCTTTTGTCAGAATTGCAAACATGCACGGACATTATTGCCTGCGATCTGTCATTTCGTCGTCCGGGCTTTGCGTATCTGCGGTATTATTCGCGAGGACGCAAGGTGGCAGTATAGGAAACAAGTAATATCAACAACAAAAACAGTAGGGATAAATCGGATGGCGAAATCCTTTCTGAGATTGCCCATGAGCTGCGCAGATACCTTACTATGAATCCGATGGCGGTGATTGTTCGTGAACAGGCGCTTGATAAACAAGGCGGTCCGAGAAACTCCCGTGTGATTGAAGTTCTGCATAAAGTTGTTGGTGTTGCGGATCTGTATGGCTGGGGATTTGGCGGTCGCGTGTTCGAAGAGATCCATCCAAAGACGATTAAAAAGCTTGTTGCGAATGACCAACTCGCTGAAAAAGACGTCGTTGCCTCTTCCCTCGCCCAGTTTGTAGGCGAGTATGAATATGCTTGCGATGATGAGTCCGACGCTGTGGCGGTCGGCGTTGCATGGCTCCTGCGCGAGGGCCTGCTTGACAGCCCATATAAGAAAGAAGGTGCCGACAAATGAAACTTGCGGTTATTATCATTTTACTGATTATCCTTTACGCAATAGCTTATCAGCATGGCTCTCATGGTCCATACGCGTAAAGACATATGTTTTGCTCCTGCTAATTTAGCACACTCAGACGCCCTCTGCGGTCGTGGATGACAAGTTGTCCATGCCTGACAGAGGGCTTATTTTTTTTGCCTATTTTAGCATTGTTTGGCGGACAAGTTGCCTCAAAATACTCCTATATATATCGAACAAACCCAAACAAGGAGATGGTTATATGAAACGTCCGATCCCGCTGGATGAACAAGAGACGATTATCTCTTTCACTCCTGCTCAGGTCAGCAAGGTGGCCGAAGTTTATTCCTGTATGCCGAACGTGATGAAATCTCTGCGCAATAATGCAAAGAAGCATCCAGACTCTTTTGTAATTTTGAAGGACGAGGGCGATGCGGTGTTTGCATCTGTTGATCGCTCATGTATCAAGTTTTCGCCCAAACGTCAGCTTACGGAAGAACAGCGCCGTGCTGCCGTTGAGCGTCTGTCAAAATGGAGGTCAAACGCATGAATCCGCAGGAAATTGCCATGAAGTTTGCCAGTGCTTCTGCTACATGCAGGAATGGCAAATGCCCTTATACCGCTGAATGCGACGGTACGTCCTCATCCTGCAAGTTAAAAGAGGTTGCGATGATCATCCGGGCATTGGTGCAGGAGGTAGCTACCATCAACTCACAGTACAAAATGCTGCTTTCTGTGTCCAGGCAGATGAGCGATTATATATCCGACCTCGAAGATATAAACGCTCAATACCATGAGTTGGTAGTTTCGTTCCAGCGAGGATATCGTCCTAAAAAACAAGTTAAGCGCCGTGGCCCCAGGAAATCAAAGAAAGGCAAAAAACAGGACCTGGTTTCAATGGATGGAGACGAACGTTATGCGTATGTCAATCCGGAGAAGAAGCCAGACTTGCCTGTTGTAATTATCTGATGCGTTACTTCTGCGTAACATGTAAGCAAGGCCATCACGGAAACAAAAAATATCAGCCGATCTCATTTGCATTTGGCGCAACAGATGCGATCAGGGCAATGGATCTCGCGATGGCAATGCCTGGTGTCAAACATAAATCAATGATTCTTCAGTGCCGTGAAATTTCGTATGCCGAGTATATTGAGTACCGTAAAATTTCTGCATATAAACGACTGGAGGTAAACATATGAACCCAAGTACGGAAACAACGATAAGTTATCTCGGTCCGGATACCAGATGGAAAGCGCTTGGTTATGCAATTGTGAAACAGGCTATTCAGGATTGGCGCGAGGCATCTTTAAAGCTCGCTGATCCATGTACGGCCTCTTATGAAATGAGCAAGCAAAAGAATTCGGCAGAGCATTTTCTCCGCAGTCCAATGGTTGAATTATATTCCGGATTGGACGGCAAAACCATTCTTAGAAAAATGAAAGCAGGTATTTTATGAATAGAGATGATATCGATTTCCTGATTGCTTTATTTATGACAATAGGAATTGTGTTCTTTTTTTCATTACTGATTTCAATGGATTAACAGGAGGAATATCGCAGTGGACGAATTGAAACCATGTCCGTTTTGCGGAAGCGAGGCCGAGCCTGCATTACTGTTTGGCCGCTTTGGAATTACATGTACCGGCTGTCATGCCTGCATGCTCCCGCATTTATGTCAAAGCATAGATGTGGACGAAAAAAAAGAAACGATTGATGAATGGAACAGAAGAGCAGAAGAAATAAAATAAAATAGCTGTAATTTGGTAGAAACTCTGGTGCCGGTTTAATTCTATAATAAATTGCTGATCAAGGAGAAATTTTATGAAGCCTGGAGATTTTATAGCACTCCACACACCGGACGGAACGTTTGTTGCAAAAATGATCTCTGACAATGGTGACACAATAACAGCCGAAGTGGGTACAGTGTTCGGAAATCAGGTATTCTATGGCATTCCGAAGAATATCGTGACGCTACACCTTTGTGTGTAAGACTTATTAACTTGCTGTTTAGTTCTGTGTTGATGGATGCGAAGGATGGTGAGAATAATGGTGAGAATAATGGATAATGTCAAGCCTTGTCCTTTTTGCGGTGGTGTTACGATTAGTGCGTATCGCGTGGAATGGAAAGAAGGTGGTGAAAACTACAAACCAAACTGGGCAATTCATTGTCTTGAGTGCGGATGTGGTTTTAATGACATCTTTGAAACAAAAGATGATGCAATAAACAGATGGAATGAAAGGGGTATGCAATATAACATAAATTGCTGTTTTAAGAAAAGGTGGTGATGCCTTATGTATTGGTTAACTCTCGCTGAAACAATACTACTTACTGTGTATGTTTGTGTATTACATCGTCAATCGTTTGCAATTGCCTGGGATTTAGCGAGGTGAAGAGTTCGCTAAATTGCTGCTTAAAATAGGGGGTGAATCAAAATGGAAGAACCTTGCATGACATGTGATAAATACTCAGATGAAAAAGAGTGCTGTTGCGAAGAATTTGATAAATATTTAGCATATACGTTTAAAGCAAATGCTGACGAGGATTTTACTTTAGTTGTTAATTCAACAAATGGGAAAGGCAACTGTAAGTGAGGAAATTGCTATATAAGTAATGAGCGGTGGCGGAATAGGTAGACGCGAAAAAGGAGAAAGGAAAATGCAACTCCCTAACAAATAGCATTTTTCATGTGAGGTGCAAATCCTCACCCGCTCAATTGCTGTTAATGAGGTACGATAAATTAATGAAATTAAAGCCATGCCCGTTTTGCGGCGGTGAAGCACAAGTGCAAAAAGCCCATCCATTTTTCATGTTGAAAAGGCTGCATGACCTATACTTCTTTGCAGGCTGTCCGAAATGCGGCGCATCAACAGCAATGTTCAGGACACAAAAAACAAGATCGCCGTTAATGAATGATTACTATGACTCTGAAGCGCAGCAAAAAGCAATTGACGCATGGAATAATCGTGTTTGAGTTGTTATTACTGTACTGACGGAAGGAGACAAGAATGAAGACTACAGACATAAATATGATTGTCAAGAGCTGTGAATACTGGGTAAAAAATCATGAAGGTGAATGTCTGCCTCTCGCATATTCTTCAGTTGTTGAATTGCTCAATGTGCTGAAAGAGCAGGAAGTACGAGAGCTTACTATAGACGAATGGCGAGAGTGGAAAAATAATCCAAAACGAAATCCCATATGTGAGCTATGGGAACATGATACTTCTCCAATGTGGATACTTAATCCAGACAGAATTCATGAGCCTGCATTGCTAATGGGAAAACTAAAACTATTTACAGGAAAACCAACTTTGGATCAGTGTAAGGCGGTGAAATGGAATGACTGACAGGGAGAAGGTTATGACTTGGCTTGAAATCTGCGGTAAAAACAATGATTGTTCAGGCTGTTGTCCGTATAGTGAAAATGGCTTTGGAGAATCTAGTCGATGTCATGAATTATTAATGGCAGATGCATATGACCTGCTGAAAAAACAACAAACGCTTATTGATGCCATCATGCAGAGGAGGGCAAATAATGGGGAATTCGATTGACAGGGAAAAGGTTATAGAAGGACTAAGAGAACTTCATGGTTCAAAAGAAACGATGAAGTTAATATCAGACACCATTAAACTGCTGAAAGAACAGGAAGCAATCCCTGTGGATACAAAGGTAATTGGAACTTCTCATGGAGATATGGAGGTTTATTGTTGCAGTGATTGCAGGACTATTCTTGACCCGGCGTTTCATTATTGCCCAAATTGCGGACAGGCGGTGAAGTGGGATGACGATTGAAGAATGGGCAAAAGATTTCAAATCGTTTGTTAATGAATTACAAATGCCAAGAGATGATTACAAAGGCATTATGGGATACGTTGACGATGCCCTTGTCCTGCTGAAAAAGCAGGAAGAATTGTTGCGTAAATTGCAAAAAGACAAAGACAGATTGTGTCTTGAAGTCAGCGAGTGGAAACACAAGTTTTATGATGCTCCACCGAAGTTTGTGCCGCAAGGAATTGTAGACCAGATTGTGTTTGAACGTGATACTGCACTGTCACAGCTTGAGCAACTTGGCAAAGGACTTGGATCGACATTTTTGATGCGGGAGTTGTCGGACAATCGTTAATTATACAAATCGGAGTGGAGGTGAGCGTGATGCCTGACCTAGAGAAGGTTATCAAAGGGCTGAACGAAATAGGTGCGTTTATTACGGGAAGATTAGAATATGGACAGGCAAAGAACTTCCTTGAATTTCTTGATGAATCGATTGCCCTGCTGAAAGAGCAGGAAGCGAAGCCGATAGTATATACAGATAACCCTTACACCGGGTTACCTGTTGCTCATTGCCCAAAATGCGGTAGGTTTGCACGACAGTTTCATATGGCACAACCTGGGGAAGAAACACATTTTTGCCCTTGGTGCGGACAGGAGGTAAAATGGGATGGTTGATTTGGATAAAACAAAAACAATCGATGGATTTGCATATTGGATTGAGAACGAGGAAAACGGGGTTTGTCATATTCCGTTGAATCTTTGCAAAAAAATTATGAAACTGCTAAAAGAGCTGGAGCCGATTGCACCTGTGCCGGTGAATAGGTACATGGAGATTGACGAAAACGGAAACTGGTTTTTATCCGAAACTTATGATTGTGGAGACTGCGGTGGAGAATTGCATAGCAAGGCGAATTATTGTCACTTATGTGGAAGACGGGTAAAGTGGGAATGAAAGAATATTATTTAATTTGCAGACGTTGTTTGCGTAGAGTAAAAGTAATTACAGCAACGGAAATCATTTGCCCATATTGTAATATTCCAGTTTATTGACATATTAACAAATAGGAGGCGAGCGAGAATGAGTGCAACAATTTACAAATGGATTGTTGTTTATGATGACGGCACGACAGAAGAAAAAATGGGAGAAAGTCCGTATGCTTTTGCTGACGATTTGGCAGAAGTCCCTGTTGCTATTATCCGAAACGGGTGGGAAAGGTAGGTGAATGGGAATGACGAATGACGAGTGGACATCGAAATCGGATGATTGGCGCAAAGGATGGCGGTATGGTCAAGGCGATGTATTTGTTCTCAAAAAGGATACGCCTGATTTTATTGATGGGTATAAATATGCCATTGAGCATCCGGAAGGAAGCTGTTATTCAGTAGACGCAACAACAGGGAAAGGCAAGGCGGTGAAGTTGGATGAGTAGACAATTTAATACTGACGGATTGATGGTATTCCCTCCAGATAATGGAGAGCCTATAACGTTGAATGCATTTAAAAGCATCGAATGTGCCATCGCATTTGATGTGCGAGATTGGTGTGAAGATCGGAGACATGCATGGATTTACGCTATCGTATTTGGCTGGGATGACGCATGGGATGAAGTAGCAGAGAAATTCGGCTGGGATGAGGAAGACCGTAAAAGAGCGATTATGCTGCATGAGCAATGGATGAAGGCTAAGGAAGCGATAGAGCAACCGATGTAATCGATATCCTGAAGAAAATGAATACCTGAATAGATAAAAAAAATAAGCCCGGTCAGCTTTGTGCTGACCGGGTGTTTTAGTTGGAGGAAAGATGGATTCGAGACTGAAAAATATTTATGATCTAATGATATATAGATGCACATCACCAAAGTATGACAAACGAAAATATTATAGTGAACGTGGTATTTCTGTTTGTGATGAATGGATAAAATCATATAATTCTTTCGAAGAATGGGCGCTAAATAATGGATACCAAGATGGTCTTACAATAGATCGTATTGATATTAATTGCGGTTATTGTCCAGATAATTGTAGATGGGCTACACGTAAAGAGCAAGCTAATAATAGATCGTCAAATCATTTCATTACTTGGAACGGGCAAACAAGAACAATTGCTCAATGGTCTGAATTAATAGGCATGTCTCAAAAAACACTATCCGAAAGAATTTGTGCTGGCTGGTCTATTGATAGAGTTTTCACAGAACCAGTACATTCAAATTTTCGCCACAAATTTATCACATACAACAACGAGACGTTGTCTATTGCTGACTGGTCGAGAAGATTAGGAGTAGGGCCAACTGTTATTGGAAATAGATTAGCTCGTGGTTGGTCTGTGGAAAAAGCGCTGACGACACCCGTTAAGAAAGTGTGATTATATGACAGTTGACAAAAGTCTAACACCCTTATATACTCAACAGCAAGTAGAAGAGATAGCACGACAGGCCGCACAACAAGCTCTTCTATCAGCGAACTTTGACAATAGAATACAGGAAGAAGAAGTGCCGACCATGGAAGGAGACGAAAACATGGGGCGGCAAAGAGTTCATGTCACTCTACCATCTGGAGAACTTGTATGGATCACTGGTAACACGTTCAATGATCTGATTCGTAATGCTCTTGAAAAATACGGCGGCGGCAATATTTCAGCGACAGTATTATCAACAGATACATTTAAGGAATATACAGATAAGATATTCGATATGTTCCTCAGACCACGCTGGAAGCCATCCACTGCGAATACCAATAAGTTTCTCCTTGATAAACATATCATGCCATATTTTGAAAACATGGCGCTCGCCTCAATTGACACAGCTGTAGTCCAGCAGTTCTTTCAAACAAAACAACATCTCTCAAAATCATATACCAAGCAGATGCTTATTATGTTGCATGAGATTTTTGAGAATGCAGTAGAAGATAAAAAGATGCTTGGCGATCCCACAAACTCAAAACGCATTACGCTCCCGGAAAAGGTAACTAAACGTGAAGCATTGGACCCAGAACAATTCTACGATATTGTTGCACATCTGCATGACCTTGATGGGCAGGAAGCTTTATTTATGGCGCTGTTGTGTTTTACTGGTATGCGTCGCGGCGAAATACTCGGCCTGAAGTGGGATAATATTCTTTCTGATAAAATCCTTGTTCGGGCGCAAGTCACATTCAAGGGTAACACCTCGACGTACAGTGAATACACAAAGAGTAAGTCTGGTATCCGCGATCTTCCAATAACAGAAGAGCTTGCTCCGTATCTTGCAAATCGCGGAGAAGGGCTGGTCTTTGGCACGGATACGCCATACACACAAAGTAAGTTTGATCGCATGTGGCAGCGCATCGGTAAGAAAATAAACTTGTACAAAGCGTCACCGCATGTCTTCAGGCACACCTACCTGTCGATCCTCGCGGCAAGCAATGTAGATCCAAAGACAATCCAGGCAATTGCCGGTCATGCAGACTTCAGTTTTACATTTAATAAGTATATTGATCGAAACAAATTTAATATGCAGGATGCTGGGACGCAGTTCAGTAATCACCTCAAGAAATTGACACAAAAATTGACACACACAGAAACGCCGGAAACGAATAATATCAACGGTTTAGAGGTTGTCAATGAAAACAATAGTTGACATAAAAAGTTGACATTTGCTCGTTTTCGACAAAAACATTCAGGTTTATGATCTTGACAAAGAACCTTCAACGCGTTACAATTCCTTACGTTGAGTGCCCGTAGCTCAGCTGGATAGTAGCGTCAGACTCCGACTCTTATTAATCAACAATTTTCGGCACTTCTCTTCCAGTATTCTATGGGTCAAATCCTCACCAAAGTATAACGGTACACCGATATATTTTCGTGAAGATTTGGGCAAAAAAAATTCGCCCGTCGGATTATTCCGACGGGCTTTTTTATTTGGTCTTCTGGTCCTTTTCGACTTTCTTACCTTCTGAGGTATATTCAATTACTTTGATTGGAAGCTTCTCAACAATTTCCATAAGGCGTTTTGCCGTGCCGTTACCGCCAAGCTTAACATATGGCTCGTACAAATAGTTCCGGAGATTGTCATATTCTTCAGATGAAATCCAACCACGATCAATATACTTTTCACAAAGGTATATAATTCGATCATGACCAAGGCCGAGGATCATCTGGGTACTGGTGTCTTTTTTATTACTATGTGCTTGTACCCATGCCCAGAATCCAGATGACGCCGCAACAGAACCAATTACCGTGAATATAATTTCTGCCCAGTGCATCCGTCCCCCTCCTTTCTATAAATAAAAAAGCGGCAGGTTGCCGTTGAGCAGCCTGCCAACTTCTTCACCACTGGCGACCGTTATCGTAATAAGGTCCCGGCATGTACGGATAATGACCGGAATAACCATACCCACCGTCCATACTTCTACGCCCAGAATAACCTCCGTTATTTCCACCACGCATATCATAGGACATATTAGGCATTCCATATCCGCCTTCGACTTTTTCTTTATTCTTCAGCGTATGATAAATAATGTCCATACGTTTAAGGTCTGTCTCGCTCAATTCTTTTTCGCTGTGATATTTTTCCTCGAGTTCGTCCAACTCCTTGCACAGTCTCTGCTCAAGGGTTTCGTGATATTTATGTTCCATTAGTCATCCCTCCTCAAGCAAGTCGAACAACATCGACATTCAGATTACGCACATCAATGGCGGGTGCGGGTGTAGTAGCAGGAGTCGCAGAAAC
>ODAJ012185470.1_pt1 | contig 12738 bp, 11 predicted proteins | sample 1539241 | NCBI WGS metagenome assembly ODAJ01 (sample SAMN02144231, study PRJEB22623) | gut metagenome | biome: sheep rumen | host: Ovis aries | place: New Zealand | reverse complement strand
ATGATGGCGTTATATGTCCCTGTGGAGCGCAGGATGTACCGGGCGGCAAAATATCTGTAACACTCCAGGATGGACGAGACGGCAGCCCGGTTTTCCTGTATTGCCCGATAAGCGCTCCGAAATCCGTCAAGGAAGTTGTTCTCGTATCCCAGGGGGGTGCAGCTTCCTCCCGGAAGGAGGGGGCTTTTCTGGAGCTGAGCATAAAAACGCGGCAAAACCATACATTCTCCCACCGACATCCGATATTCCGGAAACACCTCGCCATAGTCCGCGGGAAAGTCCCCGGCACCGCCGAAGCCTGCCGCTTTTGCGCACAGGAGCGTTTCCGTGTCTATGACGCATGGTCTGTCGCCTGCCGGGATGACATTAAAGCAGTGCATATCGGTGCTTCCCAGGGCGTAAAACACGGCGGTCAGTCTGCCGAGCCATGCATAAAACACTGCCCGTTCCGCGCCCTCCGCCGGTAGTCTCCGCTCCGTTTCCTTCTGGAAGGCATACTCCCCGCCGCTGATCTGCTCCGGCACCAGCCGCTCACCGAACAGCAGCTCGTTGAGCTGCCCGAGAAGCTCTGTCCCGGCTCCGTCTCTCGGTTTATAGTAGATCGTTCCCGCCGCCGTATCCAGTTTGAGAACCGCCTCGCCATGCAGGTGGCGGTCGCCGGTCTCCGATATTTTTTTTATTTCAACAGGATCGTCGCCCTGAAAAAAGCGTTGGGCGATCTCCAGTCGGTGATGCTCGAAGCGCTCGCGCAGGAGGCGGTAAAATTCATTGTCCCGTTCCATCACGCTGTTATCGGTCGATCCTCTCACGGAGCTTTCCCTTTTTCCCCCATCTTCCGATCAAAACGAACGCAATGACCGTCAGAACAACAAACACGGCATACGAAACGCCTGAAATAACACTCAGCGGCTGGATGAGCGACAGATAGGGCAGTGCCATGACCTGCTCCGTCGTCATGCTTCCCATGCGCGGACCGCCCGCGGCTTCGATCAGTGCAAAGTGCCACAGCTCAAAGACCGTGTGCAGGATGATCGGTATCACGAGCGACAGGATACGGTCGCCTGCGCTCCCCGCCGCCAGGGAGCGGCTGTAAAAGAAACCCATGACCACGGCAAACAGGATATGATAAGGCAGAATCGTCATCATAAGTCCGTTCGCGCCCGAGAAAAACATCGTGATGATTCCCTCCGTAAGGGTAAAGCCCACAGCGATCAGGCAGGCAGCGATCACCACATCATAGCGGCAGACGATCTCCGCTGTGTCCCGCACGGCGAAACGCAGCGCAAAATATTTGGATATCTCCTTCACAAGTGCGTATTCCAGAAAGCCTGTCAAAAAGCCGCACAGCAGCGGATGCATACCATGGAAATCGGGAACGAGCAGGCCAAACAGGACCGGGAGGATCCCGGTCAGCGCGCCGATCCCCAGCAGGCATCCCAGGGAGCGGCCCGAAAATTTTGTTCCGGTTTTTTTCCGCATCAACCACCATGTGATCAGCGTATTGACGGCCACAAAGACGAACAGCAGCAAAATGATCCTCAACATGATGTTTTCTCCCAAGATAATAAAAGATTCAGCGCTTTCAGCGCTTTTTCATGCCGCAGCTTGACCGCACCGTAGCTCAAACGCATCAAACAGGCGATTTCTGTCAGCGGAAGCTCTTTGTAATAGTGCAGGATGATAATGTCCCTCTGGTCTTTGTCAAGCCGCGCCAGTGCTTCCGCAAGCTCCCGCAGCGCTTCCTCCCGCAGCAGCTTCTCTTCTATTGTGCCGCTCTCGTCGGGCTCCTCCAAAAGCTCCTCCGGCGCGCCTTTGCGGCGAAGATGATCCGTCAGCGTATTGCGGCTGATGGTATAGATCCATGTGGACGCAGACGCCTTTTTCTCATCAAAGCCTGAAAGCGCCCGTGTTGCTTTCAAAAAGACCTCGGAGGTCAGATCCTCGGCGTCCTCCCGGTTATCCAGGCGGGACTGAAAAAAACGCAGCACCCGATCGTGATATCTCCGATACAATTCCTCGGCGGTGATTGTGGTCATAGGCGCAGATCCTCGGGGGCCGGCAGACGCCGCCCATCGGTCGGATCACCGGCCGCGGCGAGCCGCGCCGCCTCTTCGTCGGTGATATCTTCGCCCCAGCGGCATTCCGTATCGTCGATGAGCGCCTGCAGCGCAGGGTCATGCGCAAATCGCTGCATCGCAAAGAGCTCCTTCAGAAGCTTTTCCATGGCTCTTCACTCCTCCACCACATGCCAGCATTGCGGATCCCGGCCGTAGTAATCGCCGGTCACCGCCGCGGCGATGGCCGGACAACCGCGGCACCAGGGCTCCAGCTTGCAGCGGGCGCAGTCGGCAAAGCGGTCATACTGCCGGTAGCGTGTTTTTGCCTGCGTCCACATCTCCGTGAGATCGTCGGTGAAGATATTGCCCAGCGCGGAGCTCTCCATACGTCGGCAGGCCATGACCGTGCCGTCGGCGGAGATCGCCATAGTGGCGTTTGCGCAGTGGCAGCCGGCGGGCATATGATCGCCGGGCCTGTGACAGTACGCGGGAGGATGGAACTTGCCCTCCTCATAGAGATACAGGGCCAGCAGATGATCCTTGAGCGTAAAATTCGTTAAGCTGCCGCATAGCTTTGCCACCTGTCTTTTTTGAAAGTAGGTCTCCAGCAGGGCGCGGTATTCCATCGGGGGGATGGCGTTGTGCTTCTCATCGGAGGTTGGGACATAGCGGGCAAAGCCGAAGTGGTCGGCGCCGGCCCGCTCCACGACGTCCATCACGTCGGGAAGCTCCCTGTAATTTTTTTCCGAAACGGTCATGCTTACCACCGACTGTATCCCCGCCGCACGCAGCAGCGGGAAGACCTCCATCGTTTTCCGGAAGCTGCCCGGCATACGGAACCAGTCGTGGGTCTGCTCCATGCCGTCGATAGAGACCTGATAGGCAACACAGCCGGTATCCTTCAGACGGCGGCAAATCTCCTCATTCAGATGGAAGGGATTGCCCATCAGGAAATAGGGCTGCTTTTTCTCCTTCATGAGCTCCGCGAGCTTCCAGAAATCCGGACACAGAAGCGGGTCGCCGCCGGTGATATGCCAGTTCGGGCGCATGTCCATCCGGCCCAGGAAGCTCTCGACCTTCCGGATGACCTCCTGCATCTGCGCAAAATCCATGCTCACGAGGGGCTTTTTGTTGTCCTCCGCGAAGATATAGCAATGGCGGCAGCGCTGGTCACAGTTGTCGGTGATATGCCACTGGACACCGAAGAGGCCCTCCTCGTTTTCCCGCAGGGGATTGGTTCCTGTGTTCATCGGCGCACCTTCTTCCTCATGCAAAGATCTTCGATGGCCTCGGTCAGGAGCACATAGCGGTCGAAGCCCGCGTCGTGCACAGCCTGCTCCTCAACGGAGTCAAGGTTGAGCCTGATGGCGCGGCGGGTCATCAGGATACGGCTGAGAAACACCTTTTGCTGGAAATCCGTGATGGCAATACGGGGATCATACCAGGTCTGCAGAAGCTTTTCGGCGGTCTCGGTGAGGATGGGCTGCATGTCCTCCTCATAGTTCAGATTCGGATGGCCGGTCTTGTAAAAGGCGCCGATATTGATCACGGAGGAGCAGAAAAAGCGCAGGATGTAATCCAGGTCGTCTGCGGCGGCCTGGCCGTGGTTGGAGTTGGTCGTCATGAAGAGCAGGGTGGGCTTTCCCAGCAGCTCGAGACGGTGCGACATACCGGCAAGCCTGTCGAGCACGCATTTGGTAAAGCCGGACATGCGCCCCATATACACGGGGCTGCCGAGAAACAGAATGTCACAGTCGCGCATTTTCCGCTTGAGCATACCCATGTCGTCCACGCTGTCCAGAGGACAAATGCCGCTGCGGAAGCAGCTGTGGCAGCTGCGGCAGAAATCGAGGCGCACGTCCGCGGCGGTCAGGCGCTCATAGGAGACGGTTTCGCCGTCCTCGGCGGCTCTCTGGCGAAAGGCCTCGGCAAAGCGGTCGGAGAGCTGGGCGGTGGTGGAGCGCTCTCCGGCGGCGGAGCCGATCAGTGAGAATACCTTGATCATATATTGTTTCCTCCCAGCTCCGGTGTACGGAGATATTCCGACGCCGCAAGGCCGACGCCAAGGCTGCCGACCCAGAGAGACGGGTCAAAGAAGCTGCGGATACCGGGATCACTCACGAGGAAGCTGCCCTCCCGGTCGGCGCGGGCAAGCATGGCCCCCAGCACCTGACCGGCGCGTGCTGTGCTGCCGGTGCGCAAAAGGCAGAGGACCGTCAGGGCGTTGCCCTCATACAGGGTATCGAAGCGGCCAAGCTCTTTTTCCTCCAGGAGGCTGGAAAGGGCGGTGTCCCGCAGGGCCTGAGCCGCGGCCTGCTCCGGAAGGCGCTGCGCGATGTAATCCGCCGCCAGGGCGATGCCCGCCGCCTGACGGCCCCGATCGGCCATCCAGCGGAGCTTCACGGCGCTGTCCGGCCAGCCGTGCAGATCGTCCCGGTAGTCCCGGCGAAGCTGCGCGAGGATCGCCGAGACCTTTTCGGCGCAGCGGCTGTCCCCCAGGGCCTTATAGGCCGCTGTCAGGGCCACGGCGAGGCCGGCGGCTCCCTTGAACAGATCCGGGATCTCCGGCACATCGGCGGCCAGAAGCTTCCCGGCGCACAGGCGCAGGCACGCCTCCCGCTCCGGTGAGGAGAAGGGCAGCTCGGCCAGACCCACTGTCAGACCTGCCAGGCCCTCGCTGAGGGAGGGATCCTCATGCCAGTAAGGGCTGAATTTTGTGAGGACGGGAAGCAGGCGCTCCGCCGTTTCGCGCGCCTGCGGGACCTCGGCGCGCTCCATGGCGGCAAGCCCCCAGAGGACACCGCCGTAGCCGTTATAGAGACCCATGGGCAGGCGCGGCGCGTTTTTCAGCAGCTCCTCATTGAGCTTTGAAAGGGACGAAAGCGAGTCAGCGATGGGCCGGACGCATTGCTGCGCGATTTCCAGGGCCTCGGCATGGAGCGAGGAGAGGGCCCGGGTACGCAGGAGGGCGGCACAGAAGGCGCCTGCCTCAGCGTGGCTCCCCATTGCGCCGAAGGGGCGGAGGCCATGGAGGGTGATGGCGGTGCTGAGCCAGAAGGGCTGACCGGCCGGCGTGTACATCCTGTCGGCCAGGAGCGCGCGGAAAAGACTGACAGCCGCGGCACGCGCATCCTCACGCGGCACAGGGGCGCCGGCGATGGGGGCGGGCGGAAGCTCCTTCGGCGCATCCAGGGGCGCGTGCGCAAAGGCGATGCGGATGATGTCCTCCTCACAGCGAAGCTCCGCTTCCGAGAGCCGGTCAAGGCTCTTCTCTGTCATACCCAGCGGACTGTCCGAAAAATATCCCTCTTTGACAAGCTGCTCCGTATCCTCACCGCATAGATCCGTGCTCTCCAGACTGGTGCAGAAGTAGGGAATATCCCCGAGCCGCAGGCAGGCGGCCTCATGGTCCACCTGTTCCCGGAAGGTCTCCGCGCCGATCTGTTCAAAGGGCAGCGCCAGACGGTGAAGGATCTTTTCCTGCTGCGCCCTGCTTTGCAGCGTTTCCGGTCGATAGAGACTTTGTTGGATCAGCGCGTAGAACATGGTGTTTCGCATCAGGATGCGTACAGTGGCGCCGCCCCGGGCCCGCAGGAGGGCCTTGATCTCCTCTCGGTGGGCAAGCACCCGGCCATAGCCATCCCGGAAGCCGGCGGCAAAGCGGCCCTCATAGCCCTGGACCGTGTGAGTCTTCCCGTCCAGGAGCGGGAGACAGGCCGCGCCCGGGCGCTCACTGTAAAGGGGCGAAAACAGCGGCTTGCCGTACATGCGCACAGGCAGGATCCCAATGCGGTAGACCGACTGGCCCAGGGCGTGGGCGCTGGGCTCCAGCTGCTTGTTCCTTACCTGCTTTTCAAAGGAGGGGGTAATCAAGGTCTCCAGATCGATCACGGCGGGCCTGTCGCCGCAGGCCATGATGTTCTCCAGGTGCATGTCGATGCTGCCGAGCCCATGGAGAAGCGCCGTCAGGACACCGAAATGATAATAATAATCCGCGACAGCGCTCTCGGTATCCACGCTCGCGCGGCGCAGCCGGGATACGAAAGCGACATTGTTTATCTGAACGACCTCGGCAGCGACGGTACAGTCCGAAAACCAGCGTTCCACGATCTCGCGGTACACCATGTCCAGACCACAGTCATGGGGCTTGTAATAGAAGACGCCTCCGTCTGTCCATACGCCCGTTACGGCCCGTCCATGGCGGTGCTGATCCCCGCCGAAGTCAGAAAAGCGTTCGATTTTTGTAAAGGGTTTTCCCCCGAGAAGCCGTTGAGAGATTTCCTCCCGGCAGGCGGTCAGAGCATCGAAAAACTCGATCCAGCTCGCACGGAAATTGGGGAGGATATGCGCCGCATATTCTGCCGCCAGCGGATAGCGCTCCTGCAGGAGCGTCTCCGCGCGCCCGCTTTGGGCAAGCTCCGCGGCAAGCTGCTCTTCGAGAGAGTCGTCCGTGCTGCCCAGCATGGCGCTGACCGGGTCGCGCTCGGCCGCCCGCTCCCGCAGCTCCTGGGCAAGCGCCTGCGCATACAGCAGCTCCAGGCGCTTTTCACAGTTGCGCCGCAGGCAGTCCCGCGCCTCGTCCGTCAGGAGCGCGGCGGCTGCCGGGCGTTCCTCTTCGATCTCCCTTAATACACGCGCGGCTGCCGCCTTCGTAAAATCGAGGCAGCCGCTCTGTCTTAAAACTTCAATTCTGTCTTTCATGTCCTTTTATCTGCGGTGCGGCCTTCTTGCGGCCACACCGCATTTCATACCATAGCCTTTTTCAAATCTCCTGCCTGCTTTATACCGCAAGAGTGCGGTCTGCAAGCACGATCAGCCAATTTCGCTCATGGTAGCGCCTACGGCTACGCTGGCCGCAGAAGCCCACATAACGGCAGTGGCAATAGCGGCAGTGCAGGAGGTGCCTGTCGTTACGGCCAATCTGTGAGAGGCATGCCAAGCTGGTTGCCGAGAATCTGGATGCAGGAGGTACCGCCGGCAATCTTACCCAGCTCCTCCTCGGAGATATCCTCGCCGGACTTGTTGATCTCCATGACCTGCTCGGGGCTGACTTCATAGCCCAGCTCCTTGACGGCCTTGCTGATGGCGACAAAAATGTCCTTCTCCCCGGCAGCCCTCACGGCCTTGACCTTCTCGATCAGTTGCGCGGCAAATTCCTTGTCGCTGTGCATTCTTTCAACGTACTCTTTTGCTGTTTTCACTTCGTCTTCTCCTTTTACACTTCCGGTCGGCTTTGCGCCGCGGGCACACAACCGACAAGCATGAGCGGCCTTAGTTCTGATTAGTCAAAGGTAGTACCGGCATCTATGCTTACGACTGCCAATCCTCCGGCTGCGACAGAGGCCGTAACGGAAACAACAACCGTGAGCGCGATGCAGGAGGTGCCGCCGGCGAGTTTGCCCAGCTCCTCTTCGGAGACATCCTCGTTGGGCTTGTTGATCTCCCTGACCTGCTCGGGGCTGATCTCATAGCCCAGTTCTTTCGCCGCCTTGCTGACTGCGGCGAACGCATCCTTCTCCCCGGCATCAAGCAGGGCCTTGACCTTTTCGTTCATTTGGGCGGCAAAGGCCTTGTCGCCGCGCATTCTCTCGACATACTCTTTTGCTGTTTTCACTTTGTTTTTCTCCTTTCAAATTCTGTTATTCATGCGGCAAATCAATAAGCGTACTGTTGTATGTTTTTTAATGAATTGCCGCATGAATAATTGTCATATTTTTCGGTTGCCGCGTCAGCGGCGAGAAAAATGGCATTTTATAATCTTATTACTCCGGCTGTACGGGTGTATGGTTTGCGGATGTTTAATTGCCGGAGTAATAAGCTTTGTGCCGCAGGCACGCAGGCGGCAAAATGATGATCTTATGCCAACGACGCGGTCACGCCAACAGAGATGGCGGCGGAGGCCGTAAGCACAGAGACGGCGACCGGGATGCAGGAGGTGCCGCCGGCAAGCTTGCCCAGCTCTTCCTCGGAGATGTCCTCGTTCCGCTTGTTGATCTCCCGGACCTGCTCGGGGCTGAGTTCATAGCCCAGTTCTTTCGCCGCCTTGCTGACTGCGGCGAACACATCCTTCTCCCCGGCAGCAAGCAGGGCCTTGGCCTTTTCGCTCATTTGGGCGGCAAATTCCTTGTCGCTGCGCATTCTCTCGATGTACTCTTTTGCTGTTTTCATTTCGTATTCTCCTTTCATGAATGGCTCTACCTATTTATACGGATAAAATGCCGATGTGGCAGCATTTTTTGTGAAAAAGCTAAAAACATTTTGTCAGGCTCCCGGCGCGTTGATCTGCTGCCGGGCCACCAGCTCCGCAAAGAAGCCCTTTTTGGCGATCAGCTCATCGTAGCTGCCGGACTCCACGATCCTCCCCCCGTCGAGTGCGAGGATGCGGTCACAGCTGCGGATGGTGGACAGGCGGTGCGCGATGACGATGCGGGTGCAGCCCATGGCGTTGAGCGAATCGGTCACGACCTTCTGGGTGATGTTGTCAAGGGCGCTGGTGGCCTCGTCGAACATAAGGATATTGGCCTTCATGGCGATGGCGCGGGCAATGATGAGCCGCTGCCGCTGGCCGCCGGATAGCCCGCCTCCGCCCTCTGCAATGAAAGTGTGCATCCCCATGGGAAGGGAGCGTATAAAGTCTGCGATCCCGGCCTTCTCCGCCGCCTCCCAGGCATCGTCCATACTCAGCCACGGCGCGGAGATCGTGATATTGGCAAAAATATCACCGGGAAAGAGCTTACCGTCCTGAAGCACGATGCCAATATTTCGGCGCAGGGAGCGCTTGTCGATCCGCCTGAGATCGACACCGTCATAGGTGATCATGCCCTGCTGGGGCGTCAGGAAGCCCAGCAGCAACTTCATGAGCGTGGACTTGCCGCAGCCGGTCTTTCCCACCACGGCGACATATTCCCCGGGCTGTATGGTCAGGTTCAGATCGCTCAGGATCGCCGGACCGTCCTCCGAGTAGCGGAAGGTGATGTTGTTCAGCTCGATCTCGCCGTTCAGCGAGGAAATCGTCTTTTGCCCGCTGCTCTGCTCCGGCGTCTGACGGAGGATCGGCTCACCCATTTCCAGAACCGGCCGCATATAGGAAAAGCTGCTTCCGCACAGAGCCAGCGTATCGACGCAGGACATCATGAGTCCAAAGGCAGAGGCAAACACGGCGTACTGCGCCACAGACAAGCCGCTGCGGTACGCGACGATAAAGGTCCACAGCGTTCCCAGCAGACGGATGAAGGTGAGAAGCTGCGGCCGTATACTGGCCGGGAACTGAACCAGAAAGCTTGTGCCCGCCTTGTCCCGGTACACCTCCAGCCATTTGGCATAGGCCATATCCTCGCTGCCGGAGAGCTTGATTTTCTGTATGCCATTGATGAAGTCATAGACGACGCTGTTGTTTTTCGATGCGCTCGAAAACACCGCGCGAAACCGCTTACGCTCCTGAATGACCGTGAGGGCGAACAGCGCCAGCGACGCGGCCAGCACGGTGAGCGCCGGCACGATCAGTGCTGAGGACGCAGAGAAGATCGGGTAGATGTTCACAAGGGAAAGCGCCGCCGTCAGTACGCCGGTCAAAAGGATGTCGCAAAGAAGCGACGGCAGCATATTGAGGCAGTTTGTCTGCTGCGCAAGGCCGCCGGTGCTCTTGTCCCCGAAAAAGGTTGTGGGCAGATTCATCAGCCGGGAAAACACCGCGTTCTGCGCGACGGTGTCCAGCCGGTTCCGGATGCGCTCGGTCAGCGAGCTCTTGGCAGAGCGCATGAGCCACCCGCCGATCGCCGTGCAGAAAAGCATCACGGCAAGTGAGACCAGCATGGCGGTCTGTCCTGTGGGAATGACACTGGCAAAGGCGATCCTTGTCACCAGCGGTGTCAGGATGCCGACCAGGGATACGCCCAGTCCCGCGAGAATAATCAGGATCAAATCGCCGGGATGAAGCTCATGCAAAAGGAAGCGGATGTACTCCCGCCCTGTCATCTCCCCTTGCGGGAGAGGCTTGTAAAAGCAGTATGCCTCTTCTTCAAACATGTCCTTGTTGTCCCCGGTGATTATGACGGGTTCGCCGGTTTTCGGGTCTATGTAATAATAACCGCCGAACCAGTCCGGCAGCAGGGCCAGCACGCGCCCTTCTCCCTTCACCGCAGCAAGCAGCGGACCGTCCCCATCCTTCCACCAGCCTTCAGACAGGGAGATGCGGCGCTTCATGGCCCCGGAGGGCTGCGTGACGGCATCGATCTGCGCAATGATGTTCTCGTATTCCGGCGGATTCTTCGGCACTTCCAGCTTAAAGTATTGCAGGATCAGCTCAATCTGGCGGATCGTCTCCTGCGCGGCAGTCTCCGCCTCATAGTAACGATCCGTCCGGCCCATGACCCGGTCGCCCAGGCTGCGGAGATTCCGCTCCACCATTTTCCGTACCGATCTGGCAAAGGTCTGAAGCTGTTCTCCAAATAGACTCATACTCGCTGCCCTCTTCTCATTCTGTCGTGATGAGGGTCTTGTAGAGGCCCTCCTCTTGTATCAGCTCTTCGTGCGTGCCGCGCTGCACCACCTGTCCATGATCCATCACCAGGATCTCGTCGCAGTCCCGGATGGTGGAAAGCCTGTGGGCTACAATGATGCAGGTGATGCCGCGGTCATGGATGAAGCGGGATACATCATATTCCGTGCGGGCATCCAGAGCGCTCGTCGCCTCATCCAGAATAATGATGGACGGATCGACCGCCAGCACGCGGGCAATCTCGATGCGCTGCCGCTGACCGCCTGAAAGATCATGGCCGCCCTCTTGCAGGACTCGCTGATAACCGCCCTTTCGGCAGACGATGTCCGTATGGATCTCCGCATCCTTGGCCGCGAGGATCATGTCGTAGTCTTCAATGGAGCTGTCCCACATTTTGATGTTATTTTCTATTGTATCGGAAAACAGGACCGGCTCCTGATCCACCATGGCCAGCGAGCGCTTGAATACCGGACGCGGGAGCTTGGACATGGGGCTGCCGTCAAACAGGATCTCTCCGCTCCAGGGCTGATACAGGCCGGAGAGCAGCTTCGCGATGGTGGATTTCCCTGAGCCGGAGCCGCCTACGAAGGCCACGCGCTTACCCGGCGTCAGCTCCAGGTTAAAATCCCGGATCAGCGGTTCGGCGAGCTTGGAATACCCGAAGGTAACATTTTTCATCTCCACATGGCCGGACAGCTTTCTCGCGTCCTTCAGCTCTTCCTGGGAAACCCCTCCGCCGAGAGCGCTGTCCTCGGGGTAATCGAGCACATCATTGATCCGGTCAAGCGAGGCGCGCATTTCCTCCAGGCTCTGCCCCGCGGCAATCAGTTCGTTCACGGGCCGCATAAAGGCGCTCATAAACGACTGGAACGCCAGCAGCAGGCCCGCGGTGAATTTATGCTCCATCATGAGCCATAAGCCCATCGTCAGGACCGTGATATTTGACAGCTCCTGCAGGAGCATGGGCAGTGTACCCAGAAAACAGTTGACCGTCGCGAATTTTGCCTTTGCCCGGATCACGGATGCCTGGAAGCCGCTCCAACGCTCAAAGAACCCGCTCTCCGCGCCGGCGGCCTTGATGGTCTCCACCATGCTGATGCCGGAGACGGTCACCGCGTCCAACTTTGCCTGGTCGCGCATCTGCGCGGCGGAAATTTCCACGCGCTTCTGGCTGATGAGGCGCGCCACGAAGAGATTGATCGCCACGGTGGCGATCCCCACCGCGGTCAGCAAAGGGCTGTACTCGATCATCACGAACAGATAAAACGCCAGCATCACCAGATTGATAAGCGTCGGCGCAAGCCTCGTGATGAGCGTGGCCGCCACCGTGTCATTGGCTGCCTGCCGGTTTGCCAGATCACCGCTCATACGCTGCGAAAAGAATTGCATCGGCATGCGAAACAGGTGATACATAAATCTCGCGTTGGCTTTGACTGCCAGCTTGCCCGTCGCTCGGATAATGAGCACCTGATTTACGATCGCGGCAATGAGCTGGAACAGGATGACCGCGGCGAAAAAGAGTAAAAATCCATAGTACCAGCTCTGCCGCCTGCCACTGAGAATATCATCCGTGAAGATCCTCGAAAAGACAGGGATCAGCATGCCCCCCGCCGCCGCAAGAGCGCTGGTGAGCATGATGAGCCTGACGAGCTGACCGTTGCCGGAAAGCCCCTCGCGGAGGAAATCCGTCGTTGTTTTCTTTTTTCCGTCCGCTATAAAGGCTTCTCCCGGACACATCTCCAGGCAGATGCCGCTGTAGTATTTCCGAAACTCCTCGACCGGCATACGCACCCGCCCTTTGGCAGGGTCGTTCAGATACGCATAGTCCTTTTTGAAACCGTCAAGCACCACAAAGTGGTTCATATTCCAGAAAATGATCGCCGGGCAGCTTGCGGCTTCCCGAAGCCTTTCGACTGTGTAGCGCTTGGCCTTGCATTCCATCCCGTATCGCCTGGCTGCCTTCAGGATGTTCAGTGCGCTGCTCCCGTCGCGGGAGACGCCGCATTCTACGCGCACCTGATCCAGCGGCACCCATTTATGATAGTATGCCATGACCATTGCGAGCGAAGCCGCGCCGCATTCCAGCGCCTCCATCTGAAGGATCACCGGCACCTTTACCACTTTTTTGTCTGCCATGGCTTTTCCTCTTATCGCAGCAGAAAGCTGATGGGATGTACGTTATCC
>ODAJ012182215.1_pt1 | contig 12739 bp, 3 predicted proteins | sample 1539241 | NCBI WGS metagenome assembly ODAJ01 (sample SAMN02144231, study PRJEB22623) | gut metagenome | biome: sheep rumen | host: Ovis aries | place: New Zealand | reverse complement strand
AAAAAAGAGCGGAAAACGAGACTCGAACTCGCGACCCCGACCTTGGCAAGGTCGTGCTCTACCAACTGAGCTATTTCCGCATTCTTTTTACTCAATAAACTTAGATCAACGCTTCCTTACAATTTTTCATCTTTCATCTTTCATTTTTCGAAAGCGGGTGCAAAGGTACTGCTTTTTTTTCATATACGCAAATTTTTTGAGAAAAAAATGCAAAAAAAATGCATTTTCCTTGTGCGCACGCGCGCCCGTTCCTTAATAATATAATAAATAATAGATTATTTTTTCGTTTTTTTCTTGCATATGTCATAAAAATGTTGTAATTTTGCATTCAGTTTCATGAAGAAGGCAATTATGTATGATATAAAGCGCTTAAAATCAGCGAATTATAAAACGTGGGGGGGGAAATGTCTATTCGCGAGTTGTATTACGAATACCGCTCAGAGCTGGTATTCGGCTTTTTGTTAACGGCTTTGGTAGCGGCGAGTTATATGCTCTCGCCGTTGATTCCCTTGGAGGTATATCGGAAGATCATATCTCCAACGTTGGATTGTGCCATTTTGGTATGTTGCGCTATGAGCGCGTGGACCCTTTTCCGTCACCATCAGGGCATACGTGTGCGTAAAATGAGTGCCTATGTGATGACGACTTGGGTGGTGGTCATGTCTATCGGCATGTGGATGAAGCTGAGTAGGCATAATTCGCTCACCGCTGCTGATGGTATGCTGAGTATGAACGGTTGGGAGTTTGTGCTGGGCAGCATTCTCGGATGGCTATTGCTTGTTTATCCGACGGAGCTTCTGCGCCCGGGCTGGCTCAATTTCAAACGCGCGATGATCGATCTTCTGCCGGTTGCTGTTATCGGAGTCCTCGATGCAGTGCTGGACACGGACTTGCGATGGCTGTTGGCTGCTTATCCTTTTGTGTTGTTGGCCTTTATCGTTGTGAACATCCGTGCTTACCGTGTTTATTGCGAGAATAACTATTCTTCCATGGAAGATATTGATGTACAGTGGGTGGTACGGTATATCATAATGCTTGTTATCTTAGGAGCCTCCTATTGTTTTATCTCTTTTGCCCGTTTCCCGACCAGACTTTTTACCCAGCAATGGTTGCTTTTCTTTCTCCTTTTTTATAGTAATGAACAGATTCTTTTCCGTCCCGACCCATGGGTAGAGCATGTGCGCGAGAGGAAAGAAGATGAACCGGAAGGAGAAGATAACGGTTCTTCTTTGACAGGAAACGAAACGGGGTATCGTGCGGCGTTAGAGCAATGGATGGTGACGGAGAAACCTTATCTGAACAAAGATTTCCGCTTATCCGACATGATGCAGGTAATACCGATGAACCGCACCTACCTCTCTCAGTTTATCCAAACCGAGTTTGGCTGTAATTTCTACCAGTATGTAACGAAATATCGTATTGAAGAGGCGAAGCGTTTCATGCGTGCGAACCCGGATATGCGCGTGCAAGAGATTGCCGAACATTGCGGTTTCTCGTCGGCTACGGTCTTCGGACGCATCTTCTTGCGGGAAACAGGACTTACGCCGACGGAATGGCTTGCGCAATCCGGTAGTTGATTCGACTTTAAAACAAAAAACGACACTTTTTCTCGACTTTAAAACAATTATTGCGCCGTACACTTGTGTATGCGCGCTTTTTTTTGTACCTTTGTACTCCATTTTTGTAGAATTTAATAAAATAAGGTATGAAAAAAGTCTGTAATAATATGTGTAAGGTACGAGTACTATTGTGTTTTCTCGCAGTAGTTGTATCGGTGAATGTGTTTGGTGTCGGTTGGACGCCGACGGATGCCGGTTTGGTGGTGAATCTGGAGCAAGGTGACCGGTTCCTGTTGTCGGTAGTGGTGTCGGGTGATTTTGACAACAACCCTGCCACACCGAATGAAGAACGCGAGTTCTTTGTTAGTAACTATACCCGCTATACAGGCGGTTATTACAATTATGGATCGGGAACGTATATGAAACTGCTCCCTGCCACGGAAGTAACCGAGATGAACGAATGGTCGGTGGGTGCACCGTTGGATCGCGGTAACAAAGCGTTGGGCGGTATCGTTTATACGATTTGGAACGATGGTAAGACACTGAAAACGAGTGATTCGTTTAAGTTCCTGGGTGACCTGACGGACAATTACGCCGATGGTAAAGCCTGTGATGTTGTGTTCGTCATTCCTACCGAACGCGGTGTGCCGGACGTAAAGCGCGCTGCTAATGACCCCGTCAAAACTCCCCCCAGCTCTTTTGACCCGAAGGGTACGTTGGGCCGGGGCACGAAACCTTTCAACGGTAGGATGGGAACGGGCTTCTTGGGTATGACCTATCGCGAGGTCTATATGTTACAAATCCCGAAAGCCAACAGCCCGCAATCCTATACCAATGCCGGCTTGGTAACCTTTAATACGACGTTATCGCCATGGAACTTATCTTCCGGTGCAGGTACAATACAAAAAGGTAAAGCGGCTTATGCCTATGCGGACAGCAAGCACGAAGCGACCCCTCGTACACTCTTCCGTCTCTATCTGCTGGACAACCCGATGAACAGTTGCAGCCGCTATTTCTTTGCAACGGACGAGCAGGATGTCAAGAGATATCGTATGAACGAGAACAACCCGCAGAAATCGACCGATAGTACTGCTGCTAAGAAGATCTACACGATGGATCGTCTGACGTGTATGACCCGCAAGGGCAGCACGCAGTATTACCAGACGGATCTGATGCGTGTGCCGGAGCCGGACAGCACGTATTACTATGTAGGTTATAACAACGCCTATAAAGACGATACCGGAGAATCGATGGGTACGAATGGTTCTAAATCCAACTTCACCAAGATACGCGAACTGCCGATATTCGGTCTGCCGAGTACATTCAAGGCGCCGGCTGGTGCTATCGGACGGATGGTAGCAGATACGACTTCGGCGGTAGCTAACCTGGACGTACGGTTCAAACCTGCAGGTTATTTCCTGCAAGTAACAACCCCTGTGGGCTTTACGAACGTCCAGATGCGTCCGGATGCGGACAGCACGGTATGGACCTGCGAGGAGATGTGGCATATTGATTCTACGTATGTACCGTTGCAGATCCGGGCGAAGATCTATTCCGGTTCGGAGTACAGTCCGACTGACGAGGGAATAGACATCCCGGGTTGGAGTGTGAATATACGCGGAACGGAGGTGCCCTTAGCCACGGACCATACCAAATTCGTGGAAGGTGGTGAGGACGGTTGGGCACGTATTTATGCCAACCGATCGGAGCCGAACGGCTATATAGAGTTCGTCAAAGCCAACCCGCGTTATCATATCCACTATGATAACAACCGTTTGTTGGGTATACAAGTGCCCGACCAATATCCGGGAGATAAAGCGACGACCGTGACGGTAGAGAAATCGCGACTGGTAAACGGTTTCAACTTTACGGGTTGGAATACCAAAGCAGACGGTTCCGGCAGAACCTATCAGCCGAACGATGTGGTTGACTTGGATACCTTTCCGAAAAGCGCGTTAGTTAATGACTCCACGCTGACGCTCTATGCCCAAGGTTCCTATACCGGAACGTATCATGTCGCTTTCTCGTTTGAGCAAGATGGCAAACGCTATTTCCTGACCCAACCGGTCGGCGAGACCAACCGTTATGTCCGCGCTCGTCCGGTAGGCGACTGGACCAATACCTATCAGGGTATGTCGGACCCCTATAATACCGAACCGAACTATATCAGCACGTATAAGTTGATAGGTCACCCCACCTGTGTGTTGTGTGATCATGAAACATCTTACGAATACGTCCTGGACCCGCGCCGTGAATGGCGGTATGGAGCCAAAGACTCGTTACTGTTCTATAGCAATTTTGCGCCGGCGAATGATGTGTATTTAGGTTTGTATTACGACGATCGCAGTACCTCGTTCAAGGAACCGGTGACGATCGTTGCTAACAACACCTGGGCGGGTGCTTTCACCTCCACCAGCAAGGCTACTGCAACCGGTTGGCCTGACTACAGCGTGGCGGATGTGCAGAATACCAAACTGAAATCTACGCACTATTTTTCCGGCTTTATGGAAGGAGAAGGAAAAATTACCCGTCAACCTCGCCCCAGTATCGACTCTTCGTACGTGAAGTACAATGAGGCAGACAACCAGTTTGACGGTGTAAGAACAGAAAGCGAAGCAACAACTTTCCAGATTTCGCGTGTCCGCGTGGCGGATGAGCATTATGTCGTGCTGCCGGATACGACTTCGCATATATGGCGCGATACGATTGAGTTCGGCTATCATAACGGCGAGCAGTCGCGCGAACAGGTATGGACATCCATGATTGGTAAGCAACTGCTGGCGGTAACGAAGGTGGGCAACGACACGGTCTATTTCCACCCGGATCCCGATCATATTCTCCACGACCCGAACAACCTGTATCTGGATAAGAACTACCGCGTGTCGCAGGTCTTTGAGTATATCCCGGATAGCCGTGTGAGCACCGCTGTAGCGGAAGAGAATCGTGCGACGCATGAAACGACCTCTTACCACTGGCACAACGATATCGTCAGCGGTCTCAACAGTCCGATCGATGTGAAGGATGGGGAAGGCAATTACATCGATATTGTCGATACCTTCCGTATCACGATGAGTCATGGCGGTATCAGTAAGATCAAACAGTACTACGGCCGCTGGAAGAAGGGCGCACGCGGTCTGAAGGTCAATGGAGACGGTTCGGTTCGTACCCGCGATGTGATCGTTCGTACGAAGACCTATCACTACGGCGATACGATCACCCATCTGGTATTGAAGCCCGAGTTCAAGTCCTATATCTTCAACCCGCTGGAGGGCAACAGTCAGGTGATTAACTTCACGTTAGCGAACGTGACTGCGCATCGATTGGTTGACGTGAACGGTAATGAGGTAGGCGAAGAAGAGGTTATTTCCTCCAAAGACATCACATCGAGTCTGGAATTGGGTCCGGGCGTATGTAGTTTCAGTTCCACGCACTTCAAAATTCCAGAGGGTGGTGCGGTGCTCCAGCACGTCACGCTCGCCACGAAAGCGGTGAACAAAGAGGTCGATAACCATGATACCTTGATTATCTCCATGAACGTGACCTACGGTGACGAAGTATATCCCGTGACAGCACGTGTGCCGCTGATGCAGGCCTCGCTGGAAGGCGATGAACTGATCTGGTCGGTAGAGAGCGGCAAAAAGCGCTACTATATCATGGCAGGTACCGGCGGATTGATCTTCCGCCAATTTGCACTCAAGGACGGGACGCTATACAAAAACGACGGTAAGAACAAAACTGCACTCGTCAAAGGTTCGGCCAATGCCACCAACAGCGATGATAAGTATATCACCCCGTGGCGCTTCCGGTACAATCCATCGAACGCAAATCAGTTAGCGCTGAAAACGGAGGGTCTCGTAAACCGCTATTTCAAGATGCTTGGAGATGAGGTCGGTGACAAGGGCGGCGTTCATGCAACCGACTCGTCTCTGCTGACCTTCCATTACGTGGATGTTTTAACCAACGACAATGCCAACGAAGAGGAGCTGGTGAAGCTCCAGTATGGCGCTGATAAATGGTTGAAATTCACGCTGACCGGCGGTAGCGGAGCCGAACTGGTACTGGTGGACAGCAAAGATTCTGCTTCCGTTTTCTCATGGAGCTATCTGAATCAAGAGTATAGCCTGCTTAACAACGGCGCTTACCCAAGTCGCGATACCGTCATCTTCGGTTACAACACCAACATGTCGGTAACTATCCAGGCGCCCTACAAGGCGTACAAGGAATACTCGATGTTGGTGGGTAACAGCGTGGTTTATTGCTGCCGCGAACAGGAGACCGACATGTCCAACCTGCAGAGCAGCGGTGGTGAATGGAAAACCAATCAGACCTTCAGCCTCATCCCAGACGCACGTGATTTTGACGGCGATCCGAATCCCGAGAGCGGCATCAGTCGTACGGGAAGCACCGTTTCTACCTCGGGTGACAGCCCGAGGAATGTGAAGATAGGCGGTAAGTACGTCAATATCGTCGATACGCTGCAGGTTACCCTCTCGTTACGGGAAGGTGCTCCGGCATATCGTTTCAAGGGAGATTGGAGCGGGTTCCGGTCCGTCAGCGATGCGGAGCTGAAGATACCGCTGATACGTAAGACCTACCACGAAGCGAACTTCGACTCGCTCATATGTGTCGTTGAAAACGATGCCTACAACCATACCTTCCCCAATACGATCACCGATCCGGTATCCTATACCTTCAACCTCGGTACAAAGAATCGCACCGGTCGTCACGTGCTGGACGTAGCGAACATGACGCTGGAGGTGCTGGATGAAGACGAAACGGACGTATCCGGCAGTATGGATTTGCGCAGTGCAGCCATGGCAGAGGTACTTCTCGTGGATGAATTCGGTAATACGCCGACTTGGTGCCGTATCTCCGGTAAGACGGCCACCTCCATCACGGTAAAATGTACGCAAAGCGGTATCCGTACGCCGCGTACGGCATATATACGCATCTTCTATGTCGTTATTATCAGTGAGAAGATGTATGTCGTCACTGACCAGCTGACCGTATCCCAACCCAGTTATTTCCAGTATGCCAATAACCAGCACCTGGTTCACTCTCCCGGTGCTTCGGGCGATCCGCTGCGAGCCGACGGTATGCAGCAGGTTCATGAGAACAAACGTATTCTCTACTACTACCCCGAGCAGGATGTAGAATTGCCGATTCGCGACTACCACTTCTTCGGATGGTGGCGTTGGTTCCGTGAGGGCGCAGGCGAGATAGGTGACTCGGATATACCGAACACGGTATGGCGTAAGCAGCCGCAAAACACCGGTTCAGGAAGAAGCGGCTCCTATAACTTCCCGTTCCTTATCATCGGTGACTCGGTGGATGATGGAGCGGGCGGCAAGAAACTGGTGACGATGGGTCGCTACACCGTCTTCCATTACAAAGCAGCAGACTATAACGACAATAAGAAAAATCCTCCTGTCAAGGTTGCGCGTGTAGCGCCGCCGATCACGAAGTTCGGCGTGGCAGATGCAAGCAAACCGACGGTAACCTATGCGGCTGAGATCAGTAACTACTACGATAACCTGCCTATGTCCTTGACGTACAAGAACCAGGTGGATACCGCGATGATGGACACCATGACCGCCATTCCGGAACCGACGCTTTCGCTGCGCGAGATCTTCGAACTGCATCCGTGGACGGAGATGGCAGACACGCTGGACCACTACAAAACGGCAATTCCCGCCGGAGCAGGAGCACATACCACGAAGGTCTTCCCCTTGGTGAACGAGAAATACATGGAGGATCACGTCATGATGGCTCCTACCGGCAACGAACTGCTGCTCTCCACCGAGCAACGTTACATCAAAGAGCACCTGAACACAACGAAACAATCGGAGTCGCTATTAGGCTACTACATGCGTGACGATAACTGGGGTGATTGGAGCGGCAACCCAGTACGTCAAGACACGATGATCTGGTGCGGCGGTTGGGATGCTGTCTGCAAATGGTACACCTACGACCCCAAGACCCAGAAATACTCCGTCTGCAACCACTCGACAACCGAGAGCGATGACTTCCTGAAAGTGCCGGCAAAGCAAAACATCACCAACGGACAGGAGTTTGATACCGTCTATTATTGTTTGCGCGCGCAGAGTAAGAAGACACTGGCGGATAAAGCAGGCAATGACTCCACCGTGGATGGTGACTATATGTTCAATATCTGCCGTTATAAACTGATATACCATAGGCCCGGCAAGTACGGTCCGTTGACCGAGACGAAAGACAAGGCCGGTAAGACCAAAGCCTTGATCACCAACGATGATATCGAGCAGCACTACGAAGTGCTGGAACGCCTGAATTTCGACTACAACAAGCCGGGACCTGAATATACGGTCTATCCTCACCCGCTGCCGTGGGCGGATGCTTCGTACGGCTATACTTATCCCGAGACCTCGGACCTGCCCCACAACCGACTGCACGCTCATTCCGACTTCCCGAACCATGGTGAGTACGGACTGATCAACCGCATTCCGACAGCAAGTCATTGGGGGAACGGTGTGGCGTCCTATTGGCGTCCGATGGAGCAACACGGAGGAGCTTCCAACGGATACATGATCTACTGCGATGGTATGTCATCGTCCGGTCAGGTAGCCGCCCTCTCCTTGGAGACGCATCTGTGCTCCGGACAGAAGATGTTCTTCTCCGGCTATGTTTGCAACCCCAGTAGCCAGACCGGTAAGGCGAACCCGAACTTCACCTTTAGTGTGCAAGGATCGGTCGATGGAATCCATTGGGATGACATCACCTCTTATACTACGGGAGGTATCAAACCCTCGAGCCAGTGGAGCCAGATCTACTTCCCGATCGTCTTCGACGAGAATATCGACTACCGACACTTCCGCGTACGCATTTACAACGTGTCGTCCGACTGGGACGGAAACGACTTCATCATCGATGACATGTGTATCTTCGCTACCAAACCGCCGTTGATCGCTTATCAGGCCAATACGGCTTGTAAGGAGAAAGCAGACGAGGACCTCCCGTCGCATGTCATCTTGCGTGTGGACTACCAGGGTATCATCGGTGATGGTTACAACGACACCACTGTATGCTATACCCTCAAGAGCGTCAACAAGGATCGAGTTGTTACGTTCGTACCGATGATAGACGGATATCTGGATCAAGATCAACATAACGATACTATCTACGGCCGGCTCTATATCCCGAGCAAGACTTACGAACCGACAAATCCGGACTCGATCTTCGTCAATATGAACGAACTGATCGATACATTCACAGTCTCGAACGGTGCGTTTAAAGAAGGCTATATCTACGAGATCCTCGAGGGCGATATACGTCCTGTCAAATACGTGGTACATAGTGCAAACGTGAATGCTATTGATACCTTTACCGTACATATGTCGGGCAACTATAAAGACATGCTCAGCAGTCTGTGCGGTATGACCAGCCACCTGAAAGTAAGCAACCAGATGGTGCTGGAGCTCAACGGTGAGGAGCAACCCACGACCGAGTCGCTCGACCTGTGCGCCAACTCGACCTATGATATCGGTTTGCGTGTCAAGGGTTCGCTCTACCTGGATAGCGTCGCACCGATCAACCTCAACGGCACCTGCGCCAACGACTGGTTGCTGTACGGCGACACAGCCGATCTGACCGGTTCGCCTAAGAGACGCTATGGCTACACGTACAGCACCATCGTGAAGGTAGTGAAAGACATCCTGCGTTGCGAACCCAAGGGCACCGAGAATGCCAACCAGTTTGCGCCTAACCTCGCCGCCGTCAGCCGTAACGAGATGCAGCGTATCAAAAATGCCGAGAAGGTGGATCTGGATACGACGGCGCATCCGTATGATATCCTGGCGGATCTGGTAAACAAAGGCTTCCTGACGCTCTACAAGCCCCAGTTAACCGCTTCGGTGGTAGCAGGCGACTCAGTGCAGTATGTCATCTTCCCGATATTGGGTACAGGTACCGACACGAAGCAGCACTCGAGCGTGGACGTTTGTCCGATGCCGATTCTGATCAAGCTCAAACCGCAGTCCAGCTCCGCCATACCGCTCATCGTAGGCGGACTGAACCGCGACTCGAGTGAGATGAACCTGCCGGTAGTCGTACTGGCCGATATGAATTTGGCCAACCAGCAAATAACGCTTAAGGTCGATTCGATCATGCCGAATATAGGTATCTCTACGGTCGAACTGCGTACAACCGATGATCCCGATTTCCAAGAGGGATTCCATAAACTGGCCTTGGTTCCTGATCTGGACTACCCGAGAGCATCGTACTACACAAAGGGCAACGATATCACCTTGCAGCCGGCAAGCAGCAACAACTATACGATGAAGCAGGGCTATACCTATACCTTTAATATGGAACTGCAAACCCATCTCGGTAAGGACACCTTAGATGGAGGTTGTAAGGTGGGAACTGTGCCGTTTACCATTGCTATCGTTCCGAGTTACCTGCGTTGGGATCCGCAAGACTCGATCAGCGCGCAATGGAACAAGCATGACAACTGGATGGGTATCGACCAGAATAATAACCCGATACACGCCACGGCCCGCTTCGTACCGCTATCCACTACAGCGGTCATCATCCCGGCAATGACCGACGGCAGACCTTATCCGGAACTGCCTGACCTGACCGATCCTGCTACCTACGACTCCGTTAAGCAGGTCGGCTTCGAATATAATAAATGCGAATACATCCGCTTCCTGCCCGGTGCAGCGATGAGGCAGCAACAACGGATGGAATATAGCCAAGCAGTCGTTGATATGTCTATGCCGCATAATAAATGGGCACTCCGTGCAGCGCCTGTGAACGGCATGATTTCCGGAGATATCTTCATGGCTGACGCAGACCTCGATATGCAAACTTCCCCATGGGAGGTGGGCACTTTCGATGCTGCGGGACGTAACTATTCGACCGGTAATGGCTCCTATTGGCTCTCTGTCTATAGCCGTACTACGGTGGATAAAGGAAACGGCGATAATGTGACCGATACTACCCGTACTGCCGCTGCCGATTGGTCGAAGGTAACCAACGGTATGGATCTGCCGTTACCGCCGGCTTCTGGTTTTGCGGTCTATGCTTACACCAAGTCCGGTAGAGGGGCGGAAGTACGACTCCCAAAATCCGATGATATCTATTATTACTATTATCCGGATGGTGAGAAGGCATTGGATTACTATGTCTCCAACTTGCAGACCAAACGTACCTCTGCCGCCGGAGGCGATGCGTCGAAGGTGGGTAAATTAGCATTTGCACCCGGTGTCTCCGGTACTTCGCAGTCCTATACGATCACCAATGACAATAGTGTCAATACGACTTCCTTTGTCTTTGGTAACCCCACCATGGGATACATTGATATCTGGGGACTCATTGCGGATAATGCTGCTCAAGGGCTTAAAGCCGAGTTCGACTATATCGATGCCGATGGTATTTACCGGACTATCAGCCAAACGTCTGCACAAGCATCACCTGCTACAAATGTGCTTACGAATCCTCAGCGCTACTTGCCGCCGACACACGCGATCGTGCTCAAGAAAAGTGAAGGTACGGCTACCTCGTTGACGCTGGTTCTTAATACGAACCGAATTGTGACCGCGCCGGTGATTCCTACTCCATCATCTGCGCCCAGATACAAAGTTTCTCCCTCGCCTTTAGGAGAGGGTCGGGGGATGGCTACCCAGGGTATAATGACCGTTACGGCTGTCAATCCCGCTTCGCCCAGGTGTACTTCCCGTCTCCTGCTCGGACAGGGCTACAACGATGCCGTTATCCCGGGTGAGGACGCTGTGCTGACTACCGTCAATATCAATAATTATACCAATAACTCCATGCCCGCGACACCGTTCAATATCTACGCACTCGAGGGCTCCGACGGACTCAGCATTGATCTTAGAGACGAAGTCATCAATGTGCCCGTTTCCTTCTATATAACCCCGCTGCCGTACGAACCTGTCACCTATCTCTGGTTCACCGGTGTCAATAATATAGATGGCGAACTGGTGCTCTACGATGCGTGGGAAGATACCGAACGGCCTATCATGGATGGTATCCGTATTGATATTGAGACGCCTCAGGTGAGCCACCTCACGCGCTATTATATCCGCCGACCGGGCTATCGGCCTTCTTCCGAGGAAGACCAACCGATTGCTACCTCTCTCGAGGCAACCCCGACGGGAGAAACGGCTATCAAGATTATTAAGGACAACCATGTGTTCATCCTCCGCGATGGACATATCTATACCGTCGTAGGACAGAAATGGAGATGATCAAATGAGAACGAATACTATTACTACTGGATATACGACTACCTCGTCCGATTGGGGCTATCAGCCGGTGTATAACACATCGGCTAACCCCGCTACGTACCAATCGGAGCCCTCTTTCACCTTCCAATCGACCTCCGCTTTTATCACACCCGCGAATGCTTCCACGGCAGGACTGAGAAATCGTCCTGTCCTCCGCTCGGAGACAAACACGTTCGGCGGGACGACTCCTTCCGGAGAAGAGATTGGTATCCTCCCGGCGAGAAGTCCTATCGGCTCTCCGCTCGCACTAATGGCGTTCGCCATCATCTATATCGCTTGCAAAGCGCTCTTCAAAAAAAGGTCATTTCCCCGGAAATGATCTTTTTTTATATATTCATTCTTTTTGCGATCCATTTGCCAAACGCGCGTGCGCACATGTGCGCGTTCCTTATTATAAACAACGTGCGTACACGTACGCGAGCCTTTTTATGTCATATAGCATATTATGCTTTTTGAGCCTAAAACCCCCCAAAAAAGCCTGTTTTTGTAAAATGCGCATTTACAGTACTTTATGAAAAAAAGTGCTAAAAAACATATTTTTTTTATAAGAATATTTTGTCAGTTCAAAAAAAAGCAGTACCTTTGCACTCGCTTTTGAGAAACAAACGTGTTTCGATTTTCTACCGCAAGGCGCGGACATTAAAATTCAGATTCTCGAACGAGGACCTAATTTTTTTGCGCCAAACGAAAGAAAACTTCTTTGAAAGATTGAAACAATTAGTGTAGTACAAGAACTGAATAAGAAATAAATTCGTAATTCGTAATTTTGAATTCGTAATTTAATTTTGGTTCCCTAAAAATTTCTACACTTGATAAATTCGATTATTCTGAGCTAACTTATAAATTTCTTTTTACAACGAAGAGTTTGATCCTGGCTCAGGATGAACGCTA
>ODAJ012089825.1_pt1 | contig 12745 bp, 10 predicted proteins | sample 1539241 | NCBI WGS metagenome assembly ODAJ01 (sample SAMN02144231, study PRJEB22623) | gut metagenome | biome: sheep rumen | host: Ovis aries | place: New Zealand | reverse complement strand
ACTACTTTTCCTGTTTATGTAACTCTGTCAAAGAACGAATAACCCTCAGCTAAGAGGGGTGCCTTTTTTCAAAAGCGAGTGCAAAGGTATGAAAATTTTGCGACATGGCAAAATCTTTTTCACAAAAAGTTTTGAAAAAGACCACTTTTTTATCGACGCATTGATAAATGTCAAATGGAGAGTGTGCGATAATTCGTTTAATTGTGAATTCTTTCCAAATTCAGGGAAGTATCACAATAGCGCAACACCACTGGTCGATGGGTAATGAATATTACGGTTCTTGAGTTGTTCTCCAATATGTTGTTGAGAAGTTTCTTCTCTGTTTCAGGGTCGAGGGCGCTCGTTGCCTCATCGAGAATCATCAGCGGACTGTTGCGCAACAGGGCTCTGGCTATGCAGATACGCTGAGCCTGTCCTTCACTCAGTCCCCCACCCTGTTCCGTCATTTCCGTATCAAGTCCGTCAGGCAGTTCGCGAACGAAGTCGGCACAAGCCTCATCGAGAGCCTCATACATCTGTTCCTCAGTAGCATCTACATTGCCCAAGAGGAGATTATCGCGAATAGAACCGCTAAGCATAGTGTTGCCCTGTGGCACATAGGTTATGTTGCATCGAGTGAGTGGCGACACGATAAACCTTTCCACCTTATTATATATATATACGTTGCCACTATCAGGACGAATCAGGGCAAGAATCATGCGAAGCAAGGTAGTCTTTCCTGCACCTGTCTCACCCACTATTGCTGTGCAGGTGCCTGGTTTGAAGTCGAAAGAGAGTTTGTCGATGATAGGAGTATCAGGGTCATCAGGGTAAGCGAATGACACCTCGTTAATCTGTATGCCACATGGTCCTTCCACCTCTATTGGTTCGCCCTTCTCCTCGAGAGGAATATCCTCAAAGAGCATCAGTCGCTCAGCCGCTGTGAATACAGAGACAAACTGAGGAACCAGTTTGGAAAGGTTGCGAGCAGGGTTCTGAATCTTGTTTACCAACTGGAGGAAAGCCGTCATTCCACCGTATGAAAGAGAGCCCACAGACATACGCAAGGCACTCCAGGCGAAAGCCACAAGATAACCAGTGGCAAAGCCCACATTAACTATAAGGTTAGAGATGACAGAGAAGCGAGTCTTCTTAACCACCTTCTCACGCAATGCCGAATGCTGGTCGCTCAAGCGGTCAACTATCTCGTCTTCGCTCTCGAGTGTTTTTACAAGAATACGATTCTGAACCGACTCCTGAAGCAGGCTCTGCACCTGACTGTCTGATTCTCTCACCTCACGAGTCAACTGTCGCATCTTGCCCATGTATATCTTACTCAATACAAGGAAGATAGGAAACATCACCACAATGATGAGTGCCAGAGAATGATCCATAGTAAAGAGATAGACGAAAGCTCCGAGGAACAGGGCAACCACAGAGACTGCATTAGGCAGAGTCTCAGCCACGAAGTTCACCACATTATTCACATCCTGCTCCAGACGGTTCAGCACATCGCCACTATGCATAGAGTCTCTGCCCTGCCATTCAGAGTGCAGAATCCTTCCCAACATTCGTCGCTGCATCCTATTCTGTGCCTTGATGCCAAGAATATTTCGCACCCATACAGATGATATGTTGAGTACGAAATTGAGGGCAACCAGTCCAGCCATCACCAGCACAGCCGAGATCACATCGCCCTCTTTGTTGTGCGAAGCGATATCTATTGCTGTCTGCACAGCCCATACCGAAGCCAGACTCACCACCACCTGTGCCAATCCTATGGCAGTGTTGAGTATAGCCTGCAAGCGGTTGTCGCTTGACGATTGCCACAACCACTTTACTATAGTTTTTGCCCTGTATTTCTTGTTAGGAAGCCTCATCTCTGGTCAATGCCCCACATCATCTTCTTTCTTAGGGTTGAGAAATACTTGCGATCGCTGAATCTCACTATTCGAGCCGAATAAGGAGCCTTGGAAATCTTCACCACAGTGCCCTCATCCAGACTCGTGCTTCTACCATCGACAGCCACAAGGAAGTTGTGGCTTCGGCTTTCCACCTTCAGGGTTATCACAGCAGTGTCAGGCACCACTATAGGTCGCACATTCAGACTATGCGGAGCCACAGCTGTCAGGCACATTGTGTTAGTGCCAGGAGTGATGATTGGTCCACCATTCGAGAGGCTATATGCCGTAGAGCCTGTAGGAGTGGTAACAATCAGTCCGTCAGCCTGATACGTCATCAGGTAATCATTGTTCACATTCACCCTGATAGAAATCATAGACGCCAAATCACGCTTCAGCACGGCAATATCGTTGAGGGCATAAGGCGAGCCCTGAACCCCATCGCCATTCTCCGTCTCTATCTTTATCACATTGTGCTCATGCACCTTATACTTACCTTTATATAATGCAGCGACAGCCTTCTCTATGTCAGAAGGGTTCACATCAGCCAGAAATCCCAGTCTGCCTATATTCACGCCCACCACAGGAATGCTCTTGGCATAGACCCTTGCAGCAGTCTTGAGCAGAGTGCCATCACCACCCATAGAGATGGCGAAGTCGGCATTGAAATCATCGCCTTCAAACACCTCGTCAACGCTGATGTCCATGTGCTGTCCCTCAGTCACAAACTTATAGAACGGCTTGTCCATTATTATCTCAGCCTCATGCTGTTGCAGTATAGCCACTATCTTATGTATGGCAAGTGATTTCTTTGCCTGAAACTCATTGCCGAATATGGCGAAGCGCAATTTCTCGTTGTTCATACACTCTCTGGGTGTTATTTTAGTGAATAAAGTTTGCTGTTTCACAAACATTTTGTACATTTGCAAGTGCAAAAGTACAAAAAAAGAATAAAGTATTGAGTATAAAGTATCAAGTTTTTTACAAAAACCCCAAGAAAATATGGCAAAAGTTTATGAATTTATAGCAAACGGCACAGAGGAGATAGAGGCTCTGACCGTAGTTGATGTGCTCAGGAGAGCAGGAGCAGACATCAAGACAGTAAGCATCACAGGCAGTAACGAGGCTGTTCTGTCACATGGAGTAAAGATAGAGTGCGACACCACCATAGAGCAAGCCGACCTCAGCGATGCTGATATGCTCCTGTTGCCAGGCGGACTGCCTGGTGCCACCAACCTCAACGAGCATGATGGAGTGCGCAAGGCTATGCTCAACCATTACAACTCAGGCAAGAAGGTTGGTGCCATCTGTGCTGCTCCTCTGGTATTAGGCAGTCTGGGCATTCTCAAGGGCAAGAAGGCTACCTGCTATCCAGGTTTTGAGGACCAGATGACAGGGGCAGAATACACAGCTGATGTCTATACCGTTGATGGCAACATCATCACTGGTTGCGGACCAGCAGCTACCCTTCCCTATTCTTATGCCATTCTCGAGATGCTGGGCTATACCAACGAGGCAAAAGCCCTGAGAGAGGGAATGATGTTTAATAAATTAGGAATTAGGAATTAGAAATTAGGAATTAGAAATTAGGCTCCGAGCTTTGCTCGCCTGTAATCGGACGCACCTCTGGTGCTACGCTTGCCAGAGCAAGAACACCGTTAGGAGCGCAAGAATTAGGAATTCTCGTGGACTACATTATTATAGTAGCTGGGGGCAAGGGACTTCGCATGGGAGGTGACATACCCAAGCAGTTCATACCTATAGCAGGCAAACCAGTGCTTATGCGCACAATAGAGAGGTTTAGGGAGTACTCGCCAGACCTCCAGATAATCCTTGTTTTGCCTAAGGCTCAGCAGGATTACTGGCATCAGCTTTGTGAGGAATATCACTTTGGCATTAAGTTGCAGATAGCCGATGGAGGCGAAACCCGCTTCCATTCTGTGCAGAACGGTCTTCGCCTTATACCAGACGACGAGCAAGGCATTGTGGGAGTGCATGATGGGGTAAGACCCTTTGTGAGTGTTGAGGTCATCAAGCGTTGCTATGATGCAGCCAGAACAGCAAAAGCCGTAATTCCTGTTGTTCCTGTGGTGGAGACCCTTCGCCACCTTTCTGGTGATAAGGGTTACAATGTTCTTCGTAGCGACTATCGCTTGGTACAGACCCCCCAGACCTTCGACATCCAACTATTGAAGGCTGCTAACCAACAGCCTTACACTGAGCAGTTTACGGACGATGCAAGCGTGGTGGAGGCGTTCGGCCAGACAGTCACTATGGTTGAGGGCAACAGAGAGAACATCAAACTCACCACCCCATTCGATTTGAGAATAGCAGAGGTATTGATAAATGAAGAATAAAGAATGAAGAATGAAGAATGAAGTTCCGAGCTCTGTCAATGGTCTTTACACCCCTCTCGGTCTCCCCGTTGGCGGGGAGCAGAAACGCCTGAGAGCTTCGCTCGAAGAATGAAGAATGCTGGAATTATAAAAAAATCAGCCAACTCCGATAAGAAGTTGGCTGATTTTTTTATCGCTACTGATTGGAGACTTATTGCTAGTCTTCTTCGTCTTGCTCAAAACTTATATCAAGGCTTTCTGCCTGATTCTGGTTGCCTTCCTCGTTTGGGTCCACATCTACAGGACTACCATTCAACAACTGTATTGGCTTAATGTTAATCGCCTTTGCTGAAGGCAAAATATATTTCTTCTTTTTCATTTCTTTTCTCCTCCTTATTACTTAATAACTTTCTTACCATTATTTATATATACACCACCCTTAGATGGAGCACCATTCAGTTTCCTACCGTCAAGGGTATAATAACTATTAATCATAAACTGGGCATCGCGAACTGCTTTCACTCCAGTCTCCTCATCCCAGTTCACCGTTATGCTCTGTCCGCTACCTGTAGGCAAGGCTGATGTGAGTATAGGCAGATAGGCACGATTTGCAGGCATCTTGTCATCTGGGTTGCTTGATGCTGCAATCTTCACGAACTTGCCTCCACTCATCATGAAGTTGGTGTACTCACCTACTGTCTGGTCAACATGAGTTGCCTCCACCACTGCTATGAGGGCATTACCCTCTATCGCCTCAGGAGTCTGGCTTGAAGCCACAAGGATGTATGTTTCTCCACCTATGCCTTTCATCAGCACACCTGTGTTGGCTGGGATAGTTCCCTCCACCTTCTGAGTTGATATGGTGTTCTTTCCGCTATCGTAAGTCTTGCAAGTGTAAGCCTCCAAGCCTTCTGGCAGGGTAAAATTGGTCTTAGCGCTGAACGTTCCGAGACCTGAAGCAGGCACGGTGTACTTGCCTGCGAACAAGGCCAGCATCGGCTGGTTCGTCAGCGGGTCTTGCACCCAAACAGTCTCTTCGCGGTTGGCTTGCAGAGCTGTTGCAGTTGTACCGTCAGCAAGTTCTGTAGCAGTTGCTTGTGTACCTTGAGCTGTTCCTATTGGAGTCTTATAGTAGCAATTATTTAGCGTGCCAGACATGGCAATAAAAGTAGCCACATCACTCATCCTGACATTGTACTCATCGCACAAGACCAAACAATTGGTTAGCGTCGAACCGCCATAGTACCAGCCGACAAAGCCACCCCATGTGTAGGCATTAGGACCATTGAATACACCATCGAAGATACAATCGTTCATGTAAAGCGTACCCCTCTGGGCAGCCACGAAACCTCCTTGAACGCCATCACCTGAATAAGTAGTATTAATGGTAACGCTGGAAATACAATTATTAATATAATAAGTGCCTGTGCCTTCTCCTACGAAACCACCTATCCAACGGTGAGCACCATTAATCGTACCGGCAATACGTAGATTTTGAATGGTGGCTCCATCGGCAACATAACGGAATACGCCACATACGTTAGCAGTCGAAGTTAAATTGACAGTCAATGTATGCCCTTGGCCATCAAAGATTCCATTAAAAGATCCAATCATTGCTTGTTCATCCCCGAGATTGATATCGGCAACTAACTTTCCTTTTGGTGAAGTTTCTATCTGCGACAAGATCGCAAATTCCTTCCAATTCGTCACATCTGCAATGAGGTAATAGCCTGCTTCGTCTTGCACTAAGTCTGATTCCGGCTCAAACGATGCCTTTGGTGTCAAAGTACGTGTATTTCCTTCTGTGACATCGTTCAGATTTGCTGAAATATAGACAGTTCCACCTTGGATGGCGTTTGCACCGTATGGTCCTTTGGATGCTGTTAAACTTGTAATACTGCTTCGAATAATTACACCCTTATCACCACTAATACCCACACCTTCCCAATCTGAAGCGGAAGCTACGATGGTACCACCTTCAATATATACCACACCACTACTATATATACCGACGCTCGTAGTAGTTGAGGCATTTATATCGCCTCCATTAATCACGACTTTGCTGCAATTTCCTCCTATTGCAATACTTCTCACAGCACTGCTGGTTATTGTTCCTCCGTTGATAGTAATTGCACCACACGAATTGGAACCTGCTGCACCAATACCAATACCATCAGATGCGGCAACGTTGATGGTTCCACCATTGATAGTTATATCTCCACAAAACGAACCATGACTATCATCTGCACCTAAAGCACCTATTCCACTAGTATAACTACTATTACCATGAGCAGAAATAACACCTCCGTTGATAATTAAACCACCATAAGCGACACGATTATCCCTACAGCCAATGGCTGATGAAAATCTTCCTCCGATAGCAATTAGTCTTCCGGTATTTCCGTTGATAGTCAAAGTGGTTCCCGACGGACCAAAAGCAAGTGCGGGACGCCCATACGAATTGCTATCTTCGTCTGAGTCCCTGAGAGTGTTGACAGATCCGTCTTCGATATTGATGGTTGCATTGCCCAAGCATTGGATTGGGGATTTTCGGTAATTAGTAATAGTCACATTACTGAGCGTAATGGTTGCATCCGCAGCAATCTTGACAGAATAGCCAGTTGTACCTGTCAACACATCACCATCCTGCGCAATGTAATCTGCTGTAAGCTCTGAAAGGTTGATGATTTGAGATGTGGGATGCACATACGGCTCATCGGTGGTAACAGAATGATTAAAGATGTCAGCCGTCAGCTTAGCATTGGCATTTGGAGTGGTCTCAACAAGTGTGGCAAAGTCCTGCCAATCCTGAACAGAACTGAGGAGATAGTAGCCGTCTCCATCTGTCTCTATAGCCCATGCTCCAGAGGCGAAGCAGAGGAAGAGCGATAAAAGGGTAAATAGTTTCTTCATGTTCTTTTTTATTTATAGGTTTATAGTATGTGAAATTATTTCATTTTGGGGCACGAAAAAGGTGCATTACAGGCTCTCTGTGAGCCCATAATGCACCTTATGCTTCCTTAGCGTAGAGTTACCTTTCTTTACGCTATACCTATGGGGGGGGTATTTTTTATTAACTTAGCGGTTGTCTGCATTTGTTGGTTATTTCTTTATTTGGTCTGCCTAAGAAAGCCAATTTCTTTGTGCAAAGGTATGGATTTATTCTGAAAGTTCCAAATAATTGGTAAAAAAAACGGGAGGGAATCATAAAAATCTTGAATAAAGCATAGCTTTTTCTTGCAGGAGCTATGCTTTTTTTGTATCTTTGCATTGGTTTTATATAACAAAGTAAGTTAGTTTGTTGAACAAAGTAAGTTAGTTTGTTAAACAAAGTAGGTTAGTTTGATGAACAAAGTAAGTTAGTTTGTTATTTAAAGTAAGTTAGTTTGATAGATAGAAGCATTGGAACAAGAGATAAAAGCATAGCATCTGAAGACAGAAGAAGCATAACCAAAGACAAAAGAATAGTAACAAAAGACAAAAGGAAAATAACAAAAATAAAAGCATTAAGACTATGGCATTAACGATTAGACTGAGAAGGAACGAGATTAAGAGCAACCCTAACTACGGCAAGTATTTTGGGCATGTGATGAACATGGGCGAGGTGACCATCGACCAGTTTGCTAAGGAGATAGAGAACAACTGCTCTATGAAGAGAAGTGACGTGGTGGCAGTGCTCACTGAACTGCAGGCTACTATGAAGAGGCACCTGCAGGATGGTCAGGTGGTGGTGTTGCCTGAGATTGGCAGACTGAAGCTTGGTGTGGAAACGATTGGGGTGGATGACCCTAAGGACTTCAACCTGAAGAAGCACCTGAAGAGGGTGGTCTGCAAGTTTAAGGCTGCTGGCTCGAGGGGTGGACAGCGAAACGGTCGCCTGAGGTACAGCCTGTGCGAGGGAGTGACGATAGGCAAGAAGGCTTAAGAGTGAGTTTTCTGGGGAATAATTTTGCATTGTGAGTTTTTTTCACTATTTTTGCAAGTGAAAAGTGAGCAGCATACTTGACCAGGACATAAAGTACCTTAGCGGAGTGGGTCCGCAGAGGCAGCAGATACTCAACAAGGAGTTGGGCATCCACTCCTTTGGCGACCTGCTGGAGTACTACCCCTACAAGCATGTTGACAGGACTAAGATATACAAAATCAGGGAGTTGACCTTGGAGATGCCCTTTGTGCAGATAAGGGGCAGGATATTGTCGTATGAGACCTTTGAGATGGGTCCGAGAAAGAAGCGTCTTGTGGCTCATTTCAGCGATGGCACAGACGTGATGGACCTGGTGTGGTTCTCTGGTGTGCAATATATTAAGAAGAGTTATAAGGTAGGCAAGGAATACATAGTTTTTGGAAGGCCAGGAGCGTTCAATGGGCGCTTTCAGCTGAGCCACCCTGAGATGGATGAGGTGGATTCGCTCGTGCTTAACGATATGGGTATGCAACCCTACTACTCCACCACTGACAGGATGAAAAAGGCAGGTATGACCAGCAGGACTATGGAACGGATAACCAAGAGTCTGCTGCAGAAAATCCCTACCCTGCCTGAAACCTTGCCTGACTATATCACCCAACCCCTGCACCTGATGAGCAGAGACGAGGCAATGAGGCTGGTGCACTACCCCCACAACCAGTATGAATTGCAACATGCAAGGGAAAGACTGAAGTTTGAGGAGTTGTTCTATGTGCAACTCAACATACTGAGGTATGCAGCCAACAACCGCAAGAAATACAAGGGCTACCTGTTGCCAAAGGTGGGCGAAGCATTCAACGACTTCTACAGGCACAACCTGCCCTTCGAACTGACAGGAGCACAGAAGCGAGTGATGCATGAGATACACAGGGACATGAACACAGGCAGACAGATGAACCGCCTGATACAGGGCGATGTGGGCTCAGGCAAGACACTCGTTGCCCTTATGGCTATGCTGATAGCAGTAGATAACGGTTTTCAGGCTGTGATGATGGCACCAACGGAGATACTTGCAGAGCAACACCTTGCCACAATCAAGGAGTTCTTAACTGGAACGGGAACGTCAACTGGAACCCAGCTCAACATCAGGGTAGAACTGCTCACAGGCATAGTGAAAGGCAAGCGCCGAGAGGCTGTGATGGAGGGCCTGCAGAATGGCGAAGTGAACATACTGGTGGGCACTCATGCCATAATAGAAGATAATGTGGTGTTCAACAACTTAGGACTTGCCGTGATAGACGAGCAACACCGTTTTGGAGTGGCGCAGAGGGCAAAGTTGTGGAGCAAAAACGACAACCCACCCCACATACTCGTGATGACAGCCACACCAATTCCTCGCACTCTCGCCATGACCATCTATGGCGACCTCGACGTGAGTGTGATAGACGAATTGCCACCAGGCAGAAAACCCATCATGACCCTGCATAAGTATGAGAACCAGATGGTTAGCCTCTATGAGGGCATTCGCAAGGAGGTGAGCAAAGGCAGACAGGTGTATGTGGTCTATCCACTGATAACAGAGAGCGAGAAGATGGACCTGCAAGACCTGGAAGCAGGTTTTGCCCACCTGCAAGAGGTATTCCCCACCTACAGCCTCAGCAAGGTGCACGGAAAGATGAAGCCAGCAGAGAAAGAGGAAGAGATGCAACGCTTTGCCAGAGGCGAGACACAGATGCTCGTAGCCACCACAGTGATAGAGGTGGGAGTGAATGTGCCCAATGCCTCAGTGATGGTGATAATGGAGGCACAGAGGTTTGGTCTGTCACAGTTGCACCAGCTCAGGGGCAGAGTGGGCAGAGGAGCCGACCAGTCATACTGCATACTGGTGAGCGACTACCAGCTGTCAAAGGAAACCAAGAAGCGACTCGACATCATGTGTGAGACAAACGACGGTTTCCGCATAGCCGAGGCAGACCTCAAACTGAGAGGTCCTGGCGACCTTGAGGGCACCCAGCAGAGTGGAATGGCTTTCGACCTGAAGATAGCCAACATAGCCACAGACGGACAGCTGGTGCAGATGGCTCGCGACGAGGCACAGAAGATAATAGACAGCGACCCTGACTGCAACGCTCCAGAGCATGCTATGCTTTGGAAACGGCTGGCTGAGATTCGCAAGTCAAACGTGGATTGGGGAGTGATTAGTTAGTTCATAGTGCATAGTTCATAGTTCATAGTGCACAGTTCATAGTTCATAGTTCACAGTTCATAGTTAGTGCATAAAGGTTAAAAAATAATAAAACCACTGCGATAGACTGACAACTATGAACTGTGAACTGTGAACTATGAACTATTTTTTGTACCTTTGTAGTCATGAAAGAATTTGTGATTTCTGAGGCTAGAACAGAGACTGCCGTCTTGGTGGGTCTTATCACTCCACAACAGAACGAGGATAAGACCAAGGAATACCTTGACGAGCTGGAGTTTCTTGCCGACACAGCTGGTGCCATTACCGTCAAGCGCTTTACGCAGAGGGTGAATGGTCCGTCAAGCGTCACTTATGTGGGCAAGGGCAAACTGGAGGAAATCGCAGAATACATCAAGGAATGTGAGGATGCCTACGACCAGTGGCAGGAGGAGTTGCACTACCCTGAAGAGGGAGACGGTCCCCAGCCAGTGGGTATGGTGATATTCGATGATGAGCTCTCTGCCAAGCAGATGCGCAATATCGAGGCAATACTAAAGGTGAAGATACTCGACAGAACGAGTCTCATACTCGACATCTTTGCCATGAGGGCACAGACGGCAAACGCCAAGACACAGGTGGAGCTGGCACAGTACCGCTATATGTTGCCTCGTCTGCAGAGGCTGTGGACCCACCTTGAGCGTCAGGGTGGTGGCTCTGGCTCTGGTGGAGGAAAGGGTTCGGTAGGACTTCGCGGACCTGGTGAGACCCAGTTGGAGATGGACCGTCGTATCATCCTCAACCGTATGTCGTTGCTCAAGGAACGCCTTGCAGAGATAGACAAGCAGAAGACCACCCAGCGCAAGAACAGAGGCAGACTCATCCGTGTGGCTCTGGTGGGCTACACCAATGTGGGCAAATCCACCATCATGAATATGCTTGCCAAGAGCGAGGTGTTTGCTGAGAACAAACTCTTTGCCACCCTCGACACAACGGTACGCAAGGTGGTGATTGAGAACCTGCCCTTTCTGCTTGCCGACACAGTAGGATTTATCAGAAAACTGCCTACAGACCTTGTGGACTCATTCAAATCTACACTCGACGAGACCAGAGAGGCTGACCTGCTGCTGCATGTGGTGGACATAAGCCACCCCGACTTTGAGGAACAGATAAACGTGGTGGAAAAGACACTTGCCGACCTGGGTTGTGCTGACAAACCTTCGATGATAATCTTCAACAAGATTGATGCCTACACCTGGCAGGAGAAGGAGGAGGACGACCTCACACCAGTGAAGAAAGAGGAGATTTCGCTCGACGAGCTGAAGCGCACATGGATGGCTAAACTCAATGACAACTGCCTCTTCATTTCTGCTAAGGACAAGATAAACATCGACGAGTTTCGCGATGTGATATATAAGAAAGTCCGCGAGCTGCATGTGCAGAAATATCCTTACAACGACTTCCTTTGGACTAACCCCGAATAACGAAATATCTAAACAATATGGAGTACAGAAACCTTTCATACAGCGAGATTGAAGCCTTGGAGCAACAAGGTTGTCGCAGCACCTCATGGGAACAGGTTATGGTGCCAAAAGATTTTGACACCAACTCACTGAGGAATGTGTGCTTTGACGGCGATGTGCGCATTGGCAGAGGCGTTCGCATCAATAATGTGGGCATAATCAGAACCACTGACGGTGCCACCTTTGGCGAGGACAATCTGATAAGCGTAAAGAATGAGACAGGCAACGGCAATGTGGTGATATATAGCGGACTGAGTTCGCAGACAGCAGCCATGATGGTAAGGGCTGCTGAGAAGGAAGACCACGAGCTGTTTGACAAACTGCGCCACATGGCTACACTCTACGCCAAGGAGGTGATGCCAGCATGTACTACCATAGGCGATAATGCCACCATCATGGATTGCAGGGAACTCACCAATGTGGTGATAGGCGACGAGTGCGAGCTCTGTGGTGCCTCACGCCTCATAGACTGCACCCTCTCCTCTACCCCTGATGCTGCTATATATATAGGTGACGATGTGATAATGGATAATGTAGTGGCACAGGCTGGCTCTACCATAGTGGATGGAGCAAAGCTCTACGACAGTTTCGTGGGCGAGGCTTGTCACATAGGACGAGGATTCACCAGCGAGGGTTCGCTGTTCTTTGCCAACAGCCACATGGACAATGGCGAGAGTTGTGCAGCCCTCTGCGGACCGTTCTCTGTGAGCCACCATAAGTCTTCACTCATAATCGGAGGCGAGCACTCTTTCTACAACGCTGGCTCAGGCACCAATTTCTCTAACCATGCCTACAAGATGGGACCTATACACTATGGCACTATGGAAAGAGGTTCTAAGACTGCCAGCGGAGCCCACATTCTGTGGCCTGCCCACATAGGAGCATTCTCTATGGTTATGGGTAAGGTGCAGACACATCCT
>ODAJ012191450.1_pt1 | contig 12749 bp, 6 predicted proteins | sample 1539241 | NCBI WGS metagenome assembly ODAJ01 (sample SAMN02144231, study PRJEB22623) | gut metagenome | biome: sheep rumen | host: Ovis aries | place: New Zealand | reverse complement strand
TCCTTCGGCTACAGGCGCAGCCAGTTCTTCACCCCCTGCGCATCCGGCGAACTCTTCATCGACGAACTCATCCGCTACGCGGAGCTCTATAAGAACGACACCGTCTCGGCCGCCTCTTCGCTCTTTGGCGACATGGAGGAAATGAAGCCTCAGAGGCCGCAGATGCCGGCGGCGGTAGGCGAGGAAGACGTGCTGGAGATACTACAGAAAGAGAAGGAATTCGTAGGGATGTACCTCTCCGCCCATCCGCTCGACAAATACTCCTTCGAGATAGAGAACTTCACCACCCATAAGCTGGTGGAACTCCAGGCCGCCATCGACGAGGCTACCCAGAAACAGCAGACTTCCAGGGCGGCCATCGCCGGCATCGTCACGGATGTGAAGAAGCTGGTCACCAAGACCGGCAAGCCGGGAGCCCGTGTGCTGCTTGAAGACTACAGCGGCCCGTACGAACTGGCCCTCTTCGGCACCGAGTACGAGAGCTACCTGCCCTTCATGAGCCTACACTCGCAGCTCTTCATAGAGGGAGAAATAGCTCCGCGTTACCATCTTAAACGGGAAGAGATCGCAGCCGGCAAAACCGCGCCTTTCAACTTCAAAATCAAGAAGATAAGCATGCTCGGCAACATCTCTGAGCAGCTGGTGAAGAGCTTTGCGATAAATCTGGACACATCTTCCCTGTCGAAGGCTTTCCGCTCCCGCCTGGAGAAGGCCCTGGCCGAATTCCCCGGCTCCACCCCTCTCGCCGTGAACCTCTTCGATGCTGCCACCGGCTACCGCATCGAGATGAAGAGCAAAAAGTACAGCATCAACGTCTGCGAAGGGCTGCTCCTGGCCCTGGAACACCTGGGAGTAAGTTATTCTGTGCTCAAATAGTCGGTTTTCTGTATGTTAAGGCAGAGAATGGAAGTTTTTCAGGAAAACGGAATCTCCTATGTCGATGTAACCCCTGTGTTTTGTATCATTAAGTCTGCTCTGGATATAGTTTTCTGCTTCGTCCCTTTGCCCCATTAAGTAATAAACGACGGGGACGATCCTGTCTCTTTCTATTCCTGCCGTCGTTTTGAGATACTCCACATAGTAGTCAAGCGTTTGAAACTTTGAGAAAAACGGCTCTGCCACAGTCTCTACTAAATTTATCATAGAATCAACTGATGGGACAACATCTTTTTCTGTTTTCAACGACTGTTGACAATCAAGTCCGGATTTGTCCGCACTCAAATAATATATGCCGCATTGAGTGGTAGTCGGCCACTTATGCGTGTATGGTATTACATAGAGCTCCTTGATTAATTCGTATAGCAATTTTTCTGCTTTATCATATGCAACTCCAACAGACATATCAACATTTATCCCTCCAGTATAATCGCGGGAGGTATGGTTTATTACCGTAGCAAATAAACCGCTATCTGTCAGACGCTTAAAATATTCGGGGGCTTTAAAATGGTTAAGTACTCTTTTATACCCTTTCTCAACCATGGAAGCACCGAACAACTTGTCAAAATCTTTATATAATTCAGTGCCCGTTTTCTTTTTTTCTAAAATCTCCATATAATAAAAGTATAATTGGTCACAGGACTATTGACACTATTTCCGAAAAGAGGTCCGGCATTATTGCCTACAGGGATTATAGGTTCATTTACAGACATTCTAGGATAAACAATCTGTTGGTTTGGTGTGAGACCTGCACTCAAAGAACTTTTCACTTCTATAAGGACAGGGGTGTTGTCTATTTTTGCAGCAAGATCCACGCGAACTCTCGTCCCCTCGCTTACAAAACTAACCTCGGTAGATATATCTTGTCCTCCTGCAGATTCCAGTATTTTTCGAGCTTCCTGTACAGATTGTTTATGTGCTTCCTGATTTGCCCTTACGACTTCGGCTTTGGTTCTTTTTGCTTGAGGTTGACCTGCGTTTGTTGCGGTTGCCGAGGAACCATCCCAAAAATTGTTTCCTTGGGCCGCCGATGTAACACCTTGAATAAGCCCGCCGACAAGAGCGCCAGATAAACTGCCAGCCCCCGCTTGAAATACCATTTGATTTAATGATTGACAAAAATCTCCCGTCGCAAGCATGGTTTGTCCAAAACCATTTATTGCCCCCCCGGTTGCACCTGCCGCTGCCCCGGCGACCGCTCCGCCAAGGAAGCCCCCCACAGAGGCCGCGGCGCCAACGGCCGCTCCTACATACCCGCTCGCAAATCCCGCGACTCCTCCTATGAGTCCTCCACCTGCGATGGTCAATGCCTTATCCCATCCGGTCAATCCTTTTGCCTCTGCTATTTTAACACCCTGCCATACTCCTGCGCCTATACCTATAACACTGCCTACGAAAAGACTGACCATTACAGTTGTGGTAAAAACGAACTCTCCGTTAGGATCTGTATACTTCAACGGATTATTCAAGCAGTACGAATACCTGTTGAAATTCTGCGTGAAGTCCGGCTCCTGGACGAAGGGGTCGGGGGCGAGGAAGCGGCCTACGAGCGGGTCATAGAGGCGGGCGTTCATGTTGTAGAGGCGGAACCATGGAAGGTACTCGTGCCCGGTGTAGCCGCGCCCGAGGAGGAGCTCCGGTTCGCTGCCCGGGGAGTAGAGGACCAGGGTCTCCGGATTGCGCGCCCGTCCCCATGGTTCGTAGCTGTACTCTGCCACGGGCGTGCCCGATGCGGTTACGATATGGGTGATGCTTCCCAGGTAGTCGCGCCCGATGTTGTAGGCTGTCCATGTGCCTTGGCCGTTGCCGTCACTCGTTCTGAGGAACACCATGGGAGCCGAGTACGCGTCGCCGCCGAGATAGAAGCGCTCGGTGGTGGTAGAAGATGTCGAATCTATCTCATAGCGTCCCCCTATGTAATAACGAGTAAGCAGCATCGCGGGCGGAGCGCCGGGAGACGCGGCCGTGCTGTCCACCACCGCCATCCTCACGCGGTCTTCCGCTCCGTTGTATGTGAGCGTTGCGGTGATTCCGTTCTGGGAGATGCTTGTTGGGCGGTCGTAGGCGTTGTAGGCGATGTCCTGCTTCGGAATGGGCGTGGTGATGTATGCCGGGTTGGTCAGGGAGGTCGCCTTGTACGGGGAGTCAGGGTCGTCGTAGGAAATAGTTCCCGTAGAAGTAATGTAGGTGAGGTTGCCGTTGTCCTCATACGTGTAATGCCTCGACAGCGCAGGCCCGCTGCCGTAGAACGACAGGGTGGTGAGCCGCCCCAGGGCATCATAACTGAAGTGCTCGGAAGCGCTGTTCAGGGAATCGTAGCGGTATTCAAGGTTCCCCGTCTCCGCGTCGAAGACATATTCGAAGTCCTGCCGGGTGGTGAGCGGCCCGCCCGCTCCAACCACCATCTTCCTCCGGGTTGGCAATCCGTAGGAGTTGAAACTGTACTGACGGAAGACATCTCCGGTCTTAGCCATCTCAGGCTGCCCGAATTCGTTCTCCGCATTGAGCTGGAAGACGACCGTTCCGTCCGGCAGTTCTATCTTCCTGTTGTGCCCGTACTCGTAGGAATAGGTTTCGGTGGTGATGGTGTCCGTCTGCGATGAATAGAGGATGGATGAGACGTTGCTCCCGGCGCCGTAGGTGTAGTCGCGCTTGAGCCATTTTCCGTCGGGGACGTCCTCCCGGATGCTGACAACGCGGTCGAGAGTGTCGTATGCGTACGTTGTGGACGTGCCGTTGGTGGAGGCTTCCGAAGCCAGTCTTCCGTGGTTATCGTAAGTATAAGCGGTTGTGAACGCGCCCTCTCCCTCGCGGACCACGGAGGTGGTGCGCCCATATTTGTCCTTGGAGGTGGTGATTGTTCCGTTGGGACCGGTCTGCGAGCTGGAGGAAGACCCGTTGGCGTTCCATGTGTACGAATACGTTCTTGTCCCGACGCTCGGGTCATCCATCCCGATGCGTCTGCCGTAACCGTCGTAAGAAAAGGTTGTCACTACGTCTCCCGGGGCGGTGACCGATGCGGGCTGTCCGTCGTCCCGAAGAGTATAGACTATCGTTCCCCCGGCATCCGTTACAGACACTACATTCCCCGCCGCGTCGGTGGTGCTGGTAGAGGTGATGCCGTCCTTCACCGTGGTGGTGGACGTTCCGTTGTAGGACCAGGTCGTCGTCCGGCCGGACGCTTCCGCTATGCTGGTTACGCGGTCATAAGAATCATATGAATAGCTATTCCATAACGAAGCCATAGGAGACGTGGATGTGGCCGCTGCCGTCTTGTAAGGAAGGGAGACTTTAGAAAGGCGTCCTTCAGTGTCATGTTGCCTGTCGGTCCAGCGCCACTGCCCGTCGAAACGCTGGTTACCGCTGTGCACCTCGCGCCCAAGGGCGTCGTAATGAACGATGGTGGTGGGCTTGCCGGTGCAGGATGTGGAGAGGGCATAAAGGCTCTGCGCAGCGATGCCGGTGTCGTCGGTGCTCCACCACCAGCCCGTCCACTCTCGCGACACAGTCTCCACGGAACCGTCTGCGAAATTGGTCTGTACCAGATTGCCCCAGCCGTCATATGTAAAACTCTTCGCTCTTCCGCGATAGTCCGTGGCTGAAGCAGGCAACCCAAACTTGTTGTATCCCGAATAAGTGGTTATGTGCCCCAGCGCATCGGTCTTCGACAGCAGGAACCGCCCGGCGGAGTCATATGTGAGCGTGTCGCCGAGGAACTCCGTTGCATCATACGGCGCACTCTTCTCTGAGATTACATTCCCGAAAGCGTCGTAGGTCCAGCGGGTCTCGGAGACCAGAAGCGTGGAGTCCTGGTGTTCATTTGGGAAATAGGAAGAGGAGCCGCGACTTATGCCGGTGTAGTTCTTCCGAGAGGAGGGCCGCAGCAAGGTGTCGAGAGTGTAAACGCTTTTCTCTTTCCACGTCCGATTCCAGTCCCCGTCCAGGTCGCGGCGCACAGACTCCTGCGTTACTCCTCCGAGGATGTATTTCGAAATAGCGTTGCTGTGCTGATATGCCCACGTGCGCTGCTCTTTTTGATCTATGTCGCCCGGATGGCTTTTGGTGGTAAGGGCTGTGAGTGGGAAATCGAAGGAATCGTACGTATAAGACGTGGTGGTAGTTACCCGGTGCAGGCTGTCAGCGGAAACCGTTTGCGTCAGTCTTGGAGATAGTTTCCCATAAGGAGTGCTATGACTGTCCCATGTGTTGGTGATGATACTATAGGGATCGGTATTGGTATTGATTCCGAGCCTGGTTTCAACCCTTGTGGGAACGCCTCGTTTCTCAGGGTCATAGAGCGTCGTCTCTGACTGTTTTGCCGCATAACGGAGAAATGATCCCTGATAGAAATAGCGAACTTGAGTATTGACGGTCTCATGGAATCCGCAGAAACCGAGTCCGAGGTCATGAACTACGGGATCGCAATACTTGTGCGTGAACTTTCTGTATGGATAGTCGGCATAACGGTTTTCATAGTATGATTCCGAATACAGAACATAGAGAGGAGGAGTCCGTTTTGCGTATCCAGAGTTCGCGGTCGGAGAGTAGGAACTATCGGCCCATGAGGAGGACTGCCCGGGTAAATATACATAACTGTCGGCGGTCTGTTTTCCATAACTGTCCGTCACCGTTTGAACTTGCCGTATAGGAGGGGACGGGGCGGAATACGAGTAATTGTATACGGTAAGACCGTCGAACTTTATAAACGCACTCATCCCGTTGTAAGCTACCACATTTGCTGGCACAATGCCCTTAGTGTTGGATATAAAAGAAGAGGAGACATGCGCTGTTTCGAAATCAAGCCCATTTTTATTGATATAAGTCCTTAAAGTATGCTCTCTTATACTGACGAGATCAGCCAATCCGTCTCTATTCACATCAATGAACATCAGGGTGTCGGTGGAAGCTCTGTTGGTTATAGCCAACGATATTTCTGAGAAAGATTTTCCGTTGTAACAGAACGCCGTCCATGCATCATCAGGGCCAATTGGTGGCGCTTGGACAATATCCAAATAGCCATCGCCGTTCAAATCGGTTACAAAGGATGGCTTGTCTTCGTCTGATAAAATTGCTGCCGTGGGGCGCGAGAGATGCTTTTCTACAGCAAAATGTCCGTTTGCCTGCAATCGGTAGATATCGAATCCAGAGTCAGTTGCATAACAAAGCTCTGAACGCCCATCTGAATCAATATCGAAGACAACAAGACAAGATCTCCTGTCCATAGGATAATCGAACTGATTTTCCAACTCTTCATCGGAGAGGACAGTATGTGTATTCATGTCTATGACGGCAGCGTAGCAAGTCTGGGTCTTGCCGTATTCTGTGAGGTTTTTGCTGAAAGCTATTGCCAAAAGGTCCGTCTTACCGTCCCCGTTGAAATCTCCCCATCGCAGATCCCTGTTGTAAGGGCTAGTGTAGTTGTAAAAGCTATTATAGTGATTGCCGTTAAGTCTGACATAAAAGAAGCTCTCTTGTCCCGGAGTGCCATCAGAATCACAGTTTCGAATACTTATCCTGTACTTGGTCTTGCTGAGCTCGGTCCCCCAAAAATTCACCCTTACCAGTTCGTCCGCTCCGTCCCCGTCAACATCCACGGCTTCCATGCTCTGGAACCCCTCTCCATATACAAGGCTAGAGTCGGCCTGATTGCTGCTTTCAAGACGGGGAATAAAGAGTATCTTCTGGCTGGCAACATTCTGTGTTGTGTTATAGCAATAACCATGTATCGAATCTCCCCCGATAACCCGATATGTTAGAAAGTCAGGATGTAGAATTATACCGTCACGGAATTCGCCCGGCAGGAACTTTCCCCGCTTATAAACGTTCCCGTAGATTTTGGAAAAAAATGACCTATTCAGCGTCATGCTTGCAGCATCCTTTTGGAGCTGTTGCGTCGAGGGAACGGAACCGTATGTGAATGTCAATGGGGGCAGGTTCTCTCCAGAGGAATTGGAACAGTCAACCTGTGAAAGAAGGTAAACATTGTCGTGTGATGTATATGAAAGGGAATAGCGGGAAAGCAGCTCCCCATTAGAAGATGATTCAATACTTTTTAGACGATAACCATGTCGAATGCTCTTGCCTGCAAAGAAACGTACCGGATGGACGAAAATGGGATCATAGGAGAAAACGATTTCCCCGGAGTGATTACCTGCGGGATCGAATCCATACCGTATGGAACAGATGTGTTGGCAACCAGAAGAATCTTCAGCATAAGTAAAGACTATCTGATTCCCTAGCAGGTCTTCCATCTCGGCTATATGATAGAATACAAGATGTGACTCATCTTGCGTGTGCCTTCCGAACACTGCACGGCAGCCGTTGGGGTAAAGCACTTCGAACTTGCAGACATATCCGGACGGATTGAGAACAGTGCGTGCAAGGATATGCCCCGTAGCGGTTGCCAGAGGAAAAACTGCACAAGTGAGCGTATCCTCGTTGGCAACGAGTGGCACGCCGTCCAGAGCGAACACCGGGCTTGAGGCGGTGTCGGACGCTGCTTTTATGGTGTCGTGATAATACTTATTATGGTTGATGAGGCTGATGGTGGAGATGCCCTGAATGTCCCATCCGTACCCGGCCCAGCCTTCGGCCGCCTGGCTGTTGTATGACAGTGCTATGGATGGGACAAGCTTAAAACCCGGCGCTGTGGGGACGGGGATGCTGTACGTACGTGCGCCGGAAGGTGAAATACCCTGCTCCAGAGGTATGGCTCCTATCGAATATGTATTGCCCGAACTTCTGCCACCCCCCGCCTGCTTCTCTTTCTCTGCCCGCTCGAGCAACGCTGCCCGTTCCGCCCTTTCGGTTGAATCCTGCTCGTAAAAGAGAATCTCATCCATCCACTCCTTCTCCTTATCCGAGAGCACCAACGGCAGATGGCCGGAACGAACCTCTTTCCTGAACACGCTGGCTTCCTTGGAAAGGGAGTCGGCGGCAAAAGAAGAAACTTCATCAGCGGCTTGAAAGATGGCAGAGGAACAGAAGAAAAAGTAAACGAAGAGAAGGGTGAAGGGTTTCATACTTCAAAATTAATCGAAAATAAACACAATAACAAAAAGATGGTTGCGATTATTTCTTGGCTTTAAGTATCTTTGCAACCATGAAGCTTTGGAAATGGTCCGGTGCAGGGAACCTGTTCGTCGTGATAGACGGGCGGGGCGGCGGTGTGGATGATTTCCGAAGAGCATCGGAAATTCAGCGGCTCTGCCGGGAGCACGGCACCGACGGGCTCATGGTTCTTCGGGAATCCGCCTCCGGGCGCGACTTCGCCATGGAATTCTACAATCCTGACGGCTCTTCCGGCATGATGTGCGGCAACGGTGGCAGGTGCATCGCGGCCTTCGCCGATATGCTTGGCATTAAGCCGGCAGACGGCGGCGTCTTCCGTTTTGACGCCCCCGATGGAGTGCATACGGCAGAGATTCTTGAGCGGCCTGCTGACCCTGCAACTGGAGAATGGACCGTCCGGCTAGGAATGATAGACGTGAACGGCATTACCGAATACCCCGACGGGCTGTTCCTGAACACCGGCACGCGGCATTTCGTGAAGTTCGTTCCGGACGTTGAGACTATCGAAATTGAGGTAGAGGCCCTGCCAATCCGGAACGACGCCCGCTTCGGCCCGGAAGGAACGAACGTCAACTTTGTGCAGACCTGTCCCGTCGTCAAGATCCGTACTTTCGAAAAAGGTGTGGAGGGTGAAACCGCCGCTTGCGGCACAGGTATCACCGCTTCCGCCATAGCCTGCCGCTACAAAGGCATCACCCCAGCGTCGGAATCTGCCGACGGACGCATCGTCTACCGTCTCCAAGCGCGCGAAGCCACCCTTTCCGTGGACTTTATTCAAAAAAAGGAAGACGCCTTTTCAGACGTCTTCCTAACTGGTCCGGCCAGGATTCTGGCCGAATAGAAACCCCGATTACTCTTCTTCCTGAGCCTGGGCGGCGTACTCGTCGAGGAGCTTCTTCTGCACGTCGGCGGGAACCTGCTGGTACTCGGCGAACTTCATGCTGAAGGTGGCGCTACCTGCGCTGAGGGAGCTCAGCACGGTGCTGTAGCGGTAGAGCTCTGCGAGAGGAACGCGAGCGTGGAGGATGGTGAAAGCACCGTCCATCTCCTGGTTGGAGATCATGCCGCGACGGGTGTTGAGGTCGGACATGCAGGGACCCACATACTCGCTCGGAGTGGTGATGTCGACATCGTAGATGGGCTCGAGGATCTTCGGACCGGCATTGCGGAAGGCCTCGCTGAAGGCGTTACGACCGGCGATGATGAAGGCGATTTCCTTGGAGTCCACCGGGTGCATCTTACCATCATAAACATACACGCGGATGTCGCGGGCGTAGGAACCGGTGAGAGGACCTTCGGTCATCTTCTGGTTGATACCCTTGAGAATTGCGGGCATGAAGCTGAGGTCGATGGCACCTCCGACGACGCAGTTGTTGAATTCCAGCTTACCACCCCACGGAAGGGTCTGGGTTTCGCTGCCCTTGATGTTGAGCAGTGTGTCCTTGCCGTCGATCTTGAAGTTGCGCGGCTGCTCCTGACCCTCTACGTACGGGGTGATGAGCAGGGCCACCTCACCGAACTGACCGGCACCGCCGGACTGCTTCTTGTGACGATAGCGTGCGGTTGCGGTCTTGGTGATGGTCTCGCGGTACGGGATCTTGGGTGCGTAGGTTTCGGCATCGAGCTTGAACTCGTTCTTTACGCGCCACATTGCATAGTTGATATGCTGCTCGCCCATACCCTGGAGGATGGTCTGACGGAGCTCGTTGGAGAAGTAGCTCTTGAGGGTGGGATCCTGTGCGGTGATCTTGCTCAGGGCCTCGCCAACCTTAACCTCGTCGTTCTTGTCGAGGGCGCGGACTGCGCAGGTGTACTTGAAGTCCGGGAATACCATGTGCGGGATGGCCTCTACGCCGTTGGCGGCGAGGGTGACGTCCGTCTTGCCGTTCTTGAGCTTCATTGCGCAACCGATGTCGCCTGCGTTTATCTTCGCAACCTTATCCTTCTTTGCACCTGCCACTGCGTAGATGGCGGAAAGACGCTCGCCGTTGCCGTTCTCGGGGTTGGTGAGGTCGGCGCCTTCATTAAGGGTGCCGCTCATGACCTTGAAGTAGGAAACTTCACCCACGTGCTGCTCCACATCGGTCTTGAAGATGAAGAGGCTGACAGGCTTGCTTGCATCGCACTTGGGGGCGGGAACCACACCGGCGATGAATTCGAGAAGACGGGCAACGCCCACGTCGTTCTTTGCAGAAGTGCAGAAGACGGGCATGACCTCTCCCTTGGCAAGACCTGCGGACAGACCCTGCATAATTTCCTCGGTGCTGAGCTCCATGGTGTCGAAGAACTTCTCCATGAGGGCGTCGTCACCTTCGGCGGCCTTCTCTACCAGTTCCTGATGCAGGCTTTCGGCCTCGTCGGCATACTGTGCCGGGATGTCGGAAGCGACTCCCTTGGCGTCGTAGCACTTCATGGTGAGAACGTCTACGAAGCTATTGAAGGAGGTGCCGGGATTGATGGGGAACTGAACGGGGATGATCTTGCTGCCGAAGCTCTCCTTGAGGGTTTCGAGGGCGTGCTCCCAGTTGGCCTTTTCGTGGTCCAGCTGGTTCACGGCGACGATCATGGGAACGCCATACTGCTTGGCATAGCGGCCGTAGATCTCGGTGCCCACCTCGACGCCCTGCTGGGCGTTCACGGTGAGGATTGCAGCCTCGCAGACCTTGAAGGCAGTGAGGGCGCCGCCGCAGAAGTCGTCGGAACCGGGGGCGTCGATGATGTTGATCTTGGTGCCTCCGAACTCGGCGTAAAGCGGAGTGGCGCTGATGGACTTCTGGTTGGCCTGCTCGTAATCGGTGTTGTCGGAAACCGTGTTCTTGTCTTCCACGGAGCCGCGACGGTCGATTACCTTGCCTTCGAAGAGCATGGCTTCGGAGAGGGTGGTTTTACCGGAATGGGTTGCTCCGATGAGAACCACATTGCGGATGTCTTTGGTTGCGTATTCTTTCATAACTATTTTGGATATTATTACTTGCGAAAGTTATTAGCTTGCAAAGTTAACACTTTTGAATAATAATCCAACAATATTTCCCGTATTACACACGCCCGGGCGCCTGTAGGGCGGCGAGAAGCTCCATTCCGGAGCAGCCAAGCTCCTCGTGAAGCAGCTCGTTCAGGTCCATGGGAGAGACGCGAAGGCGGGCGCAGAGTTCTTCATAAGAGAGGGAAAGGTTTGCCGGATTTTCCAGCATCGAGCAAAAGGCCACATAGGATTCGAAAAGCGATTTCATTTTACTGCAATTTTTAAAAGTTTACACTGCGAATTTCGCAAATACATAAGATTGCAAGGGAGTAAACTGTGGAGTAAATCGAAATTTTTTCTGTTTTCGTAGGTTAATTATGCAATTATTGCATAGTTATAAGGCGTAAAGCGCTTATATAGAATCCATCGTTGCTTCTTATTTTTGCAGCATGGATGAGCGCAGTCTGAAAAACCATCTCCGCCGCGTCCGGGAAGACCTTGGGATGACCCAGGAGGAATTCGCCCAGGAGCTCGGAATCGACGCCAGTACCTACTGGCGCCTTGAGGAGGGGAAGACCCGTCTCATCTCCCAATATCTCTATAAGATAGCCGATTACGCAAAAATGTCCGTGGCCGATCTGGTCGCTGGACGCGATGTTGAAAGTATTCTCGAAGAGTCGGCTGACATGCGGGAAAAGCTCGACAGCCAGCGCGAATTCTACGAGCAAAAACTGGCGGAGCGCGACGCCACCATCGCAAATCTCAATCGACTTATCGAATCCCTGCAGAAGTAATCGGCTCTGTCAAGCCGGATGCGGATTCGCGTACCCCGTTTCGCCCTCTTCCGTTTCTTCCTTTTTTTTGAGTATATTTGTGGGTTATGAAGAAAATTCTCACTGCCCTTGCGCTCACCATATGCATGGTGGCCAGTGCCGATGAGGGGATGTGGCTTCTGCCCCTCCTCCAAAAGTTCAACGCCGACGCGATGCGCAACATTGGTTGTCGTCTCACCGCCGAGGACATCTATTCCATCAACAATACATCCCTCAAGGACGCAATAGTCCAGTTCGGAGGAGGCTGCACAGCAGAAATTATCTCCGACGAAGGCCTTCTGGTAACCAACCATCACTGCGGTTACTCCAGCATCCAGCGCCTTTCCACCCCGGAGCATAACTATCTGGAAGACGGCTTCTGGGCGCTCTCCAAGGCGGACGAGCTGCCGGTTCCCGGACTTACCGTCACCTTCATGCGCAGCATGCAGGATGTCACCTCTGTCTTCCGCGGGCTGAAGGACAGCAAGGCCGTCGAGGCCAAAATGACCGAACTCGAAAAGGCGGCAGAAGCCGACAATCCACACTGCAAGGCAGAAGTAACCACCTTCTACAACAACAACGTCTACTACCTCATAGTCTACAAGATCTACAAGGACGTCCGCTTTGTGGGGGCTCCGCCCGTGTCCATGGGTAAATTTGGTGGAGAGACCGACAACTGGATGTGGCCCCGTCACACCTGCGACTTCAGTATGTTCCGAGTGTATGCCGGAGCCGACAATGAGCCGGCCGAGTATTCCCCGGAAAACTACCCCCTCAAGCCGGCCCTCAGCCTCAAGGTTTCTCTCGCCGGAGTGAAGGAGGGCGACTATACTATGGTCATGGGTTATCCCGGTCGTACCCAGCGTTTCCAGACCGCCGCACAGCTCCGTCAGATGCTGGCGCAGAACCGTATTAGTATCGACGCCCGAACCGTCCGTCAGGCGGCCATGTGGGAGGAGATGGAGAAG
>ODAJ012025995.1_pt1 | contig 12749 bp, 21 predicted proteins | sample 1539241 | NCBI WGS metagenome assembly ODAJ01 (sample SAMN02144231, study PRJEB22623) | gut metagenome | biome: sheep rumen | host: Ovis aries | place: New Zealand | reverse complement strand
GTCTTTTACTCTAGTATCTGGATTAATTCCTGTTTTTTCTAAAATTTTCTGAGAACTTGTTAGTCCTATACCGTAAATATATGTTAGTCCTATTTCTACCCTTTTATCTTTAGGTAGGTCTACTCCTGATATACGAGCCATGTTTTGTTTACACCTCCAAATTTTTTTGAATCTGTTTTTAAGTATTTTTCTTTAGTATTATCAACTACCTTAAAGGTGAAATGCATTTAATAAACATAACTGCCTTTTTATATTTATTAAATCTTTAAGTTTATTGATATAATAATGCGGAAATAACATTTTCTAAGCTCATTCTTCGCTAAGAAAATTTAATTTTCGCATATTTATCCTCTACGTCAAGTCTATCATCTTTCGATGATAGCTTTCCTAGAGTATAAACATATATATACATAATTGACCTTTATCAGCCGCAATCAATTATGTTATAAACAAAATAAAATAACTGTATATGCTAATTCAAAAACATATACAAATTCAAACTACCCTTGTCTTTGTTTGTGTTTAGGGTTTTCACAAATAACTCTGATTACACCTTTTCTTTTGATAACTTTGCACTTATCGCACATTTTTTTTACAGATGGTCTTACCTTCATTTCACTCATTCCTTTCTATATATTGTTACTATTTAGCTCTCCAAGTAATTCTGCCACGGTTTAAATCATATGGAGACATTTCAACTTTAACCTTATCTCCAGTTAATATTTTTATGTAATTCATTCTTAATTTACCAGAAATAGTAGCTAATATTTGATGTCCATTTTGAAGTTCTACTTTAAAAGTTGTATTTGGTAATGTTTCAACAACTGTACCTTCTACTTCTATAATATCTTCCTTAGCCAAATTCTCGCCTCCTTCTTAAAGAGCTATTTCTATGTAGGAATAAAATACAATGACTTTCCTAGAGTATAAAAAAAGGTAAAGCCTTGTACAATATAAGTTTTAATGCATATTTTAGCACGCATTAACCCTATTATCCACAATAGCTCTACCATTATACTCCAAATTTATCTTATTGTCAAGATTTTTGGTTCATTTTCTGTAATTAAAATTGTATTTTCATAATGAGCTGCTAAACTTCCATCATCTGTAAGGATTGTCCACCCATCATCCATTTCCCAAATATCAGGTTTTCCTTGTATAACCATAGGTTCTATACATAGTGTCATACCTGGTTCTATTCTAATTCCGCGACCTGCTTTTCCGTAATTTGGTATACCTGGATCTTCATGCATTTCTTTTCCAATTCCATGCCCTTGAAATTCTCTAACTACAGAATAACCATTTGAATGAACATATTCTCCTACTGCATGAGAAATATCCCCTATTCTAAATCCTGGTTTTGCATATTTTAAACCTTCATAAAAAGCTTGTTTTGTAACATTTACCAGTCTTTGAGCTTCATCAGTTCCTTTTCCAACTATAAAAGTTCTTGCAGCATCTCCATGAAAACCATTTTTTAATGCAACTGTATCTATGCTAACTACATCCCCTTCTTTGATTATATGGTTTTTATGTGGAATTCCATGTATTACTTCATCATTTACAGAAATACATGTTGCAGCTGGAAATGGCGGTATTCCTTTTATTCCTGGATTATATCCAATTTGAGCAGGTATTGCTCCTAAATCTCTCATTATTTTTTCTGCTTCTTTATCTAATTCATATGTTGAAATTCCTGGTCTTATCTTTTTTTCCAATTCTTCATAAAAACAAGCAACTATTTTGCAAACATCTTCCATAAGTGCAATTTCTTTTTTTGATTTTATTGTAACCATTCCTACCTCGTACCTCTATTTATTCTTTAAATATTCAACTACAGATTTTGCTGCATCTACGCCTAATCTATTTATTGATACACTTACTTCTTCATTTCTAACTAATCCTCTATTTGCATAAAAATCAATTACTGGTTTTGTCTCTTTAAAGAATGTATCTAATCTTATTTGAAGTTTTTCTTCTGTATCATCTTTTCTCTTTGTTAATTCAACTCCACAATAATCACAGATTTCACCATTTTTAGGTTTATTTAAAATCATATTATAGACTCTTTTACATTTAGGGCATTCTCTTCTTGCCATAACTCTTTCAATTATTTCTTCAGTTGGAGTACTTAAATTAACTACTAAATCTACTTTTTCATTTTTTTCATTTAATATTTTATCTAATTCTTCTGCTTGAGCAATGTTTCTTGGATATCCATCTAAAATAAATCCATTTTTACAGTCTTCTTCATTAAGTCTATTTTTTACCATGCTATTTGTAACTTCATCTGGCACTAGCTTTCCCTCATCTGCATATTTAATTGCTATTTTTCCTAGCTCTGTACCTTCTTTAATGTTCTTTCTAAAAATATCTCCTGTAGATATATGTGGAACATTTAAACTTTCTTTTAATAACCCTGCAACAGTACCTTTTCCTGTACCTTGTGCTCCCATCATAATAATGTTCATTTTTTTACTTCCTTTCTCGTTTAATTTCACTATGTAATTGTACCCTAATAATCTCAAAATGTCAATGGGCAAGAGAAGTTAAAATATCAATCTAAAAGACTAAATATATTATTTTTCAAATCCTTGGTGTCGAAATCTTTATGTACCTGTAATTTTTCTTGCGAAAAATTCAGCTACAATGTCGATTTCTCCAGTCGCCCTACGCTTCGCTTCGGTTGTTCGCCTTACGCGGATTTTCAAAATAACATATTTAGTCTTTTTATTATAATAGAATAGAAGCCAAAAAACTTTGACTTCTATATCTTCTATTCCAAAAATCCCTTGTAATGTCTCATTACTAATTGAGATTCTAATTGTTGGATTGATTCTATTGCAACACCAACTACGATTAATATTGCAGTTCCTCCAAATGCTATATTTAATGATGTAAATCTTAATAACATTGGTAATATTGCTATTATTGCTAAATAGAATCCACCAAATAAAGTTATTTTAGATATTACATTTGATAAATAATCTGTTGTAGGTTTTCCTGCTCTTATACCAGGAATAAATCCACCATTTTTCTTAATATTATTAGAAATCTCTGCTGGATTTGTCATAGCATAAGTCCAGAAGAATGTAAATCCAACTATTAGTAATAAGTATATTGTAGCATTTGCAATAGTATATCCAATACCAACACTTGATGAAGATGTTGCCATTGAAAATTTATATATTACTGACCAGAATCCGGTAGAACCTTCTATTTCTCTGTTAAATATTTGTATAATCATTGCAGGGAATGTTAAAAATGATGATGCAAATATTATCGGCATAACACCTGCCATAACAGGTTTTAGTGGAATATTTGTATTTTGTGCTCCCATCATTTTTCTTCCAACTACTCTTTTAGAATATTGTACTGGTATTCTTCTTTCAGCTTGTTGTACATAAACAACTGCAGATACAAGAATAATTGCACCAATGATTATTCCTAATGCTGTTAAAAATCCAATTGTGCTAAATCCATTACTTGTAACAATTAAGTTATATATTGTTACTGTAACTTGTGGTAATCTCGATATAATTCCAATAAAGATAATTAATGAAATTCCATTTCCAATACCTTTATTAGTAATTTGTTCTCCAAGCCACATAAGAACTGAAGTTCCTGCAATAAATCCAGTTACAATTATTGCTCCTGTTAAAAATGAATTATCAACAAAAACTCCTGAAGATTTATAAGCTAAATATACTCCTGTTCCTTGAACTAAAGCTAAAACTAAAGTTAGAATTTTTGTATATTTATTTATTTTCTTTCTACCTTCTTCTCCGCCTTCTTTAGTTAAACGCTCTAAAGCTGGTATAACCATTCCTAAAAGCTGAATAACAATTGTTGATGTAATATAAGGTGAAATACTCATTGCAAATATTGAAAATCTTGCATATGCTCCACCTGATATTAAATTTATCATTCCAGCTAAAGAAGATGAACTATCTCCCATTAATTCTGCTAATTTTACTGCATTTACTCCAGGTACTGTTATATAACAACCCAACCTGAATAGAATTATTAATAATAATGTATACCACATTTTTTTTCTAATTTCAGGTGTTTTAAAAGCATTTTTTATAGTTTTAAACAACTAAATCACCTCTGCCTTTCCGCCAAGTTTTTCAATTTCTTCCTTAGCTTTTGCAGTAAATCTAACAGCTTTTACATTTAATTTTTTCTCTAATTTTCCTGTTGCTAAAACTACGATACCATCTTGGATTTTACCTATTATTCCTTCTGCTAATAGAGTTTCAGCAGTAACATCTGTTGCTTCAGATTTATTAAGCATTGTAAGAGTTACTTCAGTATATACTTTAGCAAATTTATTAGTAAATCCTCTTTTTGGTAATCTTCTATATAATGGTGTTTGACCACCTTCGAAACCACGTCTTACTCCTCCACCAGATCTAGCTTTTTGTCCTTTTTGTCCTCTTCCTGATGTTTTTCCAAGACCTGATCCAATGCCTCTACCAACTCTTGTGGCTTTGGCTTTTTTCATAGCTGGTTTAAGCTCTTCTATTGTCATTTCTACACCTCCTATTATTGTAAGGGGACACATCTTTATCTGGGGTCATTCTTATTCTGCTAAGATATGTCCCCTTCTTATTATTTGCCGTTGCGCCCTTGTTTAATTTTTATTTTATTATTATTTTTTTGTTTAGGACACATCTTTATCTGGGGTCATTCTTATTCTGCTAAGATATGTCCCCTTCTTACGATCTGTCGTTGCGCCCTTATTCATATTTTTTCATATTATTATTTAATTTTCTTCTATTACGCTATATCTTCGGCTTTTTTACCTCTTTTTGCAGCCACAGATTCAACTGTTTGCATAGATTTTAATCCTTCTATTGTAGCACGTACAACATTTCTAGGATTATTTGTACCAATAATTTTAGTACGAATATTTTGATATCCTGCAAGCTCTAATACTGGTCTAACACTACCTCCAGCAATAATTCCAGTACCAAGTGCTGCTGGTTTTAACATAACTTTTGCACTTCCAAATGTTCCAATATATTCATGTGGTATAGTAGTATTGACAATTGGAACTTCGATAAGGTTCTTTTTAGCGTCTTGAATAGCTTTTTTGATTGCTTCTGGAACTTCAGCTGCTTTACCATTTCCAACACCAACATGACCATTTCCATCTCCAACAACAACTACTGCTGAAAATCTCATATGTCTACCACCCTTAACAACTTTTGTAACTCTGTTAAGTGCAACAACTTTTTCTTTTAATTCAATTTCTTCCATTTGGTTTTAACTTCCCTCCTTTTTCTTGTAAGGGGACACATCTTTATTTGGGGTCATTCTTATCCTGATAAGATATGTCCCCACTTTATGATTTGCTGTTGTTCCCTTATTATAATTTATTACTTTCTTATTAAAACTTAAGTCCACCTTCTCTTGCAGCTTCTGCAAGTTCTTTTACTACTCCGTGATATATGTATCCACCACGATCAAATACAACTTCAGTTATATTTTTATCAAGAGCTCTTTTTGCAATTAAAGTTCCAACTTCTTTTGCTGCAACTTTATTTGCATGTTTTTCTTTTATCTCTTTATCAAGAGTTGAAGCAGAACAAAGAGTATTTCCTTTAGCATCATCTATAATTTGAACTGTAATATTAGAATTACTTCTAAATACACATAATCTTGGTCTTTCAGCTGTTCCAGAAATTTTTGTTCTTACTCTTTTATGACGTCTTACTCTTTCAAATTTTCTATCAACTTGTGAAATCATTATATCTCTCCTTTCTCAATTCTTATTATTACAATTACAATTTTTATTTACAAACTAAAGATTATATTAAATCCTAAATAAAATCATAATTATATTTATTGATTGTAATTTTAATCAAAAACGAGTATTGCTTTGTTAAAATTATAAATTTTTATTTAATGTTCGCAAAAGAATGGTTATATTGCTAGGCGAAATTATTTTAAAAGGCAAGGGAGCGTACGAAAGTGTACGTTGCTGAGGCTGTTAGAGCTCTGCTCGTTACAGCATCAGTATGCACTCGCTGACCGAGTTTTAAAATAATTTCAACAACGCAAGATGGCCATTATTTTGTGAACTACTTACCTGTCTTACCAACTTTACGTCTAATAACTTCATATATATACTTAATACCTTTACCTCTATATACCTCTGGTGGTCGTTTTGTTCTAATTTCAGCTGCTGTTTGACCAACAAGTTCTTTATCAATTCCTTTAACAATAATTGTATTTGCATTTGGAACATCAAAAGTAATTCCTTGAGGTGCTTCATATATTACAGGATGTGAATATCCTAAAGATAAATTTAAGTTATTTCCTTGTTTTTGAACTCTATAACCTACACCATTAATTTGAAGTTCTTTAGTAAATTCATTTTGTACACCTAAAATCATATTATTTATTAAAGTTCTTGTTAAGCCATGTAAACTTTTGCTTCTAGTTGCATCAGAATCTCTTGAAACTGTAAGAACATCTCCTTCTAATTTCATAGAAATTTCTGGTTCAACATTTCTCTCTAAAGTTCCTTTTGGTCCTTTTACTGAAATATGATTTCCATCTATTTTAACTTCTACACCAGCAGGTACAGTAATAGGTTTGTTTCCTATTCTAGACATCTCTCTCTCCTTCCGTTTTAATTAAATTCCAAATCTTGCTGTGTTAAAATTTTATTCAAACATCCTCATGTACCTTATGTACACTGCGGTGTTTTCATAAAATTTTGCCTTGCAATATTTGTTTTTAATTAAAACTAATTTTATTTAGGTTTTGATATCAAAAAATCAATTTTCTAACCTCTAACATCTGACTTCTAACTTCTTTTCTAACATCTAACCTCTAATTTCTAACTTCCAAATTACCAAATATATGCTAATACTTCTCCACCGATTCCAAGCTCTCTTGCTTGTTTATCTGTCATAAGACCTTTTGATGTTGAAATAATTGCAATTCCTAGTCCATTAAGAACTTTAGGTAATTCATCTTTACCAGCATATACTTTAAGTCCTGGTTTGCTTATTCTTTTTAAACCATCTATTACTCTTGTTCCTTTTTCATCATATTTAAGAGTAATTCTTATAACACCTTGTGTGTTAACATCTTTTATTTCTTCATAAGATTTTATATATCCTTCTTTAAACAAAATATCTGCTATTGATAGTTTCATTTTTGAACATGGAACATCTACAGTTTTATGTTTAGAAGTATTTGCATTTCTTATACGTGTTAGCATATCTGCTACAGGATCTGTAATATTCATTTCTTTTCCTTTCCGAACAAATGAAAAACTTCGTCCTGCTACGTTAAAATTTTATTCAAACATCCTCATGTACCACACGTACACTGCGGTGTTTTCATAAAATTTTGCCTTGCACTACTCGTTTTTGCTTTGTTCCAATTTTATTTTTTCATTAAATTCCAAATCTTGCTTTGCAATATTTGTTTTTAATGAAAACTATAATATAAATTTAAAATTTCTTTTCAAACTTATACTAAACTAATTTTCAGTAATACTTTTAAAATTGATTAAAAATAGTAAGATGTGCATTTTTGATAAATGATTTATGTCGAAGGCGTACTTTGTGTACGTCGAGACTTAAATTGTTTATCGAAAATGTGCAGATTGCTGTTTTTAATCGATTTTATATTACCAACTTGCTTTTTTTACTCCTGGAATTTCACCCTTATGAGCTAATTCTCTAAAGCAAATACGGCAAATTCCATATTTTCTAATATATGCGTGTGGTCTACCACAAAGTTTACATCTGTTGTATTCTCTTGTTTTGTATTTTTGTGGTTTTTGTTGTTTGACTTTCATTGACATTTTTGCCATTGACTCTATTCCTCCTAATTTTATTAAATAAATATAATATAATTATAACTATAATCTGCTGTGATAATCAAAAACGAATATTGCTTATCACAATTCTGTTAAAATTGATTAAAAATATTAAGATGTGCATTTTTGATAGATGATTTAAGGCGAGGCGTACTTTGTGTACGTTGAGGCTTAAATTATTTATCTAAAATGTGCAGATTGATATTTTTAATCGATTTTACTCGTGAAAAGGCATCCCTAATAATCTTAATAGCTCCTTAGCTTCCTCATCTGTCTTAGCTGTAGTTACAAAAATTATATCCATTCCTCTCAATTTATCAACTTTATCATATTCGATTTCAGGGAATATTAATTGTTCTTTTACTCCCATAGAGTAATTTCCTCTACCATCAAAAGAATTGCTTGAAATACCTCTAAAATCTCTAACTCTTGGAAGTGCAACATTAATTAATTTATATGCAAAATCATACATTTTATCTTGTCTTAATGTTACTTTGCATCCTAAATCCTGACCTTCTCTAATTTTAAATGCTGCAATTGATTTTTTTGCTTTAGTTACAATTGGTCTTTGACCAGTGATTTGAGTTAAGTCATTCATTGCATTTTCTAATGATTTAGGATTGTCTCTTGTGTCTCCTAAACCTATATTTATTACTATTTTATTTAACTTTGGAACTTGCATTATTGATTTATATCCAAACTTTTTCATTAAAGCTGGTACAACTTCTTTTTCATATTGTTCTCTTAAAGCTTCCATTTAGTTAACTCCTCCTTTCTATATTAATTTATTTTTGCTCCACATTTTTTACAAACTCTAAATTTCTTATCATTTTCAATTACATATCCAACTTTAGTTGTTTTTCCACATTTTGGACACACAAGGTTAACAATTGATGAATGAATTGGAAATTCTGAAGCCATTATTCCACCTTCTCTATTAGGTGCTGCTTTAACATGTTTTTTTCTAATATTTATACCTTTTACAATAACTTTCTCTGTTTTAGGTATAACTTCTAGAACTTCACCAGTTTTACCCTTATCATTTCCAGATAAAACCATTACGTTATCACCTTTTTTGATTTTCATTTAAGGTTTTCCTCCTTTTTTACTATTTTATATTTATGCTCTAAACAACACTATTGTTGCCTTTTTATTGTTTTCTAAAGAAAACTTAGATTACATTCCAATCTGCAACTTATTCTCTGTTTTCAAAAGAATGGTTATATTGCTAGACAAAATTGTTTAAAAAGCAAGGGAGCGTACGTGTTGTACGTTGCTGAGGCTGTTAGAGCTCCGCTCGTTACAGCGTCAGTATGCACTCGCTGACCGCGTTTTGAAACAATTTTAACAACGCAAGATGACTATTATTTTGAAAACCTACAAAACCTCAGGTGCTAATGAAAGAATTTTTAAGAATTCTCCATCTCTTAACTCTCTAGCAACAGGTCCGAAAATACGTGTTCCTCTTGGTGTTTTATCTTCTCTTATTATTACGGCTGCATTATCATCAAATCTAACATAAGAGCCATCCGCTCTTCTGATAGGCTTTTTAGTTCTAACAATAACAGCTTTTACAACTTCACCTTTTTTAGCAGTTCCGCCTGGCATTGCCTCTTTAACAGATGCAACTATTATATCTCCAATACCAGCTGTTTTTCTATATGATCCACCTAAACATCTAATACACATTAGCTTTTTTGCTCCAGTGTTGTCAGCTACATTCAAGATTGTTTGTTGTTGTATCATCTTCTTTTCTCCTTCCCACTCTATTTAATATCTGCTTTTTCAATTATCTCTACTACTCTCCATCTCTTATCTTTAGAAAGAGGTCTAGTTTCCATAACTTTAACTTTATCTCCAATATTACAACTATTATTTTCATCATGTGCTTTTAATTTATATGTTCTTTTAACAAATTTACCATAAACACTATGTTTAACTTTTCTTTCAACAGCAACAACTACTGTTTTATCCATTTTATTTGATATAACAATACCTATCATTGTTTTACGAAGATTTCTAGTTTGTTCCATTGTTTGCCCCTTTCTTCTCAGCAATCTTTCTTTCTGTTAGAATAGTATTTATTCTAGCAATATCTTTTTTAACTTCTCTAATTTTCATAGGGTTATCTAAAGAATGTGATGCTAAGCTAAATTTTAATTTAAATAATTCTGTTTTTAATTCACCTAATTCTTTTTCCAATTCAGGTGAAGACATTTCTTTTAATTTATTTAATTTCATTAATTTTCACCCTCCTCGATTGTTTTCTTAACAAATTTTGTTCTAACAGGTAATTTATTAGCAGCTAAACGTAAAGCTTCTCTTGCTGTTTCTTCAGAAACTCCAGCAACTTCAAACATTATTCTATCTGGTTTTACAGCAGCTACCCAAAATTCTGTATTACCTTTACCTTTACCCATACGAGTTCCAGCAGGTTTTCTTGTAATTGGTTTGTCTGGGAATATTTTAATCCAAACTTTACCATCTCTTTTCATATAACGAGTCATTGCAACTCTGGCAGCTTCGATTTGGTTACCAGTAATTAATCCAGCATCAGTAGCTTGTAAACCAAATTCTCCATAAGCAACAGTATTTCCTCTTGTTGCTCTACCTCTATTTCTACCTTTTTGTACTTTTCTATGTTTTGTTCTTTTTGGCATTAATGGCATTATTGTTCTCCTCCTTCCATTTTTTTAGTTGGAAGAACTTCTCCTTTATATATCCAAACTTTAACACCTATTTTTCCATATGTAGTATTTGCTTCAGCAAATCCATATTCAATATCAGCTCTTAAAGTTTGTAGTGGAATATTTCCTTCTTTATAGAATTCAGTTCTTGCCATATCAGCTCCACCTAATCTTCCAGATACTGCAGTTTTAATTCCAGCAGCTCCAGCTTTTAAAGTTTTTTGCATACATTGTTTCATGGCACGTCTGAATGAAATTCTTCTTTCTAATTGCGCAGCAATATCCTCAGCAACAAGTGTTGCATCTAAACTTGGATTTTTTACTTCAACAATATTTAAATTTACATCTTTTCCAATTAATTTTTTAATATCTAATCTTAATGCTTCTGCACCAGCTCCACCTTTTCCAATTAAGATTCCAGGTTTTGCAGTATAAACATTAACTTTTACTGATTTTGCAGTTCTTTCTATTTCGATATTTGCAATTCCAGCTTCATAAACTTTTTTCTTTAAAAATTTACGTATTTTTTGATCTTCAACTAAATAATCTGCATAATTTTTGCTATCTGCATACCATTTAGATTTCCAATCTTTAATTACGCCTAATCTTGCGCCAAGTGGGTGTACTTTTTGTCCCATACTGTCCTTACGCCTCCTTTTCCTCTAATTTTATTGTTATATGACTTGTTCTTTTTCTAATTCTAACTGCTGAACCTTTTGCAGCTGGTCTAATTCTTTTTAGAGTTGGACCTTGATTTGCATAGATTTCAGAAATATATAATTTGTCATGTTTCATATCATGATTATTTTCAGCATTTGCTATAGCTGATTTTAAAAGCTTTTCAATAATTTCTGATGATGCTTTTGGTGTAAACTTAACAATTGCTAAAGCTTCATCTACATTTTTTCCTCTAATTAAATCTGCAACAATTTTAACTTTTCTAGATGAAATTCTTGCATATTTTAGAGTTGCTTGAGCTGTTTTTACTTCTGCTTCCATTTTTCCTATCCTTTCTTTTTTATATTATTTGCCGTTCGTGGAAGAATGGTTATATTGCTAGGCAAAATTTTGCGCAAACGCCGCAGCGTACTTTGTGTACGTGAGGACGTTTAAGTAAAATTTTAACAACGCAAGATGACCATTATTGCACGAACTATTTCTTTGTAGTTTTTTCTCCTGCATGACCCTTGAATGTTCTAGTAGGAGCGAATTCACCTAATTTATATCCAATCATTTCTTCTGAAATATATACAGGAACATGTTTTCTTCCATCATGAACTGCGATTGTATGACCAACAAAATTTGGGTAAATTGTTGAAGCTCTAGACCATGTCTTAATAACTTCTTTTTTGTTTTCAGCATTCATAGCTTCAATTCTTTTCATTAACTTTGGTTCTACATAAGGTGCTTTTGGCTCTTTTTTCTTATTAAGATCTTTTTGTGCATTTTCCTTATTTGCCATTTTTATTCTCCTTTCTCAAATCTTATTATTTTCTTCTCTTAACTATAAATTTATTTGATTGTTTTTTCTTATTTCTTGTCTTGTATCCTAGAGCTGGTTTACCCCAAGGTGTTAATGGTCCAGCATGACCGATTGGAGCTCTACCTTCACCACCACCATGTGGGTGATCTACTGGGTTCATAACAGATCCACGTACTTCTGGTCTCCATCCCATGTTTCTTTTTCTTCCTGCTTTACCAATTTTTACATTTCCGTGATCTGAATTTCCAATTACTCCTATTGTAGCTCTACAATTTGCAAGAACTAGTCTCATTTCTCCAGAAGGAAGTCTTACGTGTGCGTATTTTCCTTCTTTTGCCATTAATTGTGCACTTTGTCCTGCAGCTTTAACTAATTTTCCACCTTGACCTGGATTTAACTCTATATTGTGGATTAAAGTACCAACTGGTATAGAATTTATTTCCATACAATTTCCTGGTTTTATATCTGCTGATTTTCCAGATATTACTTTATCTCCATCTGTTAATCCTTGTGGTGCTAAGATATATGCTTTAACTCCATCTGAATATTGAATTAAAGCTATATTTGCACTTCTGTTTGGATCATATTCGATTCCAATTACTTGCGCTTCCATATCGTCTTTTTGACGTTTAAAATCAATTAATCTATATTTTTGTCTGTTTCCTCCACCTTGATGACGTACTGTTATTCTACCATAGTTGTTTCTTCCTGCTTTTTCTTTCTTTGTTGTAAG
>ODAJ011932670.1_pt1 | contig 12763 bp, 3 predicted proteins | sample 1539241 | NCBI WGS metagenome assembly ODAJ01 (sample SAMN02144231, study PRJEB22623) | gut metagenome | biome: sheep rumen | host: Ovis aries | place: New Zealand | reverse complement strand
GAAGGGCGATGCCGCGCATCAGTTATGGAAAAGCGAATGGCGTGAGTACACAATCGACCTCTCGCAATATGTGGGCAGTTCGATCTATATCGCTTTCCATCAGGCAGGCAGTACCGAGAAGATCTTCATCGATAATGTGAGCGGTGTGTCGCTGCGCGGTGATGCGAGTTGCGAGAACCCGTCGAACGTCGTTTTGAGCAGCTTAGAGGCGCACAGTGCCACTTTCACATGGCAGGGTGACGCTACGCAGTACCAGTACCTGCTTCTGGAGAAAGGCGAAGAGGTGGATTGGACTGCGGCAACGCTGATCTCTGCGAAGACGGTCACGCTGACCGGTCTCTTTGAGGAGACCGAGTATGAGTTCTACGTCCGTTCGTACTGCTCTGCGGACGAGCAGAGTCTGGCTCCCAAGGTAGCATTCAAGACCCCATGCGAGGCATTCGATGTACCCTGGTTGGAGACCTTCACACGGGACGTGACGGGTGCCGTAGCGCCGGATTGCTGGATTGTCTCTTCCGCTACGCCTCAGGTATGGGTAGTAGCGGAGAAGACCGACGACGGCGAGGGAAACTCCATCCCGGTTCAAGGTCAGGCTCATCTGCACGCGGTAGGTGGCGGTCCGAATGCGCCGCAGGTGTTTGCTTTGCCGGCGTTTAACGCTCGTTTGGATACCCTTGAGGTAGCTTTTGACTACAAAACCAGCCTCAATACAGATGGATGCGGTCAGTTGGAAGTAGGTTATATGACTAACCCGAACAAAGCTTCGACATTCGTTTTGCTTGAGACGCTTCCGCGGACGCTGAACTACGTACATAAGGTAGTCGCACTGAGCGACCTGCCCGCTACGGCGCGGTATATCGCCTTCCGTTTTGCGGGCGGTACCAGCGACCTTTGCTCCGTCTCGATGGATAATTTCGTAGTAGCAGCCATCGGTCATTCCGGTGAGGTGGATCCCTCTCAAGAGGACGTACCGGATGCAGGCATTTATGCGCTCAGCTACTGTGAGGCGCAATTCACCTGGTATGCCTTCAACTCGTCTGCGTTCGCCATCGGTCTGGCGGATAGTCAGGGAACTCTCATCGCGGGTATCGCTGCTACGACCGAAGAATGCGACCGGTTCGCATATCAGGACAGTATAGGATTCTCGCAGGATGATGACTACGAGCACCATTTCTATTGCTCGACCAAGTGGATCCTTAATGCCGATGAAGCAGGTCAGCAACGCGGAGACGGTTGGGGAGCAAGCGTCATCAATATCGGTACAGCTATCTCTCCGGTCTTAGGTCTTCGTCCCGGCACGTATCAGGTGATGGTCTATGACCTGATACAAGGCGAAAGCGGGTACGAGCGCGGCGAAGTGTTAGCGACTATTCCCTTCACGATCATAGAGAAGAAAGTGGAGAACCTGCAGGTTGTGGTAGCGGATGACCATGCGACGGCAACTCTGAGTTGGGATGCTCCGGAGTTTGCGCAGGGCGAGCGGCTGTATGTCCGCGTATGGTCCGGCGACAGCGTAGTATATGACAACTTCAGTACCAAAGACAGACCATCTTCGCCTCTGGTAGTAAACGTAGAGGAAGGTAAGTCCTACACGGCGATTGTTCAGGTAGTAGATAAGAACAACAACCCGATGGGTGGCGAGCAGATGGTCAACTTTACCGTCGGTACCAACCCATACGAACCGGTGAACCCGCAGGCTGAGGTCTTCGGCGGCGATAACGTAACCTTCTCCTGGAGCGCTACGAACGCAGCAGACAGGTACGTGATCACCCTCTTCTGCGATGGAGAGTTCTACTCAACGCTGACCGTTAGCGGCACTGCCAAGACCACTACAATGCCGAAAGACGGAACCTGGACATGGACCGTACAGGCCTTCAACCAAGGAGCAAACGGTAACTATTTCGAGGCTTCTAACGCCATCGAGGGTAATGAGTTCGTCTCCAAGGCCGCTGATATTCCTGAGGACGCTGTTGTGATGAATGTATGGGGTATGGATGCCGGCTATCTGGATCAGTACACCAGTCAGTTCCCCGAAGGCAAATACGGCTGGATGCTCATGTTTGCTACCGGAGAAGAAGGCGGTACAGGTATGCCGATGCCTACTTTCCTGATCTGGAGCGATAAGGAAAGCGCTATCTCCGGCGTCTATAACGTAGCCCGCGGTAATATTGATCTGGAGAGTTGTTACCTCAATACGAATGGTACACAGTCAGGATGCGTGATGGCTACCGACGCCGAAGTGCGGATTCAGTTTGTGGCTTACGATGATGACAAGGCTGCACAAGGCGGTTATCGCTACGGCTATTACACCGGCCAGTTCCGCATTGTGGCAGAGGACGGGAAGACCTACGTAGGTAAGTTCATGGAGATATTCTGCAACTCGTACAATTATTCTACCGCCGGCTCTATCCGCGACCATAAGGGTATGTGGGACGAGGATCCGGACTATATCGCTCCGGAGCAGCAGGCGATTGATCAGCCTACCTCTGTCTCCTCCCTGAAGGGAAGAGCCAATAAGATTCTCCGCGACGGTCAACTCTATATCGTCCGTCCGGACGGCGCGATATACAACGCTACGGGCGTGAGAGTGAAATAAATAAATAAAGGCTGCCGGTTGGCAGCCTTTATTTTTATTGGTGTTGCTCGCGAAGGAGGTCGTTGACCGTCTTCACGGGGTTGAAAGTGCTGACGGGCACCTCGACGAAGATGGTGTTCCACCTGCTCATTGCGCCGTTCCACAATCCCGGTAACTCCAGCGCCAGGAGTTCCTTGCCGTCCTTGGACTTATTGGAGATGAATCCCGTTTGCGGATCGACGTACTTCGGCAGGTCGAACGGTTTGCCTTCGTAGTCGCGGATAGCGCAGACGAGGTCCACGGGATTGAAATGAGTCGATTGCTTCATCAGTTCGGGGTCGCTGATCTGGCTGGACTCGAGTATCTGGCAGGAGATAGAGCCATCTGCCTCGCGTACGAGGAACGGACCACCACCGGGTTCGCCGGTGTTCTTCACTACGCCGCAGACGCGGATAGGACGGTTCAGTTTCTCGCGCTCCTCCTCGCTGAGGTTCGGGTTCTTGAGCGCCTCAAAGACACGTTTCTGCTCGGTGACGAGCACGCCCGCAAGGATCTGCTTGTAGCGAACGGTGTCTTTCTTCAGCCTGTCGGGAACGACGTTGTCGATATTCTTGATGAAGACGATATCGGCATCTTGCTGGTTCAGGTTCTCGATGAGCGCACCGTGACCGCCCGGACGGAAGAGCAGCTTGCCGTCTTTCGTGCGGAACGGTGTACCGTCAGGATTCGCAGCGAGTGTGTCGGTGCTGGGGAGTTGCTCGGAGAACGTGACGTCGTATTGGACACCGTATTTCTCTTCGAATTTCTTGAGGTTATCGGCGATGTGCTGACGGAACAAGGGCAGGTGATCATGGCTGACGGTGAAATGCAGGAAGACCTCGGGCTTCTTTCCTTCCGCAGCGGGTTCCGCGCAGTAGAGCGCGCCCTCAACGAGGTGCTCTAACGCGGGCGTACGCGCGCCATCGCGATATTTATGGAATAGGAGCAAGCCCTTCGGCAGTTCGCCGTAGTGCATGTCGTTAAGCAGGAATCGAACCGCTTCCTGGCCTTCCTTACCGGCTAACTGCGGACCGAATGCGAAGGAGTCTTTATGCGCCAGGAACTCCTGAATGAACGGCGTCTCAATGCCGTCCTCCAGGTACTGGAAGAGGTTCTTGAACATACGACTGGCAGCGCCCGACGCCGGCACGAACTTCAGGATCTTATGACCTTCTTTCAAGTACTGTTGCCAAGCAGCGATGTACTGCTCTTGCTCCGCGCGTTTAGGCGCGAGGATGCCTTTCTTCGTAGATGCCGGGGCTACAATGTCGAGTTCCGGAAAACCATTGCGGAAACAGGCCAACTGAGCCTCTGCTTTCTCCACAGAGATACCTCGAGCTTGGAGTTGCTCTAAATCTTGTGCATTGAAACAATCGTGCCCATTGGGGGCTAAGAATTCATTCATGGTGGTTAAAAATATTTAATGGGTTATTATAAAATAGGGTTTATCTAAATCCTTTATCTCTCTCTCGTACCGGTCGAAGAGTTCCAACCGTATCTCTTCGGACCCATTGCTCCTCGCCGGATCGGGGATCCATGGGATATCCGGATAGGTAAGCAGGTAACAGTCCATCGGATAGCGTCTCACCGCCTCTTCCATCCATTCCGGCACTTGACCGAACGCGTACTCAAACCAGACTTTCGTAACGATCAGTTCGGTGTCAAAGAAGTACAAGCCTACCTCCGGCTTTGTTCTACGACCGTCCACCGGACGCTCGATCGAGCAGAGCTCTTCACCCGTAAAGGGAAGAGAGGTTATCTCTTCTATCTGGTGTCTTGCTATCCCGCATAGTTCGTCGTAGGTGACCTCCGTGGATCCTTTGCGCTCCACAAACTCCCGCGCGTATTCCGGTACATAGAGTCCCCTGAATTGCTTCGCCAGCTCCTTCGCCAACGTGCTTTTCCCCGTACTCTCCGGTCCTATGATAGCTACTTTGTACATTCGTTTTTTCCCTCCCCTTTATGGGGAGGTCGGGAGGGACGTTTATCTCGTCAGCATCAACTTGATATTCAGACCTACGTTATCCGCCTTGACAGGGTAGGAGGACGAGATAAGCGGCGTCGTGCCCTGATGGTCGTAGAAGAGCTGGAGGTTAATCTTCTGGCTCAGGACGTAGTCTGCGGAGATCTTGATAGCAAAGACCTTATTGCCGCTGGAGGCCTGGGTGATGCCTTCCTCCACCTTGCGGAGCAGCATCTTCACGTCCTTATACGACAGGTCTACTTGCAGTTTCAGGTCGTTGCTCACTTTCTTCTGGCCGCCGTCTTTCTTCTTGGTGATGAAACTGAGGTTCTTTACGGTATATCCGGCTCCGATGACGAACTCGTTGGTATGTCCCTCGGTCAGTTGAACGGAGGTCACGTTGAGCGCTAAGTTACGTTGCTTGCGGTACTCCGCCTTGACGCTCAGGGAGTTCTTCATGGTCATATTCAGACCAATGAGCGGCGAGAAAGCCTCGGTCAGGGTCACGTTCGTAATGTCGTACGCGGAGGAGGGTCGCGGGGTGTCGGTTGTCACGTCGCGTACGAAACCGACGGTCTTGTTAGTCGCATCCGCACCCACCCATGTCGAGTAACTGTTATACGAACCGATGGTGTACTTACAGGTGTAGGCATGGGTCAGCGTTACGGATTTGAAATGATCCTTCATCCATGGCAGTTTGCCTAATCCGTCGTAGGTGATAGACCAGTTCGGCAGAATCTTGAGGATGCCGAGGAACGGATTCGTACTGATCTTATGTGCGTCACGTCCCGTATATGCAGCCAGGAACGCGGGTACTAACACGTCCGCGGAGTTATTGTTGACTTTGCCGTGTTTAGACGGGTCGTAGGTCGTGCCGGCAAACGGCGTGCCGCTGAGGAAGCCTCCGTCCGGCAGTTTGACTCCGGTATATTGCTCTTGTACGCGCGATTGAATAATGTCCCGATTCGCCAGGAACTGGTCGAACGCCGAGTTGGCGAAGTTCTCTTCCTGAGTTCCGACGCGGCTGAAGAGCGTACCGAGAGCGCATTGGGTGATGTTGAACGAACCGGTCATTGTTTCCTGCAGGTCTCCGTAGGAGTAGATGATCGAGGTGTTCTGCGCCATATACCGCTTTCCGTTCAGTTGCACTTTCAGTCCCGGCAGGGGTTCGAGTGTCAGCTTGATATCCAGATCGGAGGTATGGGCTCTTGTAGCGGGTTGTACGACGGAGGTGTCTCCGGAGAGCCATCCTTGTCTCTGCGCGCGCTCCACCATGTTATTGGGGATGAAACCAAAGGCGAAGTCGAATCCCGGCGCGTAGGCACCGTTAACTTTGCGCTGTCCCATGAATCCCGCTTCCGGCTCAAAGCCCGGCATGGTTAATGAGTTGGTCTCGCGGTAGGTCACCTGGAGTCTCCTGATCATCGTACCGATGTAGGTGAACATCTCTCCTGCTAACTGCGCCGGTGTGCGCTCGTTCGGGTCCTTGGTCGTAATGGTGATGGTTGCTGCGGCGCAGTCCGTCTTCGGTGTGATAGAGACTTTGGTATTGCCCGCCGGCTTGACACTTACCGGTACGGCCTTTCCCGTCGAGTCGGCTACGGAGACTTTGACCATCTCGCTATTGAGACGGTGGGTGATCTCGGTAGCTTCGCCTTTCTTGAGGGCGATGGTCTGGGTGTAGGTCTTAGGCTTGAAGTTCCTTCTGGCTCCTCGACCGCTCCAGCGCTGCGTGGTGTTTTTCCAATACTTGGAATGACCATACCAAGTCTCAAAATTGATACCTCCGTCCACTTGCCAGCTCTGCATACTGCTGACCGTATTCCCTCGGTCAACGCCGCTGGTAGTCGAGGCGGTACGGGTCCAGTTGTAGTTCGCGTTATACGAAGCGTTCGCCGTCAGTGCATCCAGACCGGGAATGCGGTTAAACGGCACGTTCCAAGAAGCGGTGAAGACCTGTTGATAGGTATACGGCTTACCCCATTTAGCCAGCGAGCGCTGGATGGTGTCCTTCCATGCTTCGTACTTATCATGGTTGAACTCCTCGTCGAAATAGCGTCCCTTGAGAACCTCCGGCGTGTACTTACCCTCGTCAATGATCGCGTTCATGGCGGATTGGAAGGAGAACTTCATGTTCTTCGTCAGGTCGTATTTGATATCTACGTTACGATCCCAGGTGAAGTCCTTGCTGAAGGTCAGATCCATAGCGTCGGCACCGGAGCCCGCCAAGTCGCGCATCTTCATGTGGCTGAAGGTACGGTGCATATTTGTGTTGAACGACCATGATTGCGGCAAGTAGTAGATGTTCATCTCCTTGAGGAACTTCACTTTCTGCACTTTCTCCACCTTGCTGAACGGCTCCCAGGGTTTGGGGTTGAAGTTGTAGGCATACTGGAATGAACCCTTATGGTCGGTAGTCATATTGGTCTCCATCTCCGGCGAATGCTCGTTCTGCTTGTTGTACGAGGCCGAGATAGAGAAGTTCGCCGGGTCGACGAACAGGTCACGTTTCTTGGTATAGTGGTGGTTCACCTTCAGGTTGCTCAACGAGAACGACGTGGACTCATGGACGGTGTTCGTCATCTGTTTGATAGAGTCTTTCTCTTCCTTCGTGTCGTACGTGTCGAGTGTCTCTTTGAGTTTGACATCCGTATCCAGCGGGTCGTAATCCGGACTGGTGGTCTCGTTGCTGTAAGAGACATAGAGCGGCATCTGGATCTTCGCTTTCTCCGGGAAGAGACGTCCGGCTTCGAGGGCGGCGCTGACGGAGAGTTGGTAGAAATTATCCATGTTCCGATCCATCACATTGGCTTCGATCGATCCATATCCGGCGGTCTCTAATTGTCCGGCTACGTTGACTTGCGCGATGTCGCTGATAGCGAGCGCTGCGTTGGCCATAGCTGCTACGCCGCCTTGCTCGTTGAATTGGCTGAGTCGTAACTCATTGACCCATACCTCGCCGGAAACATCGTGCTGACCGTTGTTGCGGACACCGATCATGATCGTGCTCACTTCCTCTAAAGTCGGGTTACCGAGGACGGTGATTTTGTTCTGCGGTTTGTCGTTCGCGTCGTCGTAGATGACGTACGGGATGGTGTTGCTTACACCCTCGTTACCGGCGCGTTTCGCCTTGTTGCGAGCCACCTTGGCGTCCGTGAGGACCTTGAGCGGGAAGTCGAACATGTTCACCGTCGGCCATACCTTCTCGCGGTCTGCGGTGTTGTTATTGTTATACTGCCCCGGTGCCGTCAGATGAAGCGGAATCTCATACTCGTAGTAGTTGTTCCTCAGGTCCGAACCCAAGCGGATGAAACAGGTCAGGTCACCGTCCTTGAGGTCCGGATCGATGGTACTCATCTGCTCCGCATGAACGAACATCTGCAGGTTCTTATACTGCCTCATGTCATAGCCTGTGTTTTTGTAGATAGCCCGTGCATCGTGCGGGCTGAGATTCATGACGCGCATGACCATGGCTTGCTCGTTCTGGGCGATGAGTTGGGCTTGTCCCGGATCGGTCTGGCGCGTCACGCCCGGAGGCAGCACGTAGTTCACAGGTGTACGGGTACTGTTCTCCTCGATATTGACAGTCTGCACATCGATCGACGCGCCGCTATTCACAGGCGTTCCGATAGGCGCAAGGTCACGTGTATACTGCCTCCAGTCGCCCCGGACGAGGTCCAGCGTAGCGAAACGCAGGTGCGTCTCTTTCTCGCACCCCGTGAGGTACATACGCATGAATCGGATGGATTTCCAGTTGCGTATAGAACCTACTTTCTGTACCGTCGCGCTATCGCCTCGAAGAGGAATCTTGAACTGATACCAGGTTACATCTGCCGTTTCGCCGTTACGCAGGGTGACCTGCCGCACTTTCTTCTCGGTAATATGCTGGCGTCCCACCTCCATCATGTCGGGACGGAGGATCACTTTGTACTGGTAGTATTTCTCGTATTCGTTGAGGGTGTTATCGAGGTTGATATCTTCGATATCAGGCGTCAGCGTCGAAGCCGTACCGTAACTCTCGGTCTGCTGCTCTGTCGCGGGTGAGTTACCCTCGGTACCGTTGTAGTGTTTGTAACGCATCAGGATAGGTACTGCCTCATCATCATAATCCGAACCTCTGTAGTAATGGAAATTATCTCCGGCAGGGTCATTACGAGGCGAGAAACGGTCACGTCCCCAAGCGCTCCAAACATCCGCAGAGACCTTACCTTCCAATTCCGTCAGATACTGACGGTAGATAGGCCAACTCAACTCCTGCGCCGTGCTCAGACCGTTCAGACCGACATCCTGCATAGCGCGCGATCCCTCTTCATTGCTGAAGGCAACGACAGTACTCGTCGTCCGCGGTACAAATCCCCAGATGGTCGAGTCCACACGTCCCTGATCCGCTGCAGAAACCGGTAATCCGTGCTCGAAAGCCTTCTTTCCGTCGCGCAGAATATCCTCGCTGATATCGCCGAGGTTGATATACAACTCGCCTTCGTATCCGTCCGGGTTCGTCAACGCCGGATCCATCATCCAGAACTGGATATACTCGATGTTCGCTTTCTCGAAGTCCGTATTGTCCAACTTACGCATGATACCTGCCCATCTGCTCTTGGGGCTCGTCAGCCGTCCGTCGGTGCCGATCTCGCTGGCAGAGACGTTGTATTGTCCGCGCTCGGAAGGGTAGTAAGCAAGGTTCAGCACGGCTAATTTCGTATCTACGTTACTTGCCTCCTGGCGGTTCGGATAGATCTCGTCCTGATAAACGATACGTGTCCTGTGATCGCTCAGCGCCGCCAAGTCATCGCGGATATGTGCCGGCGTGTTGGTCTGCGGGTAGCCGAAGATCGGATCGACGATGAACCAACTCAAATGCGCCCTGTTCTTGTTATAGCTAATCTGGTTAATATCTTTCGATTCGTTAAAGACACTTGGTGTGGAAGCTAAGAACCAGTAACTTGGGTAGTGCACGTCGATGTTCGTCGTCGTGTTCTCAAAATCATCTATATACGCCGTTCCTACACTTCCTACATCGTTTGTATGGCCGGGGATGAGGTGTGCAAACTCTGCGCTTATCTGGAAGGTTGAAGGCGCGGTCGCTGTGATCCATGGAATCTTGTCGATGGCGTTGGTGAGCCATTGCATCTCGGTCTTCCAACTACCGTTCACGCCCCAGATAGTGTTCGCCAGAGGCTCCATACCTGTGTTCACTTTCGTCGTCAGCGGTCGCTCGCGTAGGTGCATGATCGTTCCGCCGATGGTGAGGTCTTTGTTGAACTCGTACTCCAAGTGTGCGCCGAAAAGGCTCTTCCGCTGCATCGAGAAGGTGCTCTGGTTCTCCAGCCGCACGTCCACGTTCGTCCCGCTCTCGAGGATCGAGGTGTTCAAGATCGTTACCGTTCCCATCGTATAATCGACGGTATAATCGACGTTCTCAATCAGCGTCGCACCTCCGGCGGTCACGGTTACAGAACCTCTCGGTACGTTCATTGCGCCCAATCGGATCTCGCTGCCGTTGGTGCCTTTGTATTTACCGGTGAGGTGGAATTTATTCTTCTCGCTCAGCTCTTGCGCTACCACCAAGGTCGAGTCGTACAACTCTTGATAGCAGTATTTCTGCACGAGCCTCGGGTCGTTGCCCAACGCGTTCGCCAGATGGCTTCCGAACGGCTCCAGAACCGGGAAGATGATCTTACCGCCGCTTGAATAAACGGTCAGACCCTCGATGAAGTCGAAACGACCATCCGGGCTGGCGTTATGTTTCTGGTCCAAACGGTCGAGGTTCATGACGCGGATCAACTGTTTGCCGCTGATTGGCCCCTCGTTCAGGTATTGGATATCCGTGCCCACCGAATCGTTGCGGTACGTCACGTACAATTCAAATTTCTCCTGCTGAATACTGGTTGCGCCGAGCGAGTAGATGTTCTTCATCATCAGGTCCCACGTGCCGCGGTTCTTGACAGCCGGCGCGTTTGCGCTACTCTTCAGCATCTTCAGCGCCAGCGCGTTCGGCGACCGCAGTTCCTCTCCGCCGTCCGTAGAGAACTCGCCCACCTGATAGACCTTGCCGTTGTAAGTGTACTCATACGCCACGGCGAGCACCTCATCTTGGTTCAGAGCGCTCTTGAGGGAGATATATCCTAATGCGCTATTGAGCGTATATTCGCTGCTCGTCAGCAGGCGCGCACTCTCGATCTTCTCGAAATCCAGACCGCCTTCCATGCCGTTCTGACCTTCCAACGCAGTACTCGTCTGTTGCAGGTCGCGGAACGGAGTCGTTCGGATGAACTCATACAGGGTGTTGCCGTTATTATCCGGGCTGCCAGTAGGTGTACCGCCCCAATCGGTGATCGTGTGCTTGCTGTTTTCTCCGAGATCCGCAAAGGCGACAATATTGCGCGCCTGATCGTAGTTGCCGCGTTTGTTCGTGATCCAGACCTCGATCTTGTTGATAGTGAAACCGCTGGCTACATACGGCACACTCGCCATGGCCTCCTCGTAGTGGTCGCGGAAGAAATGACTCAGGAAGAAGTGCCGGTTCTCGTCGTAGTTGTCACCGCTGATGTCGAACTTGGTGGTCTGCGCGCCGCCCTGGCTGCTGACCGTCTGCGCCTCGCTGTTCTGCTGGCTCACCAGGGCCTGGATCTTCAATTTACCGAACTTCAGGTTCGTCTTGATACCGAACAACGCCTTGCTGCCTCGGATCAGCGAACTCGGCAGATCCATCGTTACGTTACCCGCCTCGATCGACTGGATGATGTCATCCTCTTCGCCTTTGTAATTCAGTTTCAGGTTCTGTTGGTCGAAGGCAAAAGATGCCTCCGTGTTGTAACTCATATTGAAGTTCAACTTCGAACCCACCTTACCCTGGATGCTCGCTTGGATCTTCTCGTCGAAGTCGAAGATGTTATTGTTTCGCGCGCGTAAAGTAAGAGACGGGTTAGCGATATACTGGTGCTTGAAGCCGAAGAGCAACTCCGCGCTTCCCTGCATCTTCAGTTGCACACCGCCCGGACCGAACACCTTATCCGCCGGACCGATATTAAACTTCATATCGGTGATGTCGAACTTCTTCTCGTTATTGTGCTCCACTTCGCTGATCTTCTGCTGCCAGTATTTATGCATGATCTGCCGCTCCGCAAAGTGGTTATACTCCTCCTGCGTCAGCATATACGGCGTCGTGATATCGGTGTCACCCATTCTCGTGTGGATGACATAAGTGCCCGTCTCCGGCTGGTATTCAACGGTCGTGGAGATATTGTTTGGGTCCTCTAAATCCAGCGAACTTGTCGGCTGCATCAGCTCTCCGTAGTTCTGCGCTCCTAACTGTTTCACTCTCGTCGGTGCCCAGTAACTGCTGTCTGTCTCGGTCACGAAATCCGCAGCCTCTTCCGGAGTTATTTCGCCGGATTGTATCTTCTCTTCGCGTTCTTTCTTTGCCGCTTCGCGAGCTGCTTTCTCGGCCGCCTCTTTCGCTTTCTCCTCCTCTTTAGCCTTCTTCTCCGCTTCCTTGCGGGCTTTCTCTTCCGCCACCAACTCTTTCAGCGTCTTCGCCTTTTTCTGGGCATAAACATCCCCGGCTGCCATCGGCAACCAAAGAACCAGACTAATCAGCAATATGTATATTATACTTTTTTTCAATTATAACATTTTTAATGCTTCGCGAATGACAGCCTCTACTTTCATACTCGGGTTGCCCTTCAAAATCTTATCTACCGCTTTGCCGCTGGCAGCCGATGCAAAACCAAGCATCGTCAACGCGCTGATAGCCTCTGCCTTCACGCCGGTATCGGCTTCTACATCGAGCATCGGAATCTCCGTCGGATCGCCGCCCAGATCTAACTTTATCGCCTTGTCCTTCAGGTCCACAATGATTCTCTGCGCGGTCTTCGGCCCCAGGCCTTTCACTTTCGCCATGGCCTTCGCGTTGCCCGTGGCGATCAACATCCGCAACTCTTCCGCGCTGAATGCACTCATGATCATCCGTGCCGTTGCTGCCCCCACGCCGCTAACCGTCAGCAGCAACTCAAACAGATGCCGCTCAGCCTTCGTCACAAAGCCGTACACCTCATGCACATCCTCACGGATAATCTCCGTGATGAACAGTTTCACCTCTTCGCTTTCGACTTTCGACTTTTGACTTTCGACTTCTTTTCCCACCAGCGCTGAGTAACCCGGCAGCGTAATCGCTATTCCGTAAC
>ODAJ012173691.1_pt1 | contig 12768 bp, 10 predicted proteins | sample 1539241 | NCBI WGS metagenome assembly ODAJ01 (sample SAMN02144231, study PRJEB22623) | gut metagenome | biome: sheep rumen | host: Ovis aries | place: New Zealand | reverse complement strand
TTGTTGAGAATACAGACAGCTTCACACCTCATGGAGCGGGGAGCTCCGTGCTCTCCGCGGTCTGATCCCGGCGGATCTTACAAATGTTCCCGCCGGTTTTGAGCATCAAATCACAATCCGGGCTGAAAATGCCGGTGATCGGCTTGCTTTTTGCAACCTTACGTGCTGTCGTATATAATACCCTGCGCAGGCCGGTTTATTATATATAATAGTACAGGGCGAGCTGCAGCCCGAAGCAGGCACAGCTGGAAGAGAGTACGGAGGCGGCGCTCTGTGAAAAGACAGTATCAGCTTGTTGACAGGGGCGTCCTGGAATGGTATAATATTACAAACGCTTTGGTCTGAGCTTATCCTATCGTCAAGGAGGAATGTGTAATGAATGTTGAGAACGGCAGTATCCGGCCTGTAAAATGGGGCGTTATGGGGACTGCTGGCATAGCTGCGGGGTGTACTATACCCGGGATGCAGCAGGCTGCGGGCTGCGAGCTTTACGCTGTCGCCGGCAGGAGCCTGGAAAAGGCCGAGGCTTTCAAGGAAAGATTCGGGTTCGCAAAAGCCTATCAGGGCTATGATGCTCTGCTGGCAGACCCGGAGGTCGAGGCCGTCTATATCCCTCTGCCCAACGATATCCACTGCGAATGGGTGATAAAGGCGCTTAATGCGAAAAAACACGTTCTCTGCGAGAAGCCTGCCGCTATGAACGAAACTGAGCTTCGGCGGATGTTCGCGGCAGCGAAGAAGAACGGTGTCATACTCATGGAGGCCTTCGCCTATCTCCACAGCCCGTATACCGAAAGGCTGAAGGAGATCGTTTCGGGCGGCGAGATCGGGAAGATCGACTATATCGACACAGCTTTCCTGACTCAGGACTATTCGGAGGATTTCCGCCTGCACAAGGAGCAGGGCGGCGGAGGTATCTATGATATCGGATGCTACTGCACATCCATGATACTCTCGCTGATCGACAGCCCTGTCAGGTATGTCAAGGCGGATGCCGAGCTGGACAGCGCCGGAGTCGATCGTCTGGCCTCTGTGATGATCGGCTTTGAGGACGGCTCCCGGGCGACCTTCAACGCCGGGATGAATCTCGGCATCAACACCGCCGACCGCTATGACAGGCTGTTTATCCACGGCTCCGAGGGCTATATCCGCTCGGCAGTCGAGTATAACGCTCAGGGCGGGCTGTCCTTTGATGTAACTGTCAAAAATGAGAAGGGTGAACGGATCACCCGCACCGAGAGGGTAACTGCCGGATCGAATTACTCCCTGGAGCTGGAGCAGCTCAACGACTGCATCAGGAACGGGGCAAAGCCGCATATCACGGAGGAGTTTTCGTTAAAGAATATGCGCCTGCTGGACAGGATCCTGGATGTTTCAGGCTACACCGGGTCGAGGAGGGAGTTTATCCTGCAAAACGGCACTGCGATACCCGCCGTCGGTTTCGGATCATATCTCACCGGGCGAGAGGATACAAAAGCCATAACCGATGCCCTCGAAGCAGGCTACCGCTATATCGACACAGCGAAGATGTATAAAAACGAGGAGCAGATCGGAGAGGCGGTAGCCGCATCCGGCATACCGAGAGAGGAGATATTCCTTTGCAGCAAGGTTTGGCCGACAGAGCTGGGCAAAGAGGAAACGCTTTTGTCTTTTGAGGCCTCCTGCCGGAAGCTGAGGACAGACTATCTCGATATGTATCTCATCCATTGGCCGAAGAACGACCCCGGCGACAAGGACTGGCTCCGAAAGGTAAGAGAAGCCTGGCAGACTATGGAGGAGCTTTATGAGCAGGGGAGGATCAGGGCGATAGGAGTATCGAATTTCCTGCCGCACCATCTGATGCCGCTGCTGGAGACCGCCCGCATCCGTCCTATGGTCGATCAGCTTGAGCTGCATATCGGGTATATGCAGGAATATACCCTCGCATATCTCAGAGAGCAGGGAATACTGCCTCAGGCCTGGAGCCCTCTCGGGCGGGCGAAGCTGCTGGGAGACCCTGAGATATCTGTCTTTTCCGCAAAATACGGCTGCACAAATGCGCAGCTTTTGCTCCGCTATCTTATCCAGCGGGGCATCCCGGTTATCCCGAAGGCTTCAAGCATCGGGAGGATGAAAGAAAATCTGGATGTTTTCGGCTTTACGATCTCCGGGGAGGATATGTCTTATCTCTCCTGCCTGCCGGAGCGCGGCTGGTCCGGTGAGCATCCCGATATGGAATAGTATAGACAATAGCGCACAGCCCTTGCGGGCTGCTTTCTGAAATGCAGCTCCCCCTCCGCCGTCCCGGCAGAGGGGGAGCTTAGTTGTAGGATATCCCGGAGTCAACCGTCGCAGAGCAGCACTGCGGCTCCGATATCGCAGGCGGCGGCTTTGTTCCCGAATATTTCCTCCGCCTCACCGGCGATCTCTCCGCGCTCGGCCTTTTCGGCTCCTTCAATGAGCCTGGGGATGATCTCCTTGCTGACAGGGCAGGAGCCGTGGCAGGGATATACCGAGACTATGCTTTCCGAGAAGGTCTCCAGTCTTTTCAGATCTTCCTCATATCCGGCAGATGCTTCCTTTTATCTTGGGAAGCGTATAGAGCTCCCGAAGCTGTCAGCTGTTGCCTGAGCTGCTTTCAGCGCCTCGCTGACTATATCCAGCCCGATGACCTGACGCCCGGTGCTTTTCTTGCTATGGGGAAGGAAAGATATCCGCTGCCCGCCCCGAGGTCAAGTATCTTCATCCCGCTGCCGGGCCGGGCAGGGAAAAGCAGCAGAATTTACATTCATATATTCTCATCCTTTAATTATCAACTATTGAAATCCCGGGATACTTAGTATATAATATATGCAAAGATATTTACATCCGTCGGAATGCAGAGGCTCTCTGCATAAGGATCGTAAGATGATAAAGCGAAAGGAGCGGGATCATGAGAAAACTGTTCAAAACTGTCCTGGTAGGGCTGACTGCTCTGATGATGGGAGCCTGCGGCAGCTCATGTTCATCGGAGAGCGCATCCTCTTCGGAGGGCGCTGCGGCGCAGGAGACCTTCCCGACTGCCGCAGCGGTCGCAAAGGATATGGGGCTGGGCTGGAACCTGGGGAACACCATGGAGGCATACGAGTCCTCAAACTGCGAAAAGATAACCTATGAGTGGATACCTGTAAGAGGCAGCAACAAGCCTGCCAACTACGAGACCTGCTGGGGCGCACCTGTCACGACTCAGGAGATGATCGACGGTATCAAAGCAGCGGGCTTCAACACCGTGCGCATCCCGGTGTTCTGGGGAAATATGATGCAGAACGACGGGAGCTGGACGATAGCTCCGGAATATATCGCCAGAGTCAGGGAAATAGTGGATTACTGTATGAATGACGGCCTTTATGCGGTAGTCAACATACATCATTTCGATGAGTTCGTCATCAGAAGGAACGATCTTGAGAACTGCAGGACGATCTTCACCAAGCTGTGGAGCCAGATAGCCGAGTATTTCAAGGACTGCTCTTCAAAGCTGGTGTTCGAGGGATATAACGAATACCTGGGCGGAGAACAGTTCGACGATAAGGGTAAGCTCAGGAAGCTCTCGGAGACAGAAGCTTATCTTCTCACAAACACTCTGAATCAGACCTTTGTTGACGCTGTCAGAGCGACCGGCGGCAATAACGCAGAAAGAGTGCTGATCGTTTCCGGGTACTGGACGAATATCGACAAGACTACAGCTCCGGCTTTTATCATGCCGAAGGACACTGCTTCTGACAGGCTGATGGTGTCGGTGCATTATGTTGACAACGAGATGTACTGGTCAAATCAGATCGGCTCCGAGAAATGGGTCAGATATACCGACAGCCAGATAGCGCTGCTGGAAAAGGCCTTCGGGCAGAAGGGGATACCTGTTTTTCTCGGGGAGACAACATCGAGATACCCGGACAGCAATTTTGCGGCAGGAGCAAAATACAAGACCTCTTCGGAATGTCTGAAGCTGGTGCTGGAGAAGCTGACAGAGAAAGGGTTTGTCCCTGTGCTTTGGGATGTTTCCGGCAATTTCTATCTGCGGGAGACAGGAAAGATCAAAGACCCGCTGGATGCTGAGGTCATAAGTGCTCTTGCAGAAAAATGAGCCTATAGATAAACGTAAACGGTATATCTCCCGGCGGAAGGGCCGGGAAGATATACCGTTTTTCCGGATAGCGGATCACATAGAGCTGTCAGGTCTCCGATTCCTTGATGAGCTTCTTATGCTCATACATATTCTGGTCAGCCTCATGGATGAGCTCCTCCAGCTTTATGCCGGGGGTATACTTTTTGAGGCAGTAGCCTATGCCTGCGGAGATCTTGTAGGGGCGGCCGCTGGTGCGGTTGGTGCGGTCGATAGCTTCCAGCAGCCTTTGCTTTTTCTGCTCGCCCATATTCTCGCTGAACTGGCCGATGCCGATGACAAAGAATTCATCGCCTCCGGCTCTTATTGCGCAGAAGCGCTCATCGGTGACTATATCCGAGGCGCAGCGGGCGAGACGGAGCAGGGCGAAATCGCCCTCCGGGTGCCCGTAATCGTCGTTGATGCGTTTGAGCCAGTTCATATCAATAACGCAGACAAAGCAGCTATCCCGCTCTGTGGCGCTGCGGCAGAGATTATTGAAGGCTCTGTCCATACCGCGGCGGTTGTAGAGCCCGGTCATGCTGTCGTAGAGGGAGAAGCTGATGAGCCTGTTCTGGACTCTGGTCATTTCAAGAGCGTTGTTGATATTTCTTACCCAGTTGCGGAACACTGCCGAGAGCTTGACATTCTGATCCAGGTCGCACTGGAGGACACAGTAGCCCAGGGTATCCTCCTGGAAGTGTACCGGAGCGAAATAGAATACCGAAGGGTTCTCGCGCGGGTTGGTGAGCTGCGGCAGGAGCATTGAGGTGGGGAAATCGCGGTGCGGGTCGTCCTTGTGGTATGTCAGCCTGTCCTCGGAGACAGAGCCTGCCGGGATAGTGTGGACGACAGCTCTGACGGTAGGCGGATAGCCTTCTTTCAGGCTGTTGTAGGTGTCCAGCCAGTCGGGGCGGAGGATCAGGTAGAAATTGCGGTAAGGTGCAAGCAGATAGGTCTGGCGGGAGATCTCCTCGAGACATTCTTCGGGTGTCTTGGATGAGGTCAGCTTTTCCAGCATATAGCTCTCGATGATCGTTGCCATATCTCCGGTATCGGAGGTATAGCCTTTGGTATAATCGTGGGAGGTCTTATAGAGCGCCTGCTGGAAATTATGGCGGATATAGTTGATATTGGTGCTGCAGCCGCAGCTCCCGCCTATGCAGAGGGCGTTATCGTTGACTTCGTCGGGGGGGATCTCCGGCGCATCCGGCTCAAGGCGGCGGTGCAGGATATTGACGGCTGCCTGTGCCGAGCCTCCGATATTGGGGATGAATGAGGTTATGGGAGTTTCGTTGACGACAGCATCCTGTGTTGCATCATAGCCTGTGACGATTACCTGCTCCGGGACTTTTATCCCTGCCGATATGAGCCTGTTAGTGAGGGCGATAGCCATGAAGTCGTTGCCGCAGATTACGGCGCGGGGGACAGGCAGCTCTCCTGAGATTATCCTCTCGGCGAGCTCAGCTCCTCCCGGGAACCAGAAATCTCCGTAGAACACCTTGACAGCAGATGTATCCAGACCCCGTGCTCTCAGCTCTTCCATGCAGCCTTTGATTCGGTTCTCGGCGATCTGCAGGCCCTGTCTACCTGTAAGGATATAAAGCTCTTCCGGCTTGACGCCGTGAACATCGAGGACATGGGAGATTATTCGTCTGAAAGCGGGAGCGTCGTCGGTTACGGCGCAGGGGTTGTCTCCGATGGGGATATCTACTGACGACACAGGCTTCGGGCAGTTTTCCTTGAGGTATTTTGCCAGCTTCCTGACCTCGGAATAATCGTCGTTCCTTGTAAGCGAGATAGTGACTACCAGCAGAGCATCGATGAGGTCGAAATTTATCAGCTTGATGAGATTCATCTCTGCGTTCAGGTAGATCTTGTCCATGAACCAGATATCTACCAGCGGAGAGAATGCGACTATATCATAATCATAGCGTTTGCACTGAGTGATGATCCCGTCCATTATGCGGTGCTGATACACCTGCTCGGGATTTACGATGATGACACCGATTCTTTTGCGTGTTTTCATGAGAACCACTCCCGTAAGATTGTCTCAGGTCAGTCTTCGTCGTTCATTGATGTGCGGAAAGGTGCAAGAGGGATATTGTTTTTACCGATCAGCGAGAATTCCGGGAAATTCCCCCAGGCATATCTTGCGTATACCGGCTCGGCGACTCCATCTGCTTGAAGGAAGAGCTCGCTGCCTCTGAGCTCTGCCCGGGCGGGCTGGAATCTCTTGTCGGCACCGGCCAGCTCGAAGCCTGTGGCCTTGCCGTCCTTGAAATATGCTCCCTCGGAGTGTTTCAGGGATACGATCAGCTTATCTGAGCAGATCCTGTAGGAATCGTAGAGCGGGCCGAAGGCATCGCAGTCAAGGCCGTAGACCAGCTTTTCGGCCTGGAGGCTCAGTCTTTCGCCGACGGTCTTCTTATCCAGCGGGTGCAGATTTCCGAACTCTCCGCAGTCAAGTATGACAGCAATGCCTGTGTTCCTGACAGTTTCAAAGGCTCTCATCTGTGCTTCGCGGATGAGGCACCAATGCTTGTAATCCGGGTCGTTAGGGAACTTGAATGCGGGGAGCTGCACCATAAGGAAAGGCAGCCTGTCGTCCTCCCAGCGCTCTCTCCAGAGGCGGATGAGAGTTGTGAAGAGGGTGTAATAAGTGCGGGGCTTATGGTCGTCCGATTCGCCCTGATAATAGAGGAAGCCTGCCAGTGTATAGGGGCAGACGCGCATCAGCATAGAATGATACATTTTTGAAGGCGAGAAGGGATTGTAATCGTTCTTGGGGCCGGGCCAGTTGTTGGGGCCGAGAATTTTCTGGAGCTCCTCCCAGCTTATCGCCGGTTGGGTCTTGTAATAGACCGAGGCTTTCTCGTTCCAGTTTTTCTCGTATTCCTTGTAATCGTCATATTCCTTTTTCTGCTGCTCCGGGGTCTTGCCGGCAGTAACGGAATCGTATTCGTCCATATAGGATCTGAGCTCATCGTTCCCGCGGATGTGCTCCTCGTCGATCCAGTTGGTGGCGGAGGTGCCGCCCCAGTTGCAGCCTATGAGCCCGACTGTTACACCCAGCTCTCCGGAGAGCTTCTTTGCGAAGAAATAACCCACAGCGCTCCAGGCCTTTGAGCTTTCGGGGCCGCAGACATTCCAGCCGGTATTCTTTTCGGCTTCGACAGCCTCCTCGACCGAGGCGACCTTGTTGGTATAGTAAAAGCGTATCGGCATATCCGGTGTCAGGGCAGCCAGCTCTTCCTTGCCGCCTCCGGCATTCTGGAGCTCCAGCTCCATATTCGACTGCCCGCCGCAGAGCCATACCTCGCCTATCATTACGTTCTCAAAACGGGCAAATTCGCGGCCGTCCAGCGAAAGAGCAAGGACATAGGGGCCTCCTGCCGGCATAGGCGGGAGAGTGAGCCTCCAGCTCCCGTTGATGACATCGGCCGAGGCTGTTACGCCGTTTACAGACGCAGACACTCTGCCGGGCTCATCGCTTTCTCCCCAGACAGCTACATTTTTGTTCCTTTGCAAGACCATATTCGACGAAAAGACAGCGGCAGCTTTTATCATAAAGATCGCACCTTTCTAAAATATGCTATAATCCATCATTATAATAGCACACCTGTGTTAATAAGTCAAATGCTAATTGGCAATTAACGAATAATTTTTTTGTGGGCTGTACGCGGCAGTGGAGCTTTGCTTGACAAATCCCTACTAAAGAGGTATAATATATTATCGGACAGGCTATGCCTGCAAATGAAACAAGGAGGCAATAAAATGCTCAGTATAAAGGATCTCTGCTGGGGGCTCGGCTCGGGCGAGGAGATACTCAAAAATGTTTCTCTCAACATCGAGAGCGGTAAAATGACAGTAATAACCGGCCCTAACGGCGGAGGAAAGACCTCTCTTGCAAAGCTGATCGCAGGGCTCGAAGCACCGACCTCCGGTTCTATCGTCCTCGACGGGCAGGATATAACCGGCTGGGATATAACAGAACGCGCCAGGGGCGGTATAGGCTACGCTTTTCAGCAGCCGGTCCGCTTCAAAGGGCTGAATGTACGCGATCTGCTGGAGCTTTCGGCGCAGAAGGAGCTCTCGGACAGAGAGATCTGCGAGCTGCTGGGGAAGGTCGGGCTCTGCGCCAATGAATATCTGGACAGAGTCGTCGATTCGTCCCTTTCCGGCGGCGAAGCCAAGCGCATCGAGATAGCGACAGTTCTTGCGAAGAAGGATGCAAAGCTGCTCATCTTCGATGAGCCCGAAGCCGGCATCGATCTCTGGAGCTTTACGAGCCTTATCGAGGCCTTCGAGAGGCTCAAGGAGACCGAGGACAGGGCTCTGCTCATAATCTCGCATCAGGAAAGGATCCTCGAGATCTCGGATTATATCGCTGTCATCGCTGACGGGCAGGTCACAAAGTACGGCACGAGAGAAGAGATACTCGGCGGCCTGCTGGGTGAGGAGAAGGCAGTCCGCTGCCCGCTTGGAAAAGACAAGGAGGAAAATACCTGATGAACAAAACGACAGAAGAGCTCCTCGGGATAGTTTCCGACTGGAGCGGGAAATTCACCGGAGCCTATAACATCCGCGAGGACGGCGCTTGCGCAGGAAGACAGTCCTCCGAAAATATACTCATCGAGAATAAGGAAGGAGCCCCCGGGCTGGTAATAAAGATCAAGCCCTATACCAAGGGCGAGACGGTCTATATCCCGGCCTGCGTTACCAAAGGCGGCATCGACGATCTGGTCTATAACGACTTCTATGTCGGAGAGGGAGCGGATGTTACCATAGTCGCCGGCTGCGGAGTTCATACCTCCGACGGGCACGATGTAAGACACAACGGTATCCACCGCTTTATCCTGGACAAGGGCTCGAGAGTCCTCTACAAGGAGAAGCATATCGGAACAGGAGCAGGACAGGGAGCCAAGCGTATCGACCCTGTTACCGACATCATCCAGGGAGAGGACAGCTATCTGGAGATGGATACCATACAGATTGGCGGCATAGACAGCACCTTCCGCAAGACCACAGGCAAGCTGGGCAAGAGAGCAAAGCTGGTCATCAAGGAAAGGATACTGACCGATAAGGAGCAGAGAGCGGAGACCGATTTCGCTGTCGAGCTTAACGGCGAGGATTCCGGCGCGGATATAGTTTCGAGATCTGTTGCAAGAGGAAACTCTTATCAGGAATACCATTCCAAGATCAGCGGCAACGCACGCTGCACAGGCCATTCCGAGTGCGATGCCATCCTTGCGGAAAACGGCAAGGTCAACGCTTCGCCGGAGCTCTTCGCAGGAGACATAGATGCCTCGCTTATACACGAAGCGGCGATAGGCAAGATCGCCGGAGAGCAGATAATCAAGCTGCGTACTCTCGGGCTTACGGAAGAAGAGGCGGAGAGAAAGATCATCGACGGATTCCTCAGAGGCTGATGAGATAAAGAACCGCTTTCGGCGCATTACCAAAAGATCATGCGGATGATTTGTTGAAAACTGACAACCGATACTGCGGCGTTTTAGTGAAAAGTCTCATTGATTTGGCCGGGATAATATGATATAATTGTTTTATAGTGACAACAGGTCTGAAGCACCTGTCACAGTAAAAATATTGGAGGAATGTTAAATGAAGACAAGAAAGATATTTGCGGTGCTTTCCTCGGCGGCTCTTGCAGCTGCACTGGCGATCCCCGCAAGTGCAAGCACACCGCTTGGCAAGGCAGGTTGGGATGACGATTCGAGGGTCGTATTGTTTGCCAATGATTCCGGCGTTGATCTGACCGGAGCTACAAAGATCATTATCAAAGCCAATGCTAAAGATCTTAACTATGGCTGGAACAATGGTGCTTTTGCTGCAAATGCCGGAGACAGCAAATGGCAGCAAGTCCAATTCGGCGGAACAGCATTCAAGGATTCGGAGTGGGGCGGTAATGTATCAGTAGTTGTTTCTGAGGTAGGCCCTTTTGAAGTAGAGATTCCCTTTGCACCCAACGAGGAAAATCCCTGGTATCAGATCATGTATGCAGGTATCAGCGACAATTCTGTCAATGCATTCGAGGTAGACAGCATTGATTTTTACAACGGTACAGTCCTTATGGGCACCTGGGCAGATGGTGTTTACGCCGAGAATACTCAGGGCGGCACCGAGGGTGGTACAGAAGGCGGCACCGAGGGTGGTACAGAAGGCGGCACCGAGGGTGGTACAGAAGGCGGCACCGAGGGTGGTACAGAAGGCGGCACCGAGGGCGGCACTGAAGGCGGCACCGAGGGTGGTACAGAAGGTGGCACCGAGGGTGGCACTGAAGGCGGCACAGAAGGCGGCACCGAGGGTGGCACAGAAGGCGGCACCGAGGGTGGCACAGAAGGCGGCACCGAGGGTGGTACAGAAGGCGGTACCGAAGGCGGCACTGAGGGTGGCACCGAAGGCGGCAGCCCTGAGGGCGGAAGCACCGAAGGCGGCAGCGCTGAGGGTGGAAACACCGAAGGCAATATAGACGGCGGCAACACTGACGGCGGCACAACTGGCGGCGGCACAACTGACGGCGGCAACGCAGGCGGCGGTACAACTGACGGCGGCAACGCAGGTGGCGGTACAACTACTGACGGCGGCAATGCCGGCGGCGCTGATGCTTCTTCCGGTACAGGCGCAGCAGCTTCTTCCGTAGCAGCTATCGCTGTTCTCGGAGCAGCAGCAGCTATCATCTCCAAGAAGAGAAAGTAATACAATAATATAAAGCCGTGCAGTGATCTGGCTGCACGGCTTTTTTATATCTTATGGGATCTAGCGCGAGGGGTCGTCGGTGACATCCATTGCGATACCGAGAAGGTCGAGGAAGCCGGGGCTGTCGTCGTCATCGTCATCGTCGTCATCTTCGTCTCCATCGCTGTCATCGGCGGGCTTGGCGGGTGGTTCGGGCTCTGCTTCGGGGGCGGGGGATCCCTGCTCGGCTTCTGCCGGGGCTTCTTTTTCAGGCTCCTCTTCGCTTTCTTCCGCTGCAATCCTTACCAGCTCGTCGATGAGGTCGGTAAGTGCGAAGTTGTCAAAAAACACATGGCTGGGAGCTATGCCGAGGGTCGCGTAGGCATCGTCTTTGCCGATCTGCCAGTCTTCACTGTAATAGACCTTTTTGACGCTGCTTAGAGAATCCTTGAAATAGACAGCTTTTTCTGTGAACGCTATGCCGTTTTTGCCTCTGCCGAAGAGGGAGGTGTCGCAGATAGAGATGATATCCTCCTGGACAGAAAGGTTCTTGGCCATGTGTTTCATCTGCTTTTCCGGGATGTTGGGGATAGTCAGAACGGGAAAAGTGCCGGATTTTGTGCAAAGGGGGAATCTTTCCAGAAGCAGTGCCTTGATCCTGGATCTGCTCATAATAAATCAGCTCCTGACTGTTTATGTATTAACTATATTATACATCTCAATGCAGATGCTGTCAATCTTTATTTTCAGGCAGAAAACAGCCCCCGATGCGATCGCCGCGCCGGGGGCTGCTGCGGTTCAAAGCCTGATATCCTGATAATACAGGCCGTGCTTTGTGCAGTACCATAGCAGCCTGCCGGAGCGGTAGGGCGGCAGCATGACCTGCACTCCCCATTCCGGGTACTGCTTGAAAAGCAGAGCACTGTTGTCGCTGACATAAGCGACAAAGGAAATGTAATGCGCTTTTGTCATCTCATGGTCGGAGGAGACCAGGAGCTCACCTCCGATATCCTCGACTTTCAGTTTGCTGCTGTCATCGGCTTTTTGAGGCATCTGCGGTCCCAGTATATTCCCGCAGCAGGTGACTGAGGCATCCGAGGTCGCTGTAACGATATTGCCGCAGCGGCCGCAGACATAGAATCTTATTTTTTTCATATTACCCTTCTCGCTTTCGTTTTTGTCTATCTCTCCCGAGAGCAATGTCCGGACATCGGTCTTGAAAACGTCTGCCAGCTCCGCCAGCAGAGACACATCCGGGCATCCGTTGCCGCGCTCCCATTTTGAGATCGCTTTGTCGCTGACATTGATGTGCTCGGCAAGCTGTTTTTGTGTCAGCCCCAGCTCGGTGCGGAGCTGCTTTATCAGCCTGCCGGTCTTTATCTGATCCATGATATCGCCTCCTGAAAATTTTTTCTCCGGCTCTGATCTTATTATAACTCATGATCGCTGTCAGGTCAATCCACGCTCCGTAGAATCCCGGGGCATCGAATATGATCTTTGAAAAAAATTCCTGTTATAATGCCGCAGGCTCCGCACAAAATATTAGAGCAAACCCGAAAAGAAAACAAAGGAGTGTTAAAGATGAAAGGCATCACGACTCAGCAGGGCAGAGATACCCTCAACAGATTCAAGATGGAAGCGGCAAGCGAGGTCGGCGTAAACCTCAAGCAGGGTTACAACGGCGATCTTACCTCCCGTGAAGCCGGCTCGGTAGGCGGTCAGATGGTCAACATGATGAGTACAGAACAACAATGGCGCTTCACCCGGAACAATGTGCGGAAGGCCGGGCATAAGGAGACGGTGGAGTTCCTGATGCAGGTCGGGGTGTAGGCGCGGGGGAGAGCGATCGTCCGGACCGGAATTTATTTTAAGGCAACACCGCACGACCCGCGGCTAACGCCTCTGCACATCATCTGCTTGCCAGCTTTCCGTCATATTACCCAAATTCTCCTTGA
>ODAJ012053665.1_pt1 | contig 12770 bp, 11 predicted proteins | sample 1539241 | NCBI WGS metagenome assembly ODAJ01 (sample SAMN02144231, study PRJEB22623) | gut metagenome | biome: sheep rumen | host: Ovis aries | place: New Zealand | reverse complement strand
TTGATTTTACGCGCTTTTTCGGCACTGAGCGCCATCAATAATAAAGCAATCTAATTACCTGCGTTACCGTTTTTTGAGAAATTCACGGTAGTAATGGAGTTTTGAACATAATTAATAAATACAAAAAGGTTCGGATGTAGAAAATTCTGCTGACAAAGAATTTTTGTTTTTTATGCATATGATGGCAGTCTATAGCTACACCATGGGTTTGCTATAGACTTGGATATAAGATATAATATGTAGTGGTTGATTAAGAAACTGACACTATGAATGTTGCGATTGTTAGGAATTTCTTATATATAGCCTAATTTATGCGGTGAGGATTATTGGCTAATCGTTCGGCATTGGCTGTTGATAGTATCCATGGAGTAATGTGCTGGTAAAAGAATATCTTGAAACCGCCGCTGCGGGATTGTCGGCTGTATCGCATCAGGAAGGATTATTTGTGGACAAACCATAATGGTGGCGTGCGTGGAAATGGAGTTGAGTTCTATTTTGAGACATTTAATTCAGTGTCACGGGATTCTGTTGCAGCTTTTCCTGATAGACGGGATCTGTATTGAACAGTTGTGATGAACATTAAAACAATATGTGATGAATTGATGGATTCAGCGCTGACCAGGTAAAGGATGTGCCTTCAGCATCTATGCTCAAGGGAATCGAACGGTGGAAGCTTATGCGCTTTCATGTTTGTGTTGTAAACATCCTTAAAAAGGAAAGGACATTAAAATGTCAGAATATTTCGCACATACCAGCGGTGACAAAAGAGAAACGTTATTGGAACATCTCTATAAAACAGCTGAATTGGCTGAAGCGTTTGCCAAAGAGTTTGACAGTGCTCCTGTTGGCAGACAGATTGCACTTCTTCATGATATCGGCAAACATACCAGATATTTTCAAGAGGTCCTGAAACGGGAACGAAGCGGGATAGATCATGCCATTGTTGGTGCAGAGGTGTATTTTGCACTTTGCGGAGAAGGCTATATACCAAATAAGAAGCTGGCGCTGACTATATGTATGTGCATTGCCTGTCATCACTCTGTACTTCATGGAATGAAAAGATACCTCATTCCGGCAGATTTTAACAGTTCTATGCAGATTATGACAGACGACGGGCAAAAGATAAATGCACTGTCAAATATCGAAGAGTGGAAGCAGATACTCAGCTTTGTACAGAAGAATGAATTACTGATCAAAATCAACAAAGGAGAGTATCTGGATATAAAAAGCATGAACCGGGCAGCAAGGATGTTTTATGCAAGAATGCTTTTTTCCTGTCTTGTAGATGCCGATTATACAGCTACCGCATCCTTTGAAGATCCTCAGTATCTGTGTGATTCAGATGGTGCTTCTCTTGATCCTGAAAGAAGGATGAGTGAGCTTAAAGCATATCGAAGCAAGGCGTTTCTAAACAGCCGGCCGTCTCCCATGAATCGCTTAAGAGAGGCAGTATTTCATGATGCCGAAGCTTCTGCTGGGCCTCCGGATGTATATACCATGACTGCTCCTACTGGTACCGGAAAAACTCTGGCTCTGATAGCATTTGCCTTGTCTCATGCTATTGAGAATAAGCAGAATAGGATTTTTATAATCTTGCCGTTTCTATCCATTATCACACAGAATGCGGAAATATACAGAAGAATTTTCGGAGAGGATGTGGTTCTGGAGGATGACAGTCAAACTGTGTATACAGAAAAGACAAGGCTATTGTCGGACAGATGGAGTGCTCCGATCATTGTTACTACCAGCGTTCGCTTTTTCGAAACGTTGTTCCGGGTCAGACCCACAGATGTTCGCAGACTTCATCAGGTGGCAAATGCGGTTATAGTGTTTGATGAAGCGCAGACTCTTCCTCCAGGGGTTACAGATGCCACAATGGAAATAATGCAGGAACTGGCACACAACTATAACACGACCATCCTGTTTTCCACTGCGACACAACCAAACTATGGCTACAGGAAATATCTTGCAAAGCTTCCGTTTGAATCTACGGAAATCATCCGTAACAGAGATGAACTGTTCCGGTCATATGATAAGGCCAAGAACACGGCAGTTACCTTTTCCACTGACTGTACATGGACTTTTGAGGCGCTGAAAGAACACTACAAAGATGAACTACAGACTCTATTTGTATTTAACACTGTAAAAAAGGCGGCTACAATGTATCAGGCGGTGAAGAGCTCGGGAAGCAGAGAGGTTTTCTATCTCAGTTCAGCTCTTTGTCCGCAGCATCGACTGGATATGCTGGAAACACTTAGACGAAAGTTTTATGAGAAAGCGCCAGTCTGGCTGATCAGCACACAGTGTATTGAGGCAGGGGTAGACGTTGATTTTCCCTGTGGAGCGAGAGAAATTGCACCATATACATCTATTGTTCAGACTGCAGGAAGAATTAACCGGAACGGCAGGGCCGATGGCAGAATGCTGATATTTCAGATGGACGATGATGAGGGAAGAGGGTTTCCGGGAACTGACTATAAGAATGAGGCAATGATTTCTTTATCGATGGCAAAAAAACGTACAATCAACCTGAATGAACCTGAGAATGTAGACGAATACTATCGTCAGCTCTTTACCGGTTCATCTAGCGGTGAAGAAGATGAAAAAGAGATAACGAAGGCAATCGAAGAAGAAGATTATGAAGCTTTATCCGATGCCTACCGTTTGATTGAACAGAGGAACCAGGATATCGTAATTGTTCCTTATCTGAGAGATCTATATGACGAAATAAGACAGGAGTTGGAAGAACAGGACTGGTGCCTGACTAAAAGTATGATGAAGGCGGCACAGAGCATCACAGTATCCGTAAAACTGAAGGAGGAAATGAAGCTTTGCTGCAGACAGCTCCGGATAAAAACAAGACAAGGATCGGAATTAACCAACTGGTATATGCTGGAAGATCATTCCAGGTATTTGCCTGATCTTGGGTTTTCTCAGGAACTGGAAATAGGACCTGCGCTGTTTGTCTAAAAAAATGACAGTTGGGGAAAACGGGATTGAAAGGAGAAACGATGTTCAGAGGAAAAGTAAGTGTATCATTGGATGTTTGGGGAGATTTCGCCTGCTTTACTCAGTCGGATGCAAAAGTAGAAAGAGTGTCTTATCTGATTCCCACGCCATCCGCCTGCAGAGGTATTTTGGAAGCGATTTATGCAAAACCGGTTGAGTTTATGTATCAGATTACCGGGATAGAAGTGATTAACCCAATCAGAACTATCAGTGTTAAAAAGAACGAGGTTACAAGGAAAGCTGCACTGAAAAAGAATAAACCAGTGTCACCGATCATAGTGGATGATAACAGAACGCAGCGAAACACTATCTATCTGAGGGATGTTTATTATCGTATTTATGCGGATATGCTGATTCGGTCAAAAGCAGACAGCAGGGTGACTCCAGAAAAAATAGAAAAAGAATTCAGGAACCGGGTGACAAAGGGAAAGTGCTTTTATCAGCCATATCTTGGAAACAGAGAATGTATGTGCTTCTTTGCACCGGTTGATGAGAGCAGGAAGCCTCTTCAGGAAAGCCGGGATCTTGGAATCATGCTTTATGATATTTTTGATCCCCGGCTTATGGAACCGTTGGATACAGAGAAAGGTACAGGAATGATCCAGGTTACCTACTACCATCCCTATATGATCAACGGTCACATAAATGTTCCAAAATACGATTCACCAGAGGTGTTTGGAAGGAAGGAGGACTGATAATATTGTATGAATCCATTTACAGATATGCCAGACAACATAATCTTACTCCTGTTCGTAACAGGGCAATGAGAATTTGTGCGGCATATATATGTATTAATGAGGAAGGAGTTTACGACCGGCTGGATGTAGTGCCGAAGGACCATAGAGTAAAGCGGATGTATCCTGACATTGGCAAGAACAGAGCTGCTTCAGGTACCAATGCCAATATGATCTGTAATAAGAAGGAATATATTTTCTGTGTTTCGGATGGTCAGGGAGGCGTGACAGGCAATGCTGCTAAACATACTGGCTGGTTGCAAATCACAGAAGAGGGAGCTCTCCACTCCGGTACAATGAAAAGTATCTGGCAGTTCTGTCAGAAAATTGAAACAGACAGGGATCTGTATGACCGGATCGAAAAGGAATTCCTTGAAGCAGGCATTAAAAACACAGATTTTATTTCCTTCAGAATCAATGGAAATAGGGCTGAAGAATTCCATGATTGGGAAGAATGGTTCGACAGAAAGATGGATCTGATGGATAGTGAGAAGAGGAAAAATGTGGAAACAGGCATATCTCTGATCACCGGAGAGCCTATCATCCCTATTCAGGGGAATGAGAAATTTCCACAGATCATGACTTCTCAAACAGGGACCGGATCCCCAATCTACTCATGTGCCCATAAGACAGTAAGTGGAGCTTCCTGTGCTTTTACGTCCTATGGGGTCGTTAACAGTCTGGGGAGTCCTATGAGTGTGGATGAAGCTGAGGCAATCAAAGCCGGCCTTGAGTACCTGCTGATGAGTCCTAAGAATCATTCGGATCAGTTTAATATTATCTACTGGTATGATAACGAAAACGTCGACGATCTTATTGAACTTTCAATCAAAGGATCCTTCGAAGATGATGAAGATGATGAAGTAGATGAAGATCAGTCTTCCGCTAAAGAAACGGCTTTTTCGAAGCTTCTGGATGCAGTCAGAAAAGGAACAGTTCCTGACATGGCCGAGGGACAGGGGAACTATCACATCATCCATTATGAGGTACCAGCAAAGGGAAGATTTTATCTGAATGGTGAACGGACAGGAAGATATTCTGCACTGTATCAGAATCTTTACTACTGGTATGACGACAGCTCCATTACTTACAATAATCGTAAGAGGGTCCTGTCAAATTTGTATGGAGTTCTGTTTGGGCTGTTGGAACACAAGAATTCTAAGGATAAGTTTAAAGAAATCAAAAACGAATATGGGACTGACAGAAGCAGACTTCTGGAAGCAATTCATGAGAACAGGCAGATTCCTGAGAAATTCTATGAAAAAGCCATCAAGCAGACCATACGTGTGTATCTGCATAATTTACAAACAGATGATGGTAAAGAAATCATAAAAGAAGTGAATTGGCCTGTTCCTATGCAGGTAATAAAGGTTTATTTAACAAGAAATGGAAAGGAGAGTTACAGAATGGATGCATTAGACCTCGAAAGTACGAGCACTGCATATAACTGTGGGCGGCTGCTTGCTGCCATAGACAGGCTGCAGAAAGTTTCTGCAGAATCAAAGGTCAATCTGACGATTGGGCAGAAGTATTTCAAGTCTGCGTCTAAGACCCCTGGAAAAGTGATGACCATGGCATTGGCAAATGAAGGCAATTATCTCAAGCGGGTCAAAAACGAAGGAACAAAGATTTATTTTATCCGCCTCCTTGGAGAATTGTCTGAGAAGGTAGGAGCATCTATTCCAGAAAAGTTCAGCAGAATGGAGCAGGGTGAGTTTATGCTGGGATATTTCTATCAGCAGAAAGAGTTTGTTAAAAAGTCAGATAACAACGAAAACAACAATGACAATGAAAACAATAACAGCGAGGAGGATTGAAAATGAGCCAGGTAATTAAAAACAGATATGAATTTATAGTGCTTGTAGAAGGTAAGATGTGTAATCCCAACGGTGATCCGGATATGGGAAATCTTCCCAGACAGGACAGTGAGACGGGATGCGGTTATATTACCGATGTGGCATTTAAGAGAAGGATCCGCAATTACGTAGATGATGGTTATGGGGCAGAAGCGGGAATGGAGATTTTGATGCGCTCAGGAACCAGCATTAATCGGAAAATTGCCGAGTCTGTAATGAAGGTTAATGACCTGAAGAAGGTGCCGGCAAAGTTTGCGAATCCAAAGGTCTCTGAAACTGCCCGGGATATGATGGAAAGGTACTGGGATGTAAGAACCTTTGGAGCAGTTCTTTCAACCGGACTAAATGCAGGTCAGGTACGCGGTGCAGTTCAGATTGGGATGGCAACCTCCGTTGATCCAATTGAGCTTGAAGATATCACGATCACCAGAATGGTATATGCAGACGGTAAAGACTTTACCACAATTGAAGAATATGAAAACGAAGAAAAGACCCGCGCTGACGATAAGAAGCGGACCATGGGATCCAAGAAGTTCACTCCTTACGGACTCTATGTTATGAAGGGTACTATCAGTGCATCTCTTGCTGAAAAGACCGGATTCAGTGAAGCTGATAGGGATCTTTTATTTGAGGCAATTCTTCAGATGTACAATCATGATATTTCGTCTTCTAAACAGGGCATGTCCGTGGTTTCCCCTTTGATTATCTTTAAGCATGTGGGTACACAGGATCCTGCCAATGCTGCTCAGAATGCAAGAGAGGCTAAGCTTGGATGCGCTTCTGCTCACAGGCTTTTTGCTCTTCTGGAAGTGAATAAGAAAGATGAAGTAGATTACGCCCGTGATATTACTGATTATGAGGTTGTCTTAAAGCTCTCTGAAGTACCGGCAGGTATTGATGTGGGTATTAAGGAAGAGCCTTTCAGTAATGTGGTTTACGGAGATAAGGTTCCTGAAACGGCAAAGCGTAACGGAATCTTGATCAAGTAATGGAAAAAGACGAAATCCTAATCTCGTGGCTTTCAGAGTTTGATTACTGTCCAAGAAGATTCTGGCTGAAAGCTATAGAGAAGCAGGAAGGGGATAATTAGTATACTGCAGAAGGAAGTATGGCTCACCAGCACGTTCATGGCGAGAGAGTCGAGAAGAGACGTGAGCAGATCAAAGTAACCGGGCTCCATGTGCGGTCTGAGAAATATAACTTATATGGAATCTGTGATTGTGTCGAATTCCAGGTGGATCAGGATGGTGTGAAGATTCCGTTTCTTGGTGAAAACTGTAAAGTTTGTCCTGTTGAGTATAAACATGGCAGGGCGAGAAACGAGCGAGAGTATAACGTGCAGCTTGCTGCTCAGGCCATCTGTCTGGAAGAAATGTATGGAGCCACCATACCAAGGGGATACATTTACTATACCAGTGTACGACAGAGACATGAGGTAATTATTGATGATTCGCTTAGAGAATATACTGTGAAGGTAATTAATGACCTGACAAATTTCATTAGCGAAGGCAGACCTGCTATTGCCGTGTATAAAAAAAGATGTCATAGATGTTCAATCTATGACATCTGCTCTCCTAAAAATGTAATGGTTTCCAAATACATGAAAGGACTGTGGAAAGATGTATAAGGTGAACAGAGTCCTTTATATTTTGAGCGACAAAACTTATATTCATTGTGAGCTGGAGTCTTTTATCGTAAGTGTCGATGGACAGGAGAAGAGTCGGATTCCATCCAATCTTGTAAGTCAGATCGTTATATTCGGAAATACAACAGTATCAAACTACTTTATTAAATACTGTTCCGAACATAAAATCCTTGTTTCTTATGTTTCTGCATTTGGAAATTATTATGGCGGTCTCAGAGGTAAAACAGTTGGTAATGTACTTCTAAGACAAAGGCAGTATAGACTTTATGATAATCAGGAAGATCGCCTTAATCTGGCAAGAAACATAGTTCTGGGTAAAGCACTTAACTCTAAAAAAGTTCTGGAATACTTTGCACGAGATGCAAAGGAGGAAAAAAAGGACAAACTAACAGATGTTCAGAAGAAAATCGAGGGAATGCTCCCGGAACTGAAAAATGCCGATAGTCTGGATAGAATCAGGGGATTGGAAGGAACAATCGGACAGAACTATTTCAGCGTATTTGACTGTATGATCAAGGCAAAAGAGCCTGAAATGTTATTTGTCAGAAGAAGCCGAAGACCTCCGGAAAATAACACAAATGCCATGCTATCGCTCCTGTATACACTGTTGACTCTGAACTGCGTTTCTGCACTGGAAACATTCGGTCTTGATTCTTATATGAGTTTTCTTCATGAACTGCATCCTGGAAGAGAATCGCTGGCCATGGACCTGGTAGAAGAATTTCGAGCGCCGCTTGTAGACAGATTTGTAGTAAGTCTAATTAACAGAGAACAGTTTAAGGACAAGGATTTTAAGGAAGAAGCAGATGGAATCCTTCTAAATGATAAGAGCAGAAAACGTTTGCTTGAATTATGGGAAAAGGAGAAAGAGGAAGAAGTTTTTTTTCCTCTTTATAAAAAAACAGTTCCAAAGAAGCTGCTTCCATATCTCCAGGCCCAGTTGCTGTCACAGTTTATAAGGGGCGATATTGATGAATATCCGCCATGGACATGGAATCCATAGGTGTAGAATGTTTGTTATTGTGACATACGACATTGAGAGTGAAACAAAAAGGATTAGAAAAGTTGCCAAGGTGTGCGAAAGCTATGGTTATCGTGTTCAAAAATCAGTTTTTGAGATGAATATTGATCCTGCACAACTGGTACATTTAATCAATGAACTTAAGCAGATAATTAATCCTGCAAAAGATTCGATACGAATCTATAAATGTGGGAAATCTATGAAAGGCAATATTGAGGTAATGGGAGTGAAGCAAAAAATAGAGGTTGCTGATGATACCGCTTTTTTTCTATGAGAACCTCAGGTCCACATCATTATAGTGGTCTTCGAGACTTGATTTTCTTGACATTCAATCATTTCAAGGATCTTTTACTACTTAGTATTAACTATATTTGGCTAGTAAATAATCAAAAACACAATTAATTGAGCGTTTTGCACAAAATACAGAGTGTATTTATGTGCATAATTGCAATGTCCCCTCGTGCGGGGGACTGGATAGAAACATCTTGAAGTGAACGGACAGATACGGAACTGTATGTCCCCTCGTGCGGGGGACTGGATAGAAACTTATATTACCAACGGTGGAGAATATTGGGCAAATGTCCCCTCGTGCGGGGGACTGGATAGAAACTTGACGCAGACGATCTTGCCGTCATTGAAGATAAATGTCCCCTCGTGCGGGGGACTGGATAGAAACCGTTATAGACTTCTGTGTTGATTTGCTCAAAAATGTCCCCTCGTGCGGGGGACTGGATAGAAACCAGTTTTCACTAACACGTTGCCGTGCTAGGCATGTCCCCTCGTGCGGGGGACTGGATAGAAACTTTATTAAGATGTGCGTATCTTGTGGTCGTCATGTCCCCTCGTGCGGGGGACTGGATAGAAACCTGCACAATATTGATTTCGGCAATTCGGCGATATGTCCCCTCGTGCGGGGGACTGGATAGAAACGAGACCTAAGTATTATCAGCTCGTAGAGCAGGATGTCCCCTCGTGCGGGGGACTGGATAGAAACCTTAAGAAGGCTCTGAATGAGCGCTCACTGCACAATGTCCCCTCGTGCGGGGGACTGGATAGAAACGTATCCGGTACCCTGCATGCGAATGATGCTCATGTCCCCTCGTGCGGGGGACTGGATAGAAACAGTCATACAGAACTGCATCACCGGGAGCAGGCATGTCCCCTCGTGCGGGGGACTGGATAGAAACAGGCTGTTGACAGCACACATCTGACCGACTCCATGTCCCCTCGTGCGGGGGACTGGATAGAAACGAATCACTGATAAATCAGTGGGATTCCTGGCATGTCCCCTCGTGCGGGGGACTGGATAGAAACATCAATGCGGCGGCAGTCATCTTCTGGCCGTTCATGTCCCCTCGTGCGGGGGACTGGATAGAAACTGGATAAGGAGGTGGTCGCAAAAATCGCAAAAAATGTCCCCTCGTGCGGGGGACTGGATAGAAACCACCAGCTGGTGGAGGCATACACACCGTAGTTGTATGTCCCCTCGTGCGGGGGACTGGATAGAAACTTGTCATTGAACTGAACGGTCCGTCCGTTCTGATGTCCCCTCGTGCGGGGGACTGGATAGAAACACTCTCGGAGCAGGCGCAGGCAATCTCTTTAAGGATGTCCCCTCGTGCGGGGGACTGGATAGAAACTGGACAACATCATCAAGAGGACTGGTGCGACAATGTCCCCTCGTGCGGGGGACTGGATAGAAACTCGTTTCATCCCGGATGAAGCCCGGGAACTTGAATGTCCCCTCGTGCGGGGGACTGGATAGAAACGCTGAAAGGTCGTTGATGGCCTGGATGCGGCTATGTCCCCTCGTGCGGGGGACTGGATAGAAACTTTCAGCGCTGTCTGATAGCCCTTGATCACAATGTCCCCTCGTGCGGGGGACTGGATAGAAACGGGGTAATTCGTAATAGGATCTTCCGTGGTAGATGTCCCCTCGTGCGGGGGACTGGATAGAAACCGCACTGTATGACGATATGTATGAAGGCTACCATGTCCCCTCGTGCGGGGGACTGGATAGAAACATTGAAGTAGTCGAAGCCGTAGATGTGATACAGATGTCCCCTCGTGCGGGGGACTGGATAGAAACTTGATCCAGTGATGTTCGTTCCACGGATTAAATGTCCCCTCGTGCGGGGGACTGGATAGAAACATTGACGGGTCCAGCTTCGGACGGAAACTCGAATGTCCCCTCGTGCGGGGGACTGGATAGAAACTCGACGGACGCCTGGGTGATGATCTCGATATCGATGTCCCCTCGTGCGGGGGACTGGATAGAAACGTATCTGGATGCGTCAAATTTTCCCATCATGATGTCCCCTCGTGCGGGGGACTGGATAGAAACATAGACGAACTGAACATCCTGGAGCCTAACAATGTCCCCTCGTGCGGGGGACTGGATAGAAACTACTACAATGACCGTGAATCTACACGAAGCGGATGTCCCCTCGTGCGGGGGACTGGATAGAAACCTTGAATCCCCTGTCATTGCAGAATGGATGAAAATGTCCCCTCGTGCGGGGGACTGGATAGAAACTTCTATGGGCTTGATAAATCTGAATCCTTTGAATGTCCCCTCGTGCGGGGGACTGGATAGAAACCTTTTACTACCCTGTCGTGGGCTTCGGACAGGATGTCCCCTCGTGCGGGGGACTGGATAGAAACATCTGTGTTTTGGTTTTCCCACTCTTGTCAATATGTCCCCTCGTGCGGGGGACTGGATAGAAACCTATGAGTCAGCCAGTGGACCTTGCGAAGGTCAAGTCCCCTCGTGCGGGGGACTGGATAGAAACCTATTTTCACGGGATCCGTCGTCGATTCCCTGATGTCCCCTCGTGCGGGGGACTGGATAGAAACTCCACGGGCCCCGGCACTCTGACAGTCTTTGTCTTGTCCCCTCGTGCGGGGGACTGGATAGAAACTTTGAAGGCCTTGTATTCCTTTGCCTCTGCCTCAATGTCCCCTCGTGCGGGGGACTGGATAGAAACCCTTTAACAATTTCTCCAGGAGCGTTGTCGCATGTCCCCTCGTGCGGGGGACTGGATAGAAACTCAACAGCCTGCGCAGCATGATCAAAGAAGCTGTATGTCCCCTCGTGCGGGGGACTGGATAGAAACGCTGCGGTCCCGTACTTTGTACGAGACCTCGCCATGTCCCCTCGTGCGGGGGACTGGATAGAAACCTGTTTGGCATCGCATCTCCAGCAAAGAATCAATGTCCCCTCGTGCGGGGGACTGGATAGAAACGAGCAGCGGTGGAAACATCGTTGAGCAGTTACCATGTCCCCTCGTGCGGGGGACTGGATAGAAACTCGATATAGCCGTCACGCACCATGCTGATTGCCGTATGTCCCCTCGTGCGGGGGACTGGATAGAAACATTCCGATTGAATGGCTTGAGAGCCGCATCAAATGTCCCCTCGTGCGGGGGGACTGGATAGAAACATTCCGATTGAATGGCTTGAGAGCCGCATCAAATGTCTCCTCGTGCGGGGGACTGGATAGAAACCTTGGCATCCCGGAAAAAGTGGTCCAGGGAGTTATGTCCCCTCGTGCGGGGGACTGGATAGAAACATGCCAGTGCCCAGAGCAGGAATATCACGCACAATGTCCCCTCGTGCGGGGGACTGGATAGAAACTAACCTTCATTGCGGATGACGGCACCCGGAAGATGTCCCCTCGTGCGGGGGACTGGATAGAAACAAGAATTCCTTCTGGCATTACAGTCTGACCTACATGTCCCCTCGTGCGGGGGACTGGATAGAAACCCGGAGGATGCAGCTCCCCGTGGAGCAGATCACATGTCCCCTCGTGCGGGGGACTGGATAGAAACCGATGATGAAAATGTTCATGGTCCACCTGTTTATGTCCCCCCGTGCGGGGGACTGGATAGAGACATTCAAAAGACTTAGACAAATAGACAGCAATGTGTCCCTCCGTGTGAGGGACTGGATAGAAACAACAAGCAGCGAGGCTATGTCGTGAAGATTAATGTCCCCCTGCGTGGGGGACTGAATTAAAAACAACAGCACGTTCTGTACAATAATATGGGCAGTATACTATTGCGTGGGGTTAGATAGAAAAGTTGACTAATTCATAGTTATCTTTCTGAGTAGAGAAACATGCCCCCGGACCATCGGTTCGGGGGTCTTTTTCTTGCATTCACAGTATGATTCTAGTATAGTATTGTCAGCAAAAGGGGGGAGTACCCCGAAAGGCAGATAAACATATGGAATATGTAAATGTAGCTCTGGATGCCATGGGCGGAGACAATGCGCCCAGCGAGATCGTAAAGGGCGCGGTGAATGCCGCAAAGAAAAAAGAACAGCTGAAGATCACCCTGGTAGGCAGGGAAGAGGATATAAAGAGAGAGCTTGATTCCTGCGGGGACTATCCTGCAGACCGGATCAGCATCTGCCACGCTTCCGAGATCATTGAAATGGGAGAGCCTCCGGTGGACGCCATCCGGAAGAAAAAGGACTCCTCCATCGTCAAGGGCCTCCGCCTC
>ODAJ012182781.1_pt1 | contig 12775 bp, 11 predicted proteins | sample 1539241 | NCBI WGS metagenome assembly ODAJ01 (sample SAMN02144231, study PRJEB22623) | gut metagenome | biome: sheep rumen | host: Ovis aries | place: New Zealand | reverse complement strand
AACGTCGTCTTCCGTATGGGTTTCGCGAATACTCGTCGTCAAGCTCGTCAATTCGTTCGCCACGGACACATAACGGTTAATGGCAAGCGCGTCGACATTCCGTCGGCACTCGTCAGCGTCGGTGATGTCGTCGAAGTTTGCGAAAAGAGTCAAGGCAAAGAAATCTTCAAGGCGATTAAAGAAGTCAACAACGCTTTGAGTGCTCCGCCGTGGATTGATTCTAATCAAGCAAACCTTAAAGGCTCCGTTACTCGTTTCCCGACCCGCGAAGACATTAGCGATATTCCTGTCAATGAACAGTCCATCATCGAGTTGTACTCCAGATAATCCGAGTATTCCGGCAGATTTTTTCTGTGAAAGGAGCGGATTTCCTGAATGATTGACAACGAAAAGAATGAACAAAAGCCGCCGAAGATTGAATTGGTTGAGGTTAGCGACGATGGCAATTACGGCAAATTTGTCTGCGAGCCTCTCGGACGCGGCTACGGAATAACGATTGGCAATAGTCTGCGTCGAATGCTTCTTTCCTCGTTGGAAGGTGCTGCAGTTACGTCGATTAATATTACTGGCGTGCTTCATGAGTTCTCGACAATCCCCGGCGTTCGCGAAGACGTGACTAATATCGTTCTCAATATCAAACAGCTCTGCTTGAAGGTCGACGACGAAAAGAATCAACCGTATCAGCCCTTCGCGCAAGTCAATTCTATACAGCCGAAAACTTATAGGCTCCACATTGATGTAGACGTGGAAGAGGAAATTAAAAGCGGCAAACATTCGGGCGGACGTAGGGAAGTTACTGCCGATGATATTGAGTGCGACCCCAGCATTGAAATTCTTAATCCCGATTTGCATATCGCGTGGCTTAACGAGAACGGTAAGCTCAAAATTGAGATGACGGCTCGAAGCGGACGCGGCTACGATCAGGCAGAAAAGAATAAAAACCCCGATGACATTATCGGTACGATTCCGATTGATTCGATTTACTCGCCCGTCCTGCGTGTCAATTACGAAGTGACAGATACCCGCGTCGGTAACGAAATGGACTTCGACAAATTGACGCTTGAGGTTTGGACGAATGGCACGCTACGTCCGGAAGAAGCTGTTGCCAAGGCGGCGGCTATTATTATCTCGCACATGAAACTTTTCCAAAACATGGACACTGTAACAGCTGAGGAAATAGAAGAGCCTAACGAAGTTGCCGTGAAGGAACAACCCACCGAAGACATTACACAGACGCTGGATAAAAATCTGAGCAAGCCTATTGAAGAGCTGGAATTGTCTGTTCGCTCGACGAATTGTCTTAAGCGGGCGGGTATTCACATTGTGGCGGATTTGGTCGACAAGACCGAAGAAGAGATGAAAAAGTTCCGCAACCTTGGAAGTAAGTCTCTTGAAGAAATTAAAAACACAATGCATCAACTCGGCGTATCTTTTAAGCCGTCGCAGAATATGAACGGCATGAACCCGGACGATTAAATCTCGCAGGAAGGAGGAAACTTAATGAGTTATAGAAAACTCGGAAGGAATACCGGCGCACGCAAGGCAATGTTCAAGAGTTTGCTGAGCTCCTTCTTTAAATATGAACGCATTGAGACGACGGAGGCTCGTGCAAAAGAGCTTCGCAAATTCGCGGAAAAGGTCATCACGCTTGCTAAACGCGGAGACCTTAGCGCACGTCGTCAAGCTATAAATCTCGTCGCGGACGTGGAAGTTGTTCACAAAATTTTCGAGGAGCTTCCCGAAAAGTACAATGAACGTGCAGGCGGCTACACCAGAATTTATAAGCTTGCGCCCCGTCGCGGAGACGCCGCGCCCATGGTTTTGATTGAGCTGGTTTGAAAAGCAATTAGGAATTAGGGATTTGGAATACTTTGTTCATTACTCATTCCTAATTCCTAATTTTTTTGGGGGTGGCGCAGTTGAAGTTTGCAAGCGTGATAACAGGACAGCTGGTCAATCTCTTTCAACGACGCGGCGAGCTTGAACCAAAAGACTTGATTAAAGCCTTGGAACGTGAAGTCGCTAAGCAAAAGAATAAAGAAAACTTTGTCCCGAACTCTTACACGATTTATCTTTGCGAAGACGACTGCCACCGCTTGAGCGCAGCGCGTTTTATTAAGACTCTGCACGAGGCAGTTGAACGCAAAGTTATTCGTGAAGATTGTTTTATGGATGGCAGTCTTTCCATAAAGCTAAAGAAGATGTCCACTGGAGAAGATGCTATCGTCATCGTTACTGGCTACGTGGAAGATACCGAGCAGGAAGAGGACACGATTAATCTTGATAATGATGTGCTTAGTCACACGTTGATTGAGAATACAACTTCCAGCGATGACGATAAAACGATTATCGCGAACAAAGCTAAAATCGTTGAGACCATGCGCACTGCCACGCCGCACAAAGTTGAATATAGCTTGGCTGTCCTTACTGACTTTAAGACGGCTGAACTTACTTTAGGCGAGAAACAAATTTATCTTGGACGCAAAGAAACAAATGACTTCGTTCTTGGTGATGAAAGTGTTTCGCGGATTCACGCTTACATTTCCTACGAACGGCACCGGCATATTCTCTACGACGCGGGTAGCTTGAATGGAACGTTCGTTAATAAGAAGCCGATAAGCCGCCACGAGCTACGCGACGGTGATAAGATTTTAATTGGACGCACGACGCTGACTTACAAAGTGCTATAAAAAAATCCCCGACTCATCATCGGGGATTAATTTTATCTGCGTGGAATTTATTTGACAACGATATTAATCAGCGTGCCCGGCACGGCGAGCAACGTGACGTTGCATCCAGTGGTCGCGCAAGCTTGAAGCTTGACCCATCGGACGCGCCTTAGTCATTGATATAGTCGGAGCTTGTAACCGCGTTCGTACGCAACGCATGCGCATTGCTACAAGCCTAACAAATCATTTGACGACGATATTAATCAGCTTGTCTGGCACGGCGATAATCTTAAAGACTTTCTTGCCAGCGGTGAGTTCGTCGACATGCGGCAACGTCGGCGCGAGTTTCTCAAGGTCGCTCTTACTCAAGCCGACGGGAACTTTTACGTGTTCGCGGACTTTGCCGTTAATCTGAATGACGATTTCAATCTCCTCCTCAACGATTGCCGTTGCGTCGAAGGTCGGGAAAGCTTGCTTATGAACGTCGCCTTCAAAGAGTTTGCTCCAAAGTTCTGCGGCGATGTGCGGCACGAACGGCGCAAGCATCAACAGCAAGTCGCGAGAAAGTTCGCGGGCAAGGCTCGGATTAATCGGCTTGTCTTGGAAGACGTGCATTGCGTTGACAAGTTCCATTAAAGCACTAATCGCGGTGTTGAATGCGAAACGGTCGCGGACATCTTCCGTGACTTTTTTAATCGTCTTATGGAGCGTGCGGCGCAGTGAAATTTCTTCGTCCGTCAAAGCCTGCGCGGCGTCGGAAGCTTTAATGGCGTCGGCGAAGATGTGCAGTATCCTCCACACGCGATTAAGGAAGCGGAACGAACCTTGAACGCCTTCATCGCTCCAATCGAGGTCGCGTTCGACGGGCGCGGCGAACAGGATAAACAAACGCGCAGTGTCCGCGCCATACTTGCCGATAATCTCTTCGGGGCTTACCACGTTGCCCAGTGACTTCGACATTTTCGCGCCGTCTTTGATAACCATGCCTTGCGTCAAGAGGTTGGCAAATGGCTCGTCGTAGTCGAGGAGCTTAGCATCGCGCAAGACCTTAGTAAAGAAGCGCGAGTAGAGCAGATGAAGTATCGCGTGTTCAATGCCGCCAATGTATTGGTCGACGGGGCTCCAGTAGTTTACTTTGTCGCGGTCGAAGGGCTTAGTAGTATTGTGCGGGTCGGTGTAGCGCATGTAGTACCAGCTTGAGCAAATGAACGTGTCCATCGTGTCGGTTTCGCGGTGAGCATGTCCGCCGCACTTCGGGCAAGTACATTCGTTAAACTGCTTGGAAGTCGACAGCGGACTCAATGCGCCTTGCTTGAACTCAACGTCATCGGGCAGGAGGACGGGCAAATCTTCTTCAGGCACGAGGACTTCTCCGCACTTGTCGCAGTAGATGACGGGAATCGGCGCGCCCCAATAGCGTTGACGACTGATGAGCCAATCCCGAAGACGATAATTGACCTTGCGCACACCGAAGCCTTGAGCCTCTGCCTCGTCCATAATCGCCTTAAAGCCCGTGTCAAAATCCATGCCCGTGAACTTGCCGGAATTAACCATAATGCCTTCGTGTTCGACATAAGCCGCGTCCATTTCCTCAAGCTTAAGTTCTTTGTCCTTGGGTTGAAGCGTCAGGATAATGTCAAGCCCGTACTTTTTAGCGAACATCCAATCGCGTTGGTCGCCAGAAGGCACGCCCATAACCGCTCCAGTTCCGTATTCAAACACGACGTAATTAGTTATCCAGATTTGAACGTTGCCGCCGTTGAACGGATTGACGCAATAAACGCCCGTGAAGATACCTTCCTTTTCTGATTCGCTGCTCGTGCGTTCAATGTCGCTTTGACTGCGGGCGCGTTCGCAGAATGCTTTAATCTCGTCAGCTTTGGGAGAGACCGCGCAGATTTTTTCAACGAGCGGATGTTCTGGAGCCAAGGCAAGAAACGTTATGCCAAACGACGTATCAGGGCGCGTGGTGTAGACGGAAATTTTTTCGCCGAGCGCGGGCACGTCCAAAGAAAGTTCCAAGCCTTCGGAGCGTCCAATCCAATTCTCCTGCATAATCTTAACACGATTAGGCCAGCCCGTCAGCTTATCAAGGTCGGCAAGGAGTTCATCGGCGTAAGCGGTTATCTTGAAGAACCACTGCGCCAAATTCTTTTTATGAACCTCCGAATCACAACGCCAGCACTTTCCGTCGATGACTTGTTCATTAGCCAAGACCGTTCCGCAGGTGTCGCACCAGTTGACGGCGGCTTCCTTCTTGTAAGCAAGCCCGCGTTTATAGAACAGCTCAAACAGCCATTGCGTCCAACGATAATAATCTGCGCGGCAAGTCTCAACTTCCCTATCCCAGTCGTAAGCCAAGCCCATTGCCTTTTGCTGAGCCGTCATGTTACGGATATTGGCGAACGTCCAATCGCCGGGCTTAACGCCGTGAGCAATGGCGGCATTCTCCGCCGGCATTCCGAACGCATCGAAGCCCATAGGGTGTAAGACGTTATAGCCAGCCATCGAACGATAACGCGCAACCACGTCGCCGATTGAGTAGTTGCGGACATGCCCCATATGCAGATTGCCCGAAGGATACGGGAACATTTCCAACGCGTAATACTTCGGGCGCGAACTGTCCTCCGTCGTTCGATAATAGTCGGGCGCGTCCCAAACTTGCTGCCACTTCTTTTCAATTTCCTGTGGATTATACTTTTCCATTTAATCAGCCTCCTGTTAAACGCGGCATATTATATCAGTCTGCGCGGGAAATTACAAAAAAAAATCAGCTCTTTGAAGAGCCGATAAAATCTTGTTGCTGTCAATCAGAAACTATGACACGAATCTGACCTTTGCCCGCGATGATCTTGTAACGTTTTCTGCAATGCGGACAGATGCCATGAGTTACGTGTTCATTGTCCGAATCAATCCGCTTTACGCCTAAATCTTTTCCGCATGTACAAATCGCTTGCGCCGTCTGCATATCGTTATCACCCCGTTCCATAATACTTTATGATAAAGATTAGGAATGCGCCGCCGGCAACAGGCAGTGTGGCTCCGCCCGTAGGAATGCTGAGCGCAAGACTTCCAATCAACACAGCCAAGACAATACCCATAGGCAATACCATCGCCAGCAGGACTAACGGAATAAATATCAATACTTCCATGTCGTCACCTCCCGAAGTCGTAGCCGCGTTCCTTCAGGACGGACATCGCCGCCATTTTCCTAAAGCCCGAACTGTTCTGCACAATCCATTTTACCCTGTCATCGTCATAGCGACGGAATTCTTCTTTGAATTCGTTAAGCTCCGCATTTTTCTCCACAACCTTATTGTAAGCCGCACTGCCGAATTCCATAGCCGTAACCGCCACTGCACCTGCTACTTTACCCGTTGTCCTGCCGACGATTTTGCCCGCCGCCTCCAGTGTCGAATCGCTATTAGTAGCTTTCCTTGCCCGCCGCGCCGAACGTTTTGCCGACCTCTTGGCGTCGTCAAATTTATCTGCAATGTTATCAAAGAAACCCATGTGCGTTGCCTCCTTAAACTTCGTATTCTTTGTCGATTGTACAAAAAAACTTTTGTCGAAGTAATTACCTCTAAGGTAACTCGGCAAAGAAATTTCTTTAGCTCATCAATTCTTCTCGTTGAAATCCGCCGCGAACGCCAGCACAGAAATTTTTTCCGCGCCCAGTGACTTCAAGACCTTAGCGCATTCCTTGCAAGTTGTGCCCGTCGTGAAGATATCGTCGACGATTAAAAGGCTCTTGCCGCGCAGGTCAATTCGTTCCTTAGCCGCGAAGGCGTCCGCTAAAATTTTTTCACGTTCAGCCCTGCCGAAGTCGTAAAGCTTAGGCGTTGCCTTCGCCCGTATCAAAAAGTTTCGTAGCGGCAAATTTTTTTTAGTTAGCCACTCGCCGAAGATTTTTTCCGTCTGATTGAAGCCGCGCTCTTTGATGCGTTCTTGATGAAGCGGCACGGGTACAGCGAAGTCCACGCCCTTTAACAGTTGCAAGACTTCTTCGCGCTCGGAAACGTCGTCGAGGATTTTTTTCAGCGCGGGCACGACGCTTAAGTTGTTATCGAACTTGAGCTTGCGTAAAAGGTCGCGTGAGCCGCCGCGATACTTCGTCACGCGCAAAACACTTTCAATCGGAGCGGGCGGTCTTGAATACAAATCCACGCGCAAAGTCTTTTCCTCGCACGCCGCACATAGCTGATAACGTTCGTCGACAATCTCGCGGCAATTCGGACAGCGTGGCGGAAATAAAAAGTAAATCAATGCCGACCATAGCTCGCACAAAATTTTCATCAGCGCGCCCCCTTGTATACAGAATTATTTAGCGGACGTTTGCAATGCCGCTTACCGTGTGATAAACTTTCGGCGTTAGTATAACAAAATAATTTTAGATTTAGTAGGTGAAAGCTTTGAAAGGGAAATTGATACTGCAGGACGGCACGACCTTTCGCGGGCAACTGTTCGGCGGCTCGAACGCCACCACCGAAGGAGAAGTTGTCTTTAACACGGGCATGACTGGCTATCAAGAAATTTTGACTGACCCGTCATACTGCCGCCAAATTGTCACGCTAACTTATCCGCTAATCGGCAACTACGGCACGGCGAAGGCTTTCAATCAGAGCCGCAAAAGTTTTGTCGGCGGTCTCATCGTCGGCGAACTGTGTGAAAATCCGTCAAGCTCTTCAATGGAAAAGACGCTTGCCGAGTTCCTCACGGCGGAAAAAATTCCTTGCCTCTATGATGTAGACACTCGCGCCTTGACGAGGAAGATTCGTTCGGCGGGCACTATGAAGGGCGTCATTGTTAGCGAGTACACTTCGCAAGGCACGGTTGATGAGATGATGGCGTTGCCGATTAGGAAAAACGTCGTGGAGATGGTGACGACGCCCGTCAGCTATACGCTCGACGCTAGGGAAGGCGCGCCTTATGTTGTGACGATGGACTTTGGTATCAAACGCAATATCCTCGACGCCCTGCGCAAGCTTGGTTGCAAGATTACAGTCGTCCCCGCTAAGAGTACGGCTGAGGCGATTCTTGCGCTCAATCCTGACGGAATTTTTTTATCGAATGGACCTGGCGACCCTAAGGACGTGCCCGACATTATCCGCGAAGTCAAAAAGCTTATCGGACAGCGTCCAATGTTTGGAATTTGCTTAGGTCATCAAATTCTGTCGTTGGCAATGGGCGCGAATACTTATAAGCTAAAGTTCGGGCATCGCGGTTCCAATCAGCCTGTCAAAGATTTGGAGACGGGCAAGGTTGCAATTACCGCGCAGAATCACGGCTACGCTGTCGACCCGAAGTCGTTGCAAGGACTGCCCGTTAAGATTACGCACGTTTCATTGAATGACGGCACGGTTGAAGGTTTCCGCCATACGTCGTTGCCGATTAGTTCAGTGCAGTATCACCCCGAAGCCGCGCCTGGTCCTAATGATAGCGTTCACCTCTTCGACGAGTTTATATACAACATGAAACGATTCAAAAGAGCTTAACCTTGTTTAAATCACCTTAACTGAGGAGGATTGCACTTTGCCTAAGAAAAAAAATCTAAATAAAATAATAGTCATCGGTTCGGGGCCAATAGTCATCGGGCAGGCGGCGGAATTCGATTACGCAGGCTCGCAAGCTTGCCGCTCGCTGAAGGAAGAGGGCTTAGAAGTCGTTCTCGTGAACTCGAATCCCGCAACGATTATGACTGACGCCAACATTGCCGACCGTGTTTATATCGAACCTTTAACAGTCGACTTCCTCACGGCGATAATCGAGAAGGAACGCCCCGACGGTTTACTTGCGACGCTCGGCGGGCAGGCGGGTTTGAACTTAGCTGTTCAACTGGCGGAAAGCGGCGTGCTTGAAAAATATAACGTCGAACTGCTCGGCACTTCGATTGATGCGATTAAGAAGGCTGAAGACCGCGAACTCTTTAAGGAGACTATGGAGCGTATCGGCGAGCCTATTCCCGAATCAACGATTGTCGAGGACATTCACGGCGCGATTGAATTCGCTAATCAAATCGGCTATCCGCTGATTGTAAGACCTGCTTATACACTCGGCGGCACGGGCGGCGGCATTGCCAATAACGAAGAAGAGCTTATCGAAATTACTTTGCGCGGGCTTAAGTATTCGATGATTGGTCAAGCACTGATTGAACGCAGTATCGCGGGCTGGAAGGAAATTGAATTCGAGGTCATGCGCGACGGCAACGATAACTGCATAACTATTTGTAGTATGGAGAACTTCGACCCTGTTGGCGTGCATACGGGCGATTCAATCGTCGTGGCTCCTACGCAAACTTTAACAGACCATGAATATCAGCTCCTGCGTTCGGCAAGCTTAAAGATGATTCGTGCGCTGGGCATTGAGGGCGGTTGCAATGTTCAATTCGCGCTAGACCCCAAGAGCCAAGATTATTACGTCATCGAAGTCAATCCGCGTGTAAGTCGTTCATCAGCATTGGCAAGTAAGGCGACGGGTTATCCGATTGCTAAAGTCAGTGTGAAGATTGCGATAGGTTATACGCTTGATGAGATTGTAAACGCCGTCACCAAGACAACTAAGGCTTGCTTTGAACCTAGCGTTGATTATATCGTCGTGAAGTTCCCGCGCTGGCCGTTCGATAAATTTGTCTATGCTGATACGACGCTGGGCACGCAGATGAAAGCTACTGGCGAAGTCATGAGCCTTGATAGGACATTTGAGGGCGCGATATTAAAAGCCGTGCGCAGTCTTGAAATCGGCGTTAATCGTCTGCATATGGACAAGATGGACGATTGGGACAATGACAAGATTAAGAAACGTCTTAGCCGCATTGACGACGAAAGACTTTTCCTTATCGCAGAGGCATTGCGTAGAGGTATCGCCACGCCCGAAGAGATTGCAGACATCACCAAGATTGACCGCTGGTTCATCGACAAGATTAAAAATATTACGGATATGGAAGTGCGCTTGAAGAAAGGCGAGCTTAACGCTAAGACACTGCGCGAGGCAAAACTCATAGGGCTTGCAGATAAATCAATCGCTGAATTAACGGGCGCAAAGCTAAGCGACGTTCGCGACATGCGCAAGCAATTTAAAATCTTCCCTGTGTATAAAATGGTTGACACCTGCGCGGCTGAATTCGAAGCGGCGACGCCTTACTACTATTCAACTTATCGCGGCGAAGTCGACGAGGTAGAAGTCAGCAACAAACGCAAGATAGTTGTATTAGGTTCAGGGCCGATTAGGATTGGTCAGGGCGTTGAGTTCGATTATTGCTCGGTGCATAGCGTGTGGGCACTTCGCGAGGCGGGCATTGAGGCTATTATCATCAACAACAACCCCGAAACCGTTTCGACGGACTTTGATATTTCTGATAAGCTTTACTTCGAGCCGCTCACGACTGAAGACGTGCTTAACATCATCGACAAGGAAAAGCCCGAAGGTGTTATCGTGCAATTCGGCGGGCAGACTGCGATTAACTTAGCGGCAAGCTTAGCGGCGGCGGGCGTTAAGATTTTCGGGACAAGCGTTGATAACATTGACCGCGCAGAAGACCGCGAACGCTTTGACGAAATGTTGACTGAATTAAATATCCCGCGCCCGCGTGGAATCAGCGTGACTAACCTTGACGACGCCATAAATGGTGCGGCTAATATCGGTTATCCTGTCATGGTTCGTCCTAGCTACGTTCTAGGCGGGCGGGCAATGGAAATCGTCTACAACGAAGAGGAGCTACGTGACTACATGAGCCGCGCCGTTAAAGTCACGCCTGACCACCCCGTCCTTGTCGATAGATATATGCAGGGCACTGAAGTTGAAGTCGACGCGATTAGCGACGGCGTGGACGTGGTTATTCCTGGCATTATGGAGCACGTCGAGCGGGCGGGCGTTCACAGCGGTGATTCTATCGCCGTTTATCCGCCGCAAACTCTGCCCTCAAAAGTCATCTACACAATCACTGATTATACTAAGCGCATGGCTCTTGCACTCAACGTCAAAGGCTTGCTGAACATTCAATACATCGTGGCGGACGGGCATGTTTACGTTATCGAAGTCAATCCGCGCTCAAGCCGCACGGTTCCTTTCCTAAGCAAGGTTACGAATATTAAAATGGTCAACGTGGCAACGCGGGCGGCACTCGGTACGACGCTTAAGGAAATGGGCTATTATTCCGGACTTGTCGAGCCGAAACCTTATGTCGCCGTCAAAGCTCCCGTGTTCTCGTTTGCTAAAATGCAGGACGTTGATATTTCACTTGGCCCCGAAATGAAATCGACGGGCGAGGTTATGGGCATTGACTATCACTACGCCCGCGCACTTTATAAGGCGATAACTGGCGCAGGAATTCTCATTCCGAAGAACGGTTGCATATTGTTCACGGTTGCCGATAAGGATAAGGAAGAGATGAAACAACTTGCCAAAGCGTTCTCGGAACTGGGCTTTAAACTCGTGGCGACTTCGGGCACCGCTAAGGCTTTGCAGTCAATCGGCATTAATGCAGAGGTCGTCGGCAAAGTTCATCAGCGTAGCACGGACATTATCCAAATGATTAAGCTCGGCAAGATTCATATGGTCGTTAATACTCAAGCTCCTGGCAAACACGTTGCTAAAGACGGCTTCCGCATTCGTCGCGCAACAGTCGAATTGGGCGTGCCGTGCTTCACCAGTCTCGATACAGCGTGGGAAGTCATGCGCGTTTTAACTTTCATGAGAGATAGAAGGCTTGTCTATTCGCTGGCGATTCAAGATTACGTCGGCGGCGGTGACGCTTTAGCATGAGCAATGTAGAATATCAACTAGGCGAACGTGTTTTTGAGTGGGACTCTGATAAAGCCAAATGAAATAAAATCAAACACGGTATCGGATTTAAATTGGCGGCACGTGTATTTGATGACGAAGAACGGATTACGCGCCGTGATGATGAACATTCAAAGGACGAAGACCGTTGGCAAGTTATAGGCAAAGTCGAAAATGTCTTATTTGTTGTTTATACCGAACGAGGTGAAAAAACACGACTTATTTCTGCCCGCAAAGCTTCACCAAAAGAAAAGGAGTGGTATTATGGCAACGGTGACTTATATTTTGCGTAAAGGGCAACCATTGACGGAAGAAGAAATTGAAGAGCTTCGTGCCTTGAAAAATCGTCCTATTGTTTTCGATGAAGATTGCCCCGAACTAACTGACGAACAGCTGAAGCAATTCAAGCGCGTGAATCCTAAACGCAAGGAAAAGGCAGTTAGCTAACGTCTGTTGAACGTCTCGACGCTTAAGGATTTGCCGTTCGTGCGGAACTTGATTAAGCCGTCGCGGTCTGTGCGGTAAATCTTCGTCGGCAAGTTTTCAAGACGCTCTAACACTTCGGCGCGCGGGTGACCAAAAGTATTTCCGTAGCCCACGCTGATAACCGCGCATTTGGGCTTGACTGCTCGCAGGAATTCTTCGCTGGATGAAGTCTTGGAGCCATGATGAGCAACCTTTAACACCGTGCTTGAAACGTCGACGCCTTCACGGAGCATTTGCTCTTCGACTTCCTTAACTAAGTCGCCCGTGATTAGAAAGCTCACGCCACCATAACGCACGCGGTAAACGTTGCTAATCTCGTTGCCAGTGCCCACGTTCGGCACATAAACAATTTCAACTTGCACGCCGTCCACGTTAAAGACTTCGCCCGCGCGACCTGCGCGCAGGTTCGGCAAATTCTCTTCCGCTATCCCGAACACCGCCGCATACTCCGCTTTACTCTCTCCCGCAGTGATGACCTCGCTGACGGGGTATTTTTTTATCACCGCTCCTGCGCCGCCTGCATGATCCTCGTGAACGTGCGTAAGAAAAATTTTGTCGACTTCGCGAATGTTTTCGTGCTTGAGGTAGGGAACGACGACGCGCCCGCCCACGTCAAATACTTTATCGCGAACGCCGCCCGTGTCGAAGATTAAACATTTCCTGTGCGGCGTGACGACAACCGCGCAATCACCTTGCCCCACGTCAACGAAACTAACTTCAACTTCGCCCGCCTTGAAAAGATTCATCGCAAGCAAGAAGATTATCGGCAATAAAACTATCGGGCGACGAAGAATCAACGCGGCGTAATAAAAAAAGCCCGCCATAAGTCCGAGCGTCGGAAC
>ODAJ012103293.1_pt1 | contig 12775 bp, 11 predicted proteins | sample 1539241 | NCBI WGS metagenome assembly ODAJ01 (sample SAMN02144231, study PRJEB22623) | gut metagenome | biome: sheep rumen | host: Ovis aries | place: New Zealand | reverse complement strand
ACCCTCAACGAAGTGATGCTTCGCCACACCCGCCGACAATAATACATCGTTCCTCTCCCCGATTCAAACAAAGCAGTTCCTCCGCATCAACTCCGTCTCACCTCCGTCTCACCTCCGTCTTACCTCCGTCTCACCTCCGTCGATTGACGGAGGTGAGACGGTTCCGTAACGAAGATGACTCGAAGCAGGTGGCTTGTCACCACGACACCACAAAAAACCATCGTCATAATCAACATGTTACCAACCGAATCACATTTTTATTTTGCCATTTCCGAAAAAAGGTATATTTTTGCATTTTATTTTAGATAATAAAATTATTGCGCAATATGTTTACAGACACCACTAAATTCATTGGCGAAGGCCTTACTTACGACGACGTTCTGCTCGTCCCCGCTTATTCCGAGGTGATTCCCCGCGAAGTCACCGTTGCGTCGCGTTTTTCCAGACGCATCACACTCAACACCCCGCTTGTAAGCGCCGCCATGGACACCGTGACCGAAGCCGCAATGGCCATCGGCATGGCTCAGGAAGGCGGCATCGGCGTGCTGCACAAGAACATGAGCATCGAGCGGCAGGCCAACGAAGTGCGCAAAGTGAAACGTGCCGAGAACGGCATGATTATCGACCCGGTGACCCTCAACAAGGACGCCAAGGTGAAGGACGCCCTGCACCTGATGGAGGAATACGGCATCGGCGGCATCCCTATCGTTGATGAGAACCGGATGCTGATCGGCATGGTGACCAACCGCGACCTGCGCTTTGAGCGCGACATGGAGCGCCCCCTGAGTGAAATCATGATCACCAAACTGATCACCACCCACGAAGGCACCACTTTCGCCGAAGCCACCGACATACTGCAACAGCACAAAATCGAGAAACTTCCAGTGGTGAACGAGAAAGGCCAGTTCATGGGTCTGATCACCTATCGCGACATCATGAAGACAAAGGAGCGCCCAATGGCCTGCAAAGACAGCAACGGCCGGCTCCGCGTGGCCGCCGGCGTGGGCATCACGCCCGACATGATGGACCGTGTAGATGCCTTGGTGAAGGCCGGCGCCGACGCCATCGTCATCGACACCGCCCACGGACACAGCGCCAACGTGGTCAAAGCGCTCAAATCTGTCAAAGCCAAATATCCCGACATCGACGTGGTGGTGGGCAACATCGCCACCGGCGAGGCGGCGTTGATGCTGGCGGAAGCCGGCGCCGACGCCATTAAAGTGGGTATCGGTCCCGGAAGCATCTGCTCCACCCGCATCATCGCCGGCATAGGCGTACCGCAGCTCACTGCCATCTGCGAGGTGTGCGGCGCCCTGAAGCAGAAAGGGTTCGACGTGCCCGTCATCGCCGACGGCGGCATCCGCTACAGCGGCGATGTGGTCAAAGCCCTGGCTGCAGGTGCCAGCACCGTCATGGTGGGCTCACTGGTGGCCGGCACCGACGAGGCTCCCGGAGAAACCATCATCTATGAAGGCCGCAAGTTCAAAAGCTACCGCGGCATGGGTTCCCTCGAGGCCATGCAGGCGGGTAGCAAGGACCGCTACTTCCAGGACAAGGAAACCGACGCCAAGAAACTCGTGCCCGAAGGCGTGGTGGGACGTGTACCCTACAAAGGCACTCTCAGCGAAATCCTCTACCAGCTGGTCGGCGGCCTCAAAGCCGGCATGGGCTACACCGGCAGCCGCACCATCACAGACCTGCAGAAAGCCAAGTTCATCCGCATCACCGACGCCGGCCGCACCGAGAGCCATCCGCACGACATAGCCATCACCCGCGAAGCACCTAACTACTCGCGTTAAAAAAGATAGTTGAAACTCCAGTCAAGACCAACAATGAAAAAAATCATTCTCATATTAACCGTTGCTGCGCTCTCCTCCCTTTCACTACAGGCACAAAACGACCCTATCGTGATTGAAGTGGATGGACAAAAAATCCGCCAATCGGAATTCATGAAGGAATTCAACGCCAACGTAGGCAACCAACTGGCAGAGAAGAAAGGCGTCACCGAAACCGAGAAACGCCTTGCCCTCGAGGAATACGCCGAGCTCTACGCCCTCTTCCGCGCCAAAGAACGCGACGCGCTGGCTCAGGGTTTCGACACCATGGCCCGCCTGAGGAAGGAGCTGAACCAATACCGCAAGGAACTGGCAGCGCCCTACCTGACCGACTCAACCGTCATGGAGCGCCTACTGGCCGAAGCCTACGAGCGCAACCACACCTCACTCCGTGCCGCCCATCTGCTGATACCGGTGCAGAAAGACGCCACGCCCGACGACACCCTTCGCGCCTACAACTACATCATGGCGCTACGCAAACGCATCGTTGAGGATGGAGAAGACTTTCATGCAGTCACGTCCGAAGTACTGCACCGCTTCAACCCGCAGGCCCCTTCGCGTCCCGAGGAGGGCGATCTGGGGTATTTCTCGGTATTCAACATGGTCTATCCGTTCGAGAACGCAGCCTATGCCCTCAAGGTAGGAGAAGTGAGCATGCCGGTCAGAACACAATACGGCTATCACCTCATCAAACTGCTTGACCGCGTGGAGGGACTCTACGGGGAGGTCACCATGGCCCACATCTGGCTTCACAGCAAAGACTCCAACGAGAGAGCACTTGACATCAACAAGATCTACCAGCAGTTGCAAAACGGCGTAAGTTTCGAGCGCCTTGCACGGCAGAGCGACGACCGCACCACGGCCGAGGAGGGCGGTGTGCTGGCCAACGCCACCTTGACACAGCTGCCGCCGGAATACATCCATGCCATCGTCAACATGAAGGAGGGAGAGTTCTCCAAACCTTTCTTCACCCAGTACGGCTGGCACATTGTGAAACTCATCAAGCGCGACACCCTGCCGCCACTCAAGAACCTGGAAGGCTACTACAAGCAGAAGATGACCCGCGATCAGCGTGGCACCGCCTCCCGCACCACCTTCGCCGCCGACTGCCGCCGCAAATACGGCATTGTGGATTGCACAACGACTCCCGTGGAACAGCCGAAAGCCACCAAAGCCAAGAAAGGCAAGAAGAAAGCCAGCGCCGAGCCCGTGAAAATGATGGCCACGCTCGACTATCTGATTGCCCACGTGTCCGACTCTGTGATTACGGGACAGTGGCGCTTCAAAGACTCCATCTTCAAGGACACCACGCCCCTGGTCATCACCCCCGCCAAACGCTACACGGCACTCGACGTGGCCCACTACATTAAGAAGAACCAAAAAAGGATCAATGTGGTGGCAATCGATTACTATGTGCGAGGCAAATACACAGAGTTTCTCGACAGCGTCTCCATCGACTATGCCGACAGCCAACTGGAAAATGAAAACGAGGAATTCGCGGAACTTGTCAACGAATACCGCCGCGGCCTGATGATATTCAACTATAACGACCGCATGATCTGGAGTGCCGCCCTACGCGACACAGCGGGCTTCGTCCAGTTCTACAACCGCGAAAGCCGTACCAAGAACCTAAACAATCCCGACGACTCCATCTATTTCTTCCATCCAAGGGCAAGGGTGACCATGCTCTCCGTGGCCAACAGCGATGCCCTCGCAGCTGAAAAAGCCCGGCAAGTGGTTGAAAAAGCCCGTTTGAAAAGCAAAGGGAGCAGCGAAATGAAAGCCTTGCTGATGAAGAATATCAACCGCAAGAAATATCCGTCGGACGACTTGGTGGAGGTCAGCGTGGATTTGGTGGAGCAAACCCGACAGAAACTGCTTGAGGCCAACCAATGGCAAGAAGGCACCTACATCCAACCCCAGCAGAAAGGCTACCGCATAGTGGCTGTGGAGGAAATCCTGCCACGCTCGCTGAAAGACCTCCGTTCGGCACGAGGCTACTACCTCAACGGATACCAGAACGAACTGGAGAAACGCCTGAACGAGCAATTAAAGGCAAAATACAATGTGAAGATACACCGCGATGTCCTCCGCACGATTAGCTATTAGTCTGCTGGCACTGCTGCTGACATTATCCGCCTGTCACCGCCAGACAGGCGATACCTCGCCAATAGTGGCCCGAGCCTACGACCACGAACTGCACCGCAATGACCTGGCCGGACTGGTCGGCGAGGGTGTCAGCACAGAAGACAGCACCACCATTGTTGACAACTATATCGACCAATGGATACGGCAGACTGTACTGCTTTCCAAAGCGGAAAAGAATATCAACGACAACTTTGAACGGCAGTTGCGCGAGTATAAAAACAGCCTACTCATCTACGCCTACGAACAGCAGATTGTCAACCAACTGCTCGACACCAACGTCACTGACAACCAAATCGAAGAATACTACGAACAGCACCGTGAGGAATTCAAACTCAAGAACACCATTGTCAAAGCCGTTTATGTCAAGGCGCCAACCAAATCGCCTATCATTGCGAAACTCAAAAAGACCTTGTGGAAGAACGACTTCAACGAGTCCGACATTGTTGATCTTGAAGCCACTTCACGTCGCCACGGATTGAGCGGATATTATGATGCCGACAGCTGGATGTCATTTTTTGCCCTGCAAGGAGCTGTCCCCATCACCACCTACAACGAGAGTCTTTATCTGCGACAGAACCGTACCATACAACTCACCGACGACAGCACCACCTATCTAGTGCGAATCATCGACTACAAGGTCACCGACGAGCTTTCACCACTCGAACTACAAACCGACAATATCCGTTCCATTATCCTCAACCATCGCAAACTGGACATCCTTGGCCACCTGCAGGCCGACTTGCTGGACGAGGCGGAGAAAAACGGAGACGTAAAACGATACAAATAAACCATGAAGAAAATATTCACCACAATTGTCTTGCTACTCCTTTGCATTCCGACCATCCTTGCACAGGAGACCATCATCGACGGTGTGGCCGCCGTTGTGGGACGCAACATCATCAAATACTCAGACATAGACCGCTCCTACGCCCAGATGCGCCTCCGCATAGGCAACGAAAAACGACAAGAAAACCGATGCGCCATCCTCGAAAACCTTATTCTCAACCAGCTACTTATACACAAGGGAGAGGTAGATAGCGTGGATGCTGAGGTAAGCGACGATGAAGTGAACCAGTATGTACAGGAATACATCCAGAACGACTTGATGCAGTACGGTTCCAAGGAGGCGTTGAGAGAGGCCACAGGTTTTTCCTATGACGAACTCAAGGAGCAATACGAGCGCATGATACGCAACTACCTTATTTCCGGACGTGTGCAATACAAAATTACCGGCGACATCAAAGTCACCCCGCGCGAGGTGTCCGATTTCTTCAACAGCCTGCCCGCCGACAGCCTACCCACCATACCGGAACGGTATGAATTTTCGGAGATTGAGATACAACCGGAAATATCGGAAGCCGAAAGGGATCGCGTGCGTACCCAGCTGGCTGAGTTACGCGAACGAGTGCTGAAAGGAGAAAAATTCTCCATGCTCGCCACCCTCTATTCCCAGGACCCGGGATCGGCGAAGAAGGGCGGTGAACTTGGCTTTTTTGCCCGTGGCAAAATGGTCAGTGAATTTGAAGCAGCAGCATTCGCTCTCAAACCCGGCGAAGTGTCGCCCATCATCGAGACCCAGTTCGGGTTCCACATCATCCAACTCATCGAACGCCGTGGCAATACCGTCAACGCACGACATATCCTTATCATCCCGAAAGTTTCTTCCGACGACCTGCTGAGAGCACGTATGCAATTGGACAGCATCGCCTCTGAAATCCGTGCCGGACACATCAGCTTCGAGGATGCCGCACGGCAATACAGCACCGCCGCCAACGCCAAGCAAGGAGGCACCGCAGTAGCTCCCGACGGAAGCACACGCTTCGACAAACAAGTCATCAATGAAAAATATTACAACGTGGGTATCACCGGCATGGACGAAGGTCAAATTAGCAATGCCACAGCGATGAAAACCAGCGACAACCGCGATGCCTACCGCATCGTTCGCCTGAACAAGAAACACGCTGCCCATCGCGCCAACCTCACCGATGACTACGACAACATCTATAACGCAGCCTTGGCCAATGCCAAACAGGAAAAACTACGCCAGTGGGCCCGCCGCCAGATGGGAATCACCTACATACACCTGAGCGACGAATTCAAGGATTGCGTATTTGAAAATCTGAAGTAATGAGCGACAAAGAACAATTGGACCTTTTGGTCTCCCAATACAAACAATTGAAACTGGAGATCGGCAAAATCATTGTCGGTCAAGACGAAACTATCGACAGCCTTCTCACAGCCATCTTCGGCAATGGGCATTGCCTTTTGCTGGGTGTCCCAGGGTTGGCAAAAACACTTATTGTCAATACGCTTTCCCATACACTTGGACTCACCTTCAACCGCATCCAGTTCACCCCCGACCTGATGCCCTCCGACATCACAGGTAGCGAAATACTGGATGAAAACCGCCAGTTTCGATTTGTAAAAGGACCTATCTTCGCCGGAATCGTATTGGCCGATGAAATCAACCGCACTCCCCCCAAGACACAGGCCGCCCTCCTGGAAGCTATGCAGGAACGGCGTGTCACCGCTCACGGCACCACCTATTCCCTACCCTCCCCCTTTTTCGTGCTGGCCACCCAAAATCCCATTGAGCAGGAGGGGACCTATCCTTTGCCGGAAGCACAGCTCGACCGATTCATGTTCAATGTCCGCCTCGATTACCCGACACTCGACGAAGAGGTGCAAATTGTCAAACAGACCACAGTTGCACCCACAACCAAAGTTAACCAGGTGCTCTCCGCCGAAGATATTCTGTCCATCCAGCAGTCCATCAGCCGTATGCCTGTCGCCGACAATGTCGTGGAACATGCCGTACAACTTGTCCGATCCACTCGTGGCGAAAATAAATACATCTCATGGGGAGCTGGCCCCCGCGCCTCGCAGTACCTTATCATCGGAGCACGCTGCCATGCAGCTTTGCAAGGCAAATACTCTCCCGATGCCGAAGATGTCAATGCCGTCGCACTCAATGTATTGCGACATCGTATCGTGCGCAACTACTACGCCGAGGCTGAAGGCATCAGCACCGACGACATCATCCGAAAACTCATCCAGTAGTTGAGTCTTCAACAAAAAATGCATCGCCAGTCGCTATTGTTGATTATCCTACTGTGTCTTAACAATCTATCGGCACAGAATACATTTCCTAATAACAGTTATCAATGGGTAACACAATCCTGGAAGACACTCACTGGTGTAGCAGATATTGACACAACCTACATTTCATCCTTTTCCACACATTGGAATATTAAAGGGCGAATGAACCTTTCGGGAGCAAGTCTTTCGGTGTCTGGACATGATGGTGTCCGCCATTTCAATTGCAACCTAAGTTCCTATCGTAAAACCTCCTACAGCATTGGCGCAGGATACCGAGGACTCTCCGTCAATCTATCGCTTAACCCCGAAGCACTTGCAGGGAAATATAATGACTATGAATGGACTTTTTCAACCTATTACAACCGATTCGGATTTGAGGCAGTTTATCACAAGTCCAGTTTTTTCAGCGGAAACGCTTCCATTGAGGACAGCATCATATTCAATCTTCCCGTTGGAATTGTATCGCAAGAAATATTCAACTTTAATACCTACTATGCATTCAACTATCGTCGCTTCAGCCATCCGGCAGCTTTCTCTCAATCTTTCCTGCAGCAACGCAGTTGTGGGAGTCTTCTGGCTGGTCTTTCCTATCAGTGGCGAACCGTTCACGTGAACGACAACCTGCAGCCCCAAACCATACCATTCAGTCTTTTTTCGCAAGAAATCAGCCTTGGAGCCGGTTATGGTTATAATTACGTCCCATTCAAAGGCTTAATGTTGCACATCTCAACGGTCCCCTCTTTCATCATTTATAGCGAACGACACTACCATCTCAATGGTGCGCATGCTGTGCCATTTCGTTTTCCTGAGGTTATAATCACCGCACGCGGTGCTCTTGTCTATAATATTGGGCAATGGTTTATGGGATCAAACATGGTTTTCAATTTCTCCACTATCGGAGATAGTCGTGAGATAGAAATCCACAATATTAAATGGCAATCCCACATTTTCATCGGCGTACGACTCTAACTATTATAGCGGCAAGTAAATCACCTTCTTGCTCTCGAAGTATTCCTCCGAGAACCATTCCGTGATGTCCCATGTTTTTACCTTGTGACGGAATGGGAACAACTCATTGGTCAAATCACCGCCTTTAAGATAAAGGATACCGTTATGCAGCGGATGATACTGTGTTTTTGATATTTTTTTCTTCACCCAGGGCACAAACTCACCCAACGTAGTGACTGCACGGGATACAATGAAGTCGTACTCACCCTCCAACTGTTCGGCCCTGATCTGATGCACATGGGTGTTCAGAAGACCAATTTGCTCCACCACATCATTGACGACCTTAATCTTCTTGCCGATAGAATCAATTAACGTGAAGCGGCTGTCGGGAAACATGATGGCCAACGGCACCCCGGGGAAACCACCGCCGGTCCCTACGTCCAACACCTCCGCCATCGGCTTGAATCGAATCACCTTGGCTATGGCAAGCGAATGCAGCACATGGTGTTCATAGAAATGATCCATGTCCTTACGGGAGATGACATTAATCTGCGAATTCCACTCCTCATATAATGGCAACAGAGCGGCAAACTGTTCGCGTTGCCGCTCCGTCAATTCCGGGAAATATTTAAGGATTATATCCATTTCACATTTCGCCTACAAATACGCCTTCAGGTGCTTGCTTTTACTACTGGTCTTCAGTCGCTTGATACCTTTTTCCTTAATTTGACGCACTCGTTCACGAGTCAGGTTGAACTTCATGGCTATCTCGTCGAGACTCAACGGATGCGGCAACCCGATACCGAAATACATTTTGATAACTTCACGCTCATATTCCGTGAGCGTCGAGAGGCAGCGTTCTATCTCCTGAGACAAACTCTCTTGCATCAATTTGCTGTCCGTAGGAGGGGTATCCTCGTTTGGCAACACATCCACAAAGTTCACATCCTCGTCGCTGGCCAAAGGTGCATCGATGCTAACATGACGTCCACTGATACCCATAATGGCCTTAATCTTATCCTCAGGGATATCCAACATTTCGGCCAGCTCCTCTTCCGATGGCGGACGTTCCAACTGCTGCTCCAGTTTGCTGATTTCCTTCTTCAACTTGTTGAGGGCTCCCAGCTGGTTGCTCGGCAGACGCACGATGCGCGAGTTCTCAGCAATAGCCTGCAAAATGCTCTGACGAATCCACCACACGGCATAACTGATAAACTTGAATCCACGCGTCTCATCAAATCGCTTGGCAGCCTTAATCAATCCCACATTACCCTCATTGATCAAGTCGGGCAGCGACAGACCCTGGTTCTGATACTGCTTAGCCACCGATACCACGAATCTCAGGTTGGCCTTCGTCAAACGTTCCAATGCCGCCTGATCTCCCTGCTTGATTCGCTGCGCCAGCTGAACCTCCTGCTCGGGCGTCAACAGTTCCTCGCTGCAAATGTCCTGCAGGTATTTATCCAACGACTTGATATCGCGGTTGGTAATAGAATGCGTAATCTTCAGTTGTCTCATACTCGTGCACTAAATTATCACTTGTATTTTGTCTCAATAACGCAAAAAGAAATGTTTTGTTACGTGGAAACACACTTTTTTTCATAAAATTATGTCTCTTATCGGAATTTTCTTCACATTTATTCTGTAATTTTGCATCCGAAAACAATAAAGGCAACATAATCACGTTTTAAAAACAAAACAGAAATACACCAAACCATGAAAAAGACAATCTTTAAAGGATTCCTGATGGCCGCTGCCGCCTTGTGCCTGCTGTTTTCCTCTTGCAGCAAGACAAAGACCTACCTGATCGACAGCACACAGACCATCGTTGACAACACCGTCATCATCACCAACGACCTTTGGGACGACACCCGCGATGTGGGTATTCTGTACTACGACTACCGTTGTTCCGCCATCACACCCGATGTGCTGAGAGAGGGCAACGTCAATGTCTATCTCCTTCTCTCCTCGGGCAGCACTGAATACCAAGAGCCTCTGCCCTACGTCTATTCACGCCAGTTCACCGATGGTACAGGAGCCACAGTCTATCGTCCTGTCAACCTCCGTTTCGATATTTCAAACGGCATGATCACTTTCATGGTCAGCGACCTGGACGATTATCTCACCCAGCGCAATGAACTCTTGACCATGCGTTTCCGCGTTGTCATCACCAAACCCGTCACCTACGCCATCGACATCGAACAATAATAATTCCTAAAACCATAATAAAGAAGCCGTCCTCTCGGACGGCTTCTTTATTATCACTTGTTTTCATGGCGGCGATAAGCCTGCATCGTGTTCTGCAGCAGGCTCACTATCGTCAGCGGGCCTACACCGCCGGGCACCGGCGTCACCCAACTGCATTTGGCATCCACCTCGCTATGCTTCACGTCACCGATGACGCGGTAGCCGTTCTTCTTCGAGGCATCTTCCACACGGTGGATTCCCACATCTACCACCACAGCACCATCCTTCACCATGTCGGCCGTAACAAGTTCCGGCTTGCCGATAGCCACAACCAAGATGTCGGCCTGCAGGCACAGCTCCTTCAGATTCTTGGTCTTGCTATGGCACATGGTCACAGTGCAGTCGAAGCCCTTGCGGCTTAAAAGATTGGCCACCGGAGTGCCCACAATGTTCGACCGTCCCAACACCACACAATGCTTTCCAGCAGTCTCGATACCGTAGCGCTTAAGCAGCGTGCAGATCCCCATAGGTGTGGCAGGCGTGAAACACTCTTCGCCCAGCACCATGCGGCCGATGTTCACCGGTGTGAAGCCATCAACATCCTTGTCAGGCGAAATGGCGTCAATCACCTTTTGCTCGTTGATATGCTTGGGCAGAGGCAGTTGGACGATGAAGCCGTCAATATCAGGGTCATTGTTCAGAAAATCTATCGTCTCCAGCAGCTGCCTCTCCGTCGTGGTCTCCGACATGCGATAGACACTCGACGTGAATCCCACCTCGTGGCTCGATTTCTCTTTATTGGCCACATAAGTCATACTGGCGCCGTCGGTACCGACAATAACAGCGGCCAGGTGGGGCGCACGGTGACCTTCCGCGGTCAGGCTGCGCACCTCATTGGCTATCTCTTCCTTGATTTGCAAGGCCATGGCCTTGCCGTCCAATAACTGTACCATATATTATGTATTTATCTTCTATCCTTTATCGGCGTTTTTTCCCCATTGCAGGAACACGGCCACCGTTTCGGGACACCATCTTCATCATTTTGCGAGTGTCCTCAAACTGCTTCAAGAAGCGGTTCAGTTCCTGGATGCTGCATCCGCTGCCGGCGGCGATGCGCTGTTTGCGGCTGCCGTTCAGGCAACTGGGATTCTGGCGCTCATAGGGCGTCATCGACCCAATCATGGCCTCTATCGGCTTGAAGGCGTCATCACTGATTTCCACGTTCTTCGTCAGCTTGTCCATGCCCGGGATCATTCCCATGAGGTCTTTCATCGACCCCATCTTCTTGATTTGTGCTATCTGCGACAGGAAGTCGTCGAAGTTGTACTCGTTGCGCATCAACTTCTTGGATATCTTCCTTGCTTCGGCTTCATCATACTGCTCCTGTGCCCGCTCCACCAGACTCACCACATCGCCCATTCCCAGAATGCGATTGGCCATGCGGTCGGGGTGGAACACATCGAGGGCATCCATCTTCTCACCGATACCCACAAACTTGATGGGTTTCTGCACCGTGTAGCGTATCGTGAGCGCCGCACCGCCTCGAGTGTCACCGTCGAGCTTGGTCAGCACCACACCGTCGAAATCCAACCTGTCGTTGAACGCCTTGGCTGTGTTCACAGCATCCTGACCCGTCATCGAATCCACCACAAAGAGCGTCTCCTGCGGATGCAATTCGCGCTTCAGGGCGGCAATCTCGTTCATCATCTCCTCATCGACGGCCAGACGGCCGGCGGTATCCACAATCACCACATCCACACCTTTCTGCTTTGCATCCTTCAGGGCGTTCTGGGCAATCTGCACGGGATTCATGTTGCCGGCTTCGGTATAGACGGGAACGGCAATCTGCTGACCCAAAGTCTGCAACTGGCCAATGGCCGCCGGACGATAGACGTCGCCCGCCACCAGCATCACGTTCTTGGCTCTTTTCGTGCGCAACATGTTGGCCAGTTTGGCGCTGAAAGTCGTTTTACCCGAACCCTGCAGGCCGGCTATAAGCACCACTGCCGGCTGCCCTTTGATATTGATATCCACGGCCTCCGATCCCATCAACTCCGTCAGCTTCTCATGCACAATCTTCACCATCAGCTGACCGGGCTCGATGCTCTGGATGACATTGCGGCCCATGGCCTCGGCCTTCACCTTGTCGGTGAACTCCTTGGCGATGGGATAGCTGACATCGGCGTCCAGCAGTGCCTTGCGCACCTCCTTGACGGTCTCTGCCACATTGATATCGGTAATCGTACCCTTGCCTCGCAGGGTATGTAACGCTTTCTCTATCTTACTACTAAGGTTCTCAAACATAATTTTCCGTGCATATCAATTGCGATGCAAAGATACAAAAAAGCATGGGAATGGCAAAATAAATTTGCCATTCCACAAGAGAGGACCAAACCCTTCGGCCTACACTACCGTAGCACCACCACCCGTCGGGCAGGCAGATCGTCCACTTTCACCATATACACTCCGGGAGGCAGGTCTCGGTTGGCGACTTGGATGCCTTTCACGTCATATACTTTCACTTCCATCCCTTCGGCACCCTCCACCACGATGCGGCC
>ODAJ011573414.1_pt1 | contig 12780 bp, 3 predicted proteins | sample 1539241 | NCBI WGS metagenome assembly ODAJ01 (sample SAMN02144231, study PRJEB22623) | gut metagenome | biome: sheep rumen | host: Ovis aries | place: New Zealand | reverse complement strand
GAATGAACCCTTAAGGAAATGCTTTCGCACTCTCTGACCATCAGGCAATCTGAGTTAGAATGTTAGACCAAACCGGTCCATTTCCTTAAAAAAGGGCACAAAGGCGCCATAAACACATCTTGATTATTACATATAATAGGTGAAAAGTCAACAGAATTGATATGCTATTAATTTAATTTCGGTGTTTTGTCCAAAAAATTAAGATAAAATTTAGCAACTTGAACAAAAAATTAACAAAATATTTACAATTTATTTTCATTCTATTAATGTTTTTGTCTTCTGTTCTGCCTAATTTTAACGTGTCAAGCTCATGCGCTTTACACCACCTGAAGTGTTCGAAAAGCACACTGACTTTACAGCACAATATAGGGTGTATTTTTGCGATTAATACAGGGGTTTTGCACATCAGATTGTGTTCGATAAACAGAGGGCATCATGGCATTAAAAATCCGTCATTTAACAAGCATTTTTTCGGACAAAAATGTGAGCATTTTTCAGGTTACAAAACTGTTGAAAATGCTAATTCGAAATGTTAATAAATTGTGAACTGTCGGCAATATATAATGATATAATATGTTATATAAGAATCCTGTTTGGGCGCCTGCTTTTCCGTTCAAAATTGCAGTTGCGAATTACCAAAACAACATCTTGTGGCATTGTGTGAAAGTACGTAGTAAAACACTACAACAATTTGTGGTTTTTCGACAAAGATTATGACATTTTGTAATGAAAAATTTTGAAAAATTTTGAAAAAAATTAACAATTTGTTCAAAAAATTCAAAAAATCTATTGACTTTGCTCTTATAATTTGTTATAAAATAACTGTACTTTGTTCGTGCGTGCGTATATTATTGCGCCCAAAATCAAAGAAATTGTGTAAATTTGTTAACAATTTCTTTTTCGGCACAATATATTGATTGCACGTTAAATGGCGACAGGTTCGTTAAATCATATTGTAAAGGAGAGTAATGTATGAGAAGAACGAGCAAAAAGATACTCAGCTTATTCTTAGCTGTAGTAATGGTTGTTACCACCTGCTCTGTTGGTCTTACTGCATTTGCAAAGACTAACAACCCAAGCATCTGGTCAACCGACTGCGAAGCTGAAGACGCTTACGCAGCACTCGACAATCTTGCAGACAGATTGCCGGGACTCCTCATGGGCATAGAGGCAGTTGCCAATATGGTCTATGATAAATACGCAAAGGCTGACGGTAAAACCGCAGCAGACCTTACGGATGAAGAAAAGAAGGAAATTGCTGAAAACGCAACCCTTCAGGACATCCTTGGTGCTGTTCAGCCCGTATTACTTAACGTTGACCTCTTCGGACAGAAAGTCAGCATGACTGATTTCATAAACTGGTATGAAACACCGGCTATTTCAGGTTATAGCGGTGCAAAGTCAACAGAGGAAGATTATTATTGGTTCACCGACAACGGTAAGAACGCTCCTCTTGATTTACCGACAATTATGACTTTGTGTTATAACTTCAGAAATCATCCGGCACTTTCTTCCGAGACACGTGACGAATTATCAGCTTGGTATGACGAGCTTGAGAGCGTTACAAAGTCTTATATCGAATGGAAGAAAGCACAGCAGGAGGAGGCTGCAAGACTTGAGAACATAGCTTCAAGAATTAACGGCAATGTTCCTGCGCAGCCGGGTAACCCTGACTACCAGAATTCTTACATTTCAGCCACACTCTATGACCTTGAGAACTTTGATTTCAATCTTTCAAGTTCAGATCAGAATTATGTAGACGAGAGAATTGCACTTTATCAGCAGCAGTTTGACCTTAAAGGCTATACAGGAATCAAGATTGATTCACTTGCAACTCTTATTTACTACACAATGGGTGCAGGCAGAAACCTTGACGTCCAGCACTATGCATCTGTTGCACAGCTTGTTGAGCTTGGCGGCGGTTCGGTTGACTATTACGGCGATGACGACCTTCTTTCAATCGGCAAGTCCTCAACAACACCTTATGATATTCAGGGCATTAACGAAACTAACTATGATACAGCTATCATAAACGCAGTTTCAACAGCCGAAGGCATGACTGAGAGACAGATTCTTGAGGCTATCGCAGGTAGCGCAGCACTCGGCGGCAAGACCGTTGCAGAGCTCAATCAGGAAAAGGCAGACCTTAACGCTGATATCACTACTCAGCAGGCAGCTTCTCAAACAGCAAGAAATGCTATCATAACTAATATCAACGGTGCTGCAACAAAATGCTGGTTTAACGCTGGTAAAAAAGCTGAGGTTAAGGCAGCAGCTCAGGCTAACACACCTCCACGCGCTGATGGTGCAGAGTATTATGATACTACTAATTCTGTATGGCAGGGTAACTACTACTCAACCAACGCTACATACAGACGTAACGGTCAGGCTCAGGTTGCTGCATGGGCAACAGCTGAAAACAAAATTATTGACGACAACAAGAGAATTACCGAAATCGACAATATGCTTGCTGCATACGCTGACGCAAAGGCTCCTGTTGACGCAATGAGCGACGCTCAGATTCATTCACTTCTTTCAGCTTATACCGTTAACGTATTCGGACAGAAGATTCTTTACGGCGTAACCGACGCAGGTGTTACATCATTACAGGACGGTCAGTACTATGACGACGCACTTCTTGGCCTTGCTAAGAAGTATGCAGGCAAGTCTGCTTCTGATGTTGAAACCGCTGCAACAAGCCGTATGCCAAGCAGCTCAAAGAGCGTTAACCTTACACCGGACGAGATTTCACAGGTTGCATCTGCTTTAACAGGCGCTGCATCTGATCTTCCTTCAAGCTACTGGACAGAAGGTACTGCAACATTCGGCGATGTTACTTACACCTGCCCTGCTTCACTTGTAGGCACAGATGTTGCAAAGTATTTCAGCATGATTAATGCTAATACAACTTCTGATACAACAGCTCACCGTATGGGATTATATGCAGCATTCGCTGACAACAACGTAACGGTAATCCAGTCATATTATGACGAGGCATTTAAGTTTGCAACAACAAATGCCGTTATGGAAATGCTTGATTGCAGCGACTATCTTGTTTATACTCCAACACGTCTTGCTGAGAAGATGGATATTCTCCGCTACTACGACCAGAAGATTGCAGAGGCAAGTCCTGCTCCTGTTGAAAACAGATTCGTTCCTACAGACGAGCAGAAGGCTATCCTTGAAAAGTACCGTGACTTCACAAGCCAGACAGGTATGGAGGTTACAAACGCTGTATTTAACGCAGTTATTCCTCCGCTTCTTGCAACTGATATCGGTATCGGCACAATCGAAAGCATCGTAAACAGCCTTCTTGAAACACCGGTTGACCTTATCGTTGCTACAACAAACCTTTGGCAGAGACTTTATACAGCCCCTGTAAAGACTGTATTCGAGCTTGTTCCCGTACTTCTTACAGTTATCAACGAGGTTATCGAGCCACTCCTCTTCAACAACAGTGATGATATTCTTTATCCTGTATTAAGAGGTTCACTTCTTGACGGTAAGGCTGACTTCCTCAAGATGAAGCTTGGTATCGAAAGCGGTTCTTACATCGGTGTTAGTCAGCTTCGCTGGGATCTCAACACACTCCTTCCGGAGTTAATGGATTGGCTTCTTTATAAGACAACTCCAAGCGGCGGTTTCTACAACCTCGGCACAGTAACGGTTAAGAATTTCGACCTTGATGAAAACGACTTTGTTACTGCTGTATTCACTCCTGAAACACTTCAGGCAGGCGACCTTGACCACTACATTGTTACTGACCAGGACGGTAACGAAGTAACAACTTCAGGCGAAGGCGACACCAAGACATACACATATCTTGGTTTAACAGATACAGACCTTTCTGTTGTACTTGCTCAGAAGCCTGACGCACAGTTCACAGAGACCTTCACATATGAAGACGATGTTCCTGTTCTTACAGGTATCTACATTGCCGACAAGGCACTTCGCGACGCCGAAGTTTCAGACCTTAAGTCGATTATTTCAAACGCACTTTGCAAGGGCATTGCAGAGGATCCGGACCTCACAGAAGACGAGAAGGCTGAAAAGATTGCTACAAGAACAATAATCGGCACAGGCCTTGGCGAAATCATTGAAGAGCTCGCTACATTATTTGATGTATCTCTTTATGATTATGTAAATGATCCTGAACTTAGAAACCAGTGCAAGGTTAAAGACCCTGCCGGTCTTTCTATCGAAAGCTACGGTCTTAACAACCTTATGGTTGCAATTCCACAGCTCTTCGACCTTATGGAAAACAACAGCGCTGACAAGTACGGCGTTGACCAGGATGAGTGGACATACTGCTACGACGGTAAGATTATTACCAATGCAGACAACTACACAAGAAATTCAAGAGTTGAAGCATTTAAGGCATTTGCAGTAAGCACAGATGACGACAGATCAATCGCTATCCTTGATATCTTCGCTGATATCTTTGTAAACGATTGGCTCAACGCTATCTTAAGCCTTCTTGATGTTACAATCTCTACAGATAATCAGATTACAACATCACTTCCGATTGTATCAGGTCTTCTTAATGCACTCGGCGGTCTTGGTGAAGAAAGCGTTATCACAGACGTATTAAACGGCGTATTCCAGATTGAAAGAGAGGATGACTACTCCTTCACATTCGAATACAACAGCGATACAGGCTTTACCGGACTTAGCAAGGATAACGCATACTTCTTATTAACAAATATTGACAGACTTATCGAAGTTATCGGCAATCTCACAGGCGGCGGTTCAGACGACAGCGATGATTCAGGTAACGACGGTAACAGCGCTGATGACAGCTCAACGGCAGGTCCTGTTTACATTCCTAAGCAGGCAAAGAACGCTGAGGCATCATCATCAAATTATACAAAAGCAGAGCTTCAGAACACATCAGACCTCATCGGCAACCTTGACAAGATGCTTTCTACTCTCCTTTCCGACAGCACCTTCAACGGTTACTCACTTGACGAGGCTGACAATGTTGCAGCAAGCCTTGTAACATTACTCACAAACTATCTCGGCAACGACTGCTTCACAGATATTATGAAGTACCTTAACTGCTACTCCTTCAACCTTACTGATAAGGAAAAGGACGCACCAAAGGGCGGCGACGTTGACGACAAGAAAGTATATTCAAACGAATCACTTACAAGATTTGTAGTTGAAACATACTTATTGATAGAGCAGATTATGGAGCTCTATCTCAACCAGTTCGAAAGCGAATATGACGTTACAGACGTTCAGGGCAAGGTTAAGTACAATCTTGTTGTTGAGGCTCTTGAAGGCATCATCTCCCCTGACGCTATCGCTCTCAGACTCGACGATTATCCGAGCGCACAGAGCACTATTGACAGCTACAACTGCTGGCATGACCTTGCAGGCACAACTCCTGCAACATATCTCACAAGATATCACAACGAGGTTAAAATTGACTGGGGTATCACAGCAGGTAACAAAGAACAATTCTTTGCAGCACTTGCTTCTTCCTTCAGAATGATTACATCAATCCTTGGCGTACTTCTTGTAGATACTAATTACTATGAAAACATCTTAATGCCTATCCTTGATGCAGTTTGCACACCAAACGGCGTTCATGTTGACACAGCAGAAGAATTTGCAAAGACAACAGCAGGTTATCACGACGAGGCTCTTCTCGGTATACTTAAGCCTGTTGCAGGTCTTATCAACAAATTCCTTGACGCTCCTGTTACAACATTAATCACATCTGTTCAGGGACTTGCAGGTATACTCGATGACACACAGGGCGCAACAATCGCTTCTATTGTACGAAATGCTGTTACACCTGTTACGAACGAAATAGACGGTCTTGCACATATTCTTAGTATTAAGAGTTCAAAGCTTAATGCTGCATCACCGACGCTCAGCGGTGCTCTTACACTTCTTAATATGTTTAAGATTAAGCCTTATGCAGACGCTTCCAACATCAAGATCGGCGCAAGCGACGAAACAAAGTATCCGCTTTCAGGTTCAAACCTTGTTCCGATTATCAACAGCTACCTCGCAAGCACAGGTATAACACTCCAGCAGATTGACTGGAAGAAGCTCAACCAGGCTCCTTCAACAGCAGCTGCATTCGTATACATCTTCGAGTATCTCCTTGATGTACTTCTTGACAACGATAACCTTCAGGCTATCGCAAAGCTTATCGGCAACGATACAGTTACAGCAATTATCAACGCACTTAAGTCAGGAAAGGTTACTCCTAAGGATCTCCTTTCAATGCTTAACAAGATTCTTGAAGCTACTGACAGCCCGACACTTGCTTACTGGACCTTCGTTCAGTATCTCCAGTCCGCAACTGACAACTTTGTATATCCTAAGGGTGTTACAAAGAAGATGGCTGACGAGGCAGTTGAAAGCCTTGACAATCTTGTAGCAAATATCTTCCCGCTTCTCGGCACCTTCGGTGTTGACCTTGGCGGCGACTCACTTGAAGAAGTTCTTGACGCAAAGGCATTTACAAACGCAAATGTAACTGCTATTGCAAAGGCGCTCTACGGTGCACTTGACGGCTTAGACCCGACAATCAAGAGCGTGCTCAACGGCCTTGGCATCGCAACATCACCTGCTGAAGTTGCAAAGCTTCTCACAGATAGAAGCTACGGCGCAACCTACTCATCAGCTGCAAGCACAATCAAGTCTGCTTCAAGCTGGAGCAGAGTCGGCGATGTTAACTGGGGCTTCACAGACGGTTCTTCAAAGGCTCAGCAGGGCTTTGTAAACGCACTTGCTGCCGTACTTCGTCCTATCAATGATGTTCTTGCTATCTTCCTTAACGAAGGTACTCTCCACATCGATGATACACTTTACGGCTTAATCTGCGGTATCAACGTTTCAAGAACTGAAACCAAATTCAATATCGGTCAGGGCACTGCAAGAATTACATACGCTATGACAGACGGCGTATTCGTAATGAATGTAAGAGAGGATCCTGCAAGCAGAGATCGCTCAAGATCTTCACAGCTCAGAATTGACTTCAAGGCTCTTAAGGCTTATGACGACCTTAAGCTCGAGGGCACAAACGGCTACAACAGCGCTATAATTCCTCTTCTTGAGGCATTCCAGTGCGAAGGCGTTAAGTCTTACAGCCAGTACCAGAGCGACGTTAAGAGCGCTAAGGATAACCTTATCCTTGACATTCTTAATCCTATCGCCGGTGACAACAGCGGTTCACTTCTCAACAAGCTTGTTGAGGCACCGTTCAGCACACTTATGCAGGTTCTTCCGAACATTGCACTTTATATGGACGCTCACGGCTTATCACAGGCTATCAACAATCTTCTTGCTCCTGTAACAGGTCTTATCGCTCAGGTTAACGATGTTATCAACATCAACGACATTGTTAAGGCTATCCTTGGAACAGACCTTGGCACATACCTTGGCAACCTCCTTGGCGTAGGCAAGATTAACGTTGATTTCAGCGACCTTTCAAAGCTTAACATTGAGGACTACATTGTTCCGATTGTTAATAACCTTGTATTCGCTAAAAGCGATAACGAGAACCTCCGCGAGATGAGACTTGCGGACATTGATTGGGAGAAGCTTATAGCTCTCGGCACAATCACAGATTATACCAGCAGGGCAACAGGCTCTAACGGCTACTACTTAACAGGCAGAACTGTTACAGACATCGACGAGGGTAAGGTTCTTATCACAGTTCTTCGTTACCTCGGTAACTTCCTCATCGACAATGCACAGCCTCTTAAGAACATAATCAGCAACATTGATGCAGTTGCAAAGAACGACCTTATTAAGTCAATCGTTGCAGTTATCTTCGATACAATCGGAGCTTCATCAGCTGACCAGATTATCGCAGCTCTCTTCTATATCTTAGCAGGCGAGCCGCAGGATGCATTCTGGGATTACAGAGGATATAAGACCGGCAATTACAGCTTCGCTTATCCTGAAACAGTTGATCAGGACTTCTTAAAGCAGCTTCCTCCAATGCTCGACGGACTTATCAGCGGTTTCCTTGACCTCAACGGTCTTGTAAACGAAAAGCTCTTCACAGACGAGCTTGTAGCAAAGGCTGCAAAGGGTATCTACGGCGCAGTTGAAGGCGTAAAGGTTGGCGACAACTCACTCACCTCAATTCTTGCACAGACAGATATCGACTTCTCAACATCCAATGTTGCTAACCTCCTTGTTAACAAGGATTACGGTCAGACATTTGAAAGCGCAGCTGCAACAATCAGAGCAGCCGGCTCATGGTCAAGAGTTGATACCGCTTCACTTAAGTTCGGTGTAACTGACAGAGACAGCTTCTTCCACGCACTTGTTGCTGTACTTCGTCCTATCTACGGAGTGCTTGACGTTCTTCTTAATGACGCTGACCTCAACCTCTTCAATGTTGTAAGACTTCCGGGTTCAAACGGTTACTCATCATCAATCGTTCCGCTTATGGAAGCATTCTCAATGTACAACATTAAGACACAGTATCAGTACAGAGAGGACATCCACAAGGAATATGATGCAATTCTTCTTGACATCATTAATCCTATCTGGGATTTAGTTGAGGACGTACTAAATGCACCTCTCCAGACAATAATGGCGATTGTTCCAAACCTTGCACTCTTCATCGGTAACGACGGACTTTGCCAGGTAATCAACAATCTCATCACACCTATCAGAGCATTGCTTGACTCTCTCCAGCCTATCGTTGACGCTAACGAGCTTCTTGACGCAGTTCTTGACGGACTCGGAGTTAACCTCAACAGCGTACTCGGTAAGATTGGTATCAGCAATCTCAAGATTGACCTCTACAATATTGATAAGACATTAGAGCCTGTTCTTGGCGGAGATGCAATCGTACCTCTTGTTAACAACATCCTCGGTATTATCAAGATTGGCGACACATCAATCGACCTCAGACTTACTCCGATTGACTGGTTACAGCTTGCAAGCCACGGCGAAACAGTAGTTTCCTCGTCGCAGGCAGCAACCTTCGGTACAAGAGTATTTGTAATCGGTGATTCTTCAGAAACACTTATCGCAATTCTCAGATACCTGATTAACACAATCAATTCAGGTGACAACTTCGATGCACTCAGCTCACTCGTTGGTGGTCTCATCGGCGGAGCAAACGACAGCATTTCAGACGTTGTTACGCAGGTACTCGGAATGCTTCAGGGCGACACAGACGAGGTTATCTCCTCGCTCGTTGACCTTCTTCAGACTCTTGCTTAATCATCAGTAAGTACTGAAACTAAACACTAATAAACCGCAGAGCTTTCGCTCTGCGGTTTTTGTTTTTGAATAAGCTTACATATAATATATTGTTATAATTCTTAAAATAATAATTTACACTTTTTCGAAAGTGTATTTTATTAAGAATTGTTAATGTTTTATTGCGTTATTTCATTGACTATTAAGCCCTAAAATGTTAAAATATTGTCAATCAGATGATGTGACGAAAAGGGGTTGTTGCGCCCTTTTTCGAAAAACCAAATAAGGAGAGTTTATTATGGCAGACAAATTAGCCGGTTTTGCTCCGGAATGGACCTACGACGATTCTATACCGATGCGTGAACCAATCGTAAAGCTCGGCAGAATTATTACTGACCGAATTCCGATTGTTCTCGGTGTGAAGAAAATCACAAAGCAGGATCCTGAATACTGGGCAGTTGCAACCATTTGCCCTACCGATGAAATGGCAGAGGTTGCAATCAGAATGAAAAAGCGTGTTCCGCGCACATTCGCCGACATGAAAAATCTCGTTAAGGATATGAATATGACTGACGAGTATCTTGAAGACCTTCTTGCTCAGATGAGTGAAAACGGACTTATCGAGTGGAACTACGAAAACCCTCAGCACGAAAAGCAGTGGGTACTTCCTATGTTCGTTCCGGGTTCAGGCGAGTTCTCAAATATGAACCACGAGCTTCTTGAAAAGCATCCTGAGCTTGGTCGTTTCTTTGAAAGAATGACCCGTCTTCCTCTTGAAAAGGTTACTCCTATGGTACCTCCCGGAGGCGGCGGAATCGGAATGCACGTTATTCCGGTCGAAAAAGCAATCGAAATGGAAAACGAGGCAATAGGTATTGAAAAGATTTCCTACTGGCTTGACAAATATGACGGCAAGTATGCTGCATCTCCATGTTCATGCCGTTACTCAAGAAAGACATACGGCGAAGGCTGTGCAGACGACCCTGAGGGTTGGTGCGTAGCTGTAGGCGATATGGCTGACTATGTTGTTGAAACAAAGAAGGGCGGCCATTACATCACAAGAGAGCAGGCTCTCGAAATCTTTAAGCAGGGCGAAGAAAACGGCTTCGTTCACCAGATTACAAACATCGACGGTGAGGATAAGATTTTCGCTATCTGTAACTGTAATGTAAACGTATGCTATGCACTTCGTACATCACAGCTTTTCAACACACCTAATATGTCACGCTCTGCATACGTTGCAGACGTTAAGAAGGAAAACTGCGTTGCCTGCGGACGCTGCGTTGAGCACTGCCCTGCAGGTGCATTAAAGCTCGGACAGAAGCTTTGCAAGAAGGACGGCAGCGAGGTTCAGTATCCTAAGCAGGAATTACCCGACACAAACAAATGGGGTCCTGACAAGTGGGAAGAGGATTACAGAGATAAGAACAGAATCAACTCACACGAATCAGGTACTGCTCCTTGTAAGACAGCTTGTCCTGCTCATATTGCAATCCAGGGTTATCTTAAGATGGCTGCACAGGGCAGATACGAAGACGCTCTTGCTCTTATTAAGAAGGAAAACCCATTCCCTGCAGTATGCGGTCATATCTGTAACAAGCGCTGTGAGGAGGCTTGTACAAGAGGTACAATCGACGAGGCTATCGCTATTGACGATGTAAAGAAGTTCCTTGCTCACAGAGATATTGACAACGCAACAAGATACATTCCTAAGAAGGTTATTCCTAAGATTACTGTTGACGGCGTATTTGACCGTGAAAAGGGCTTTACCGAGAAGGTAGCTATCATCGGTGCAGGTCCTGCAGGTCTTTCCTGTGCGTTCTACCTTGCCGAAAAGGGTTATCTCAATGTAACTGTATTTGAGAAGAATGCAGAGCCGGGCGGTATGCTTCGTTACGGTATCCCTAACTACAAGCTTGAAAAAGAGGTTATCAATGCTGAAATCGACATCATCAAAGAGATGGGCGTAGAGATTAAATGCGGCGTTGAGGTCGGCAAGGACATTACTCTCGACGAGCTTCGTGCACAAGGCTACAAAGCATTCTATATGGCTATCGGTGCACAGGGCGGCAGAAAAGCAGGTGTTGACGGCGAGGACGCTGAAGGCGTTGTTACAGCCGTTGAATTCCTCCACGACGCTGCTGAAAACGAAAAGTATGACATCGGCAAGAACGTTGTAGTTGTCGGCGGCGGTAACGTTGCAATCGACGCTGCAAGAGTAAGCGTTCACTGCGGTGCAGAAAATGTTTCAATGTTCTGCCTTGAAAGCAGAGAAGAAATGCCTGCTTCCGACGATGAGGTTGAGGAAGCACTTGAAGACGGCGCAACCGTTAATAACGGCTGGGGTCCGAAGGAAATTGTTAAGGACGAAAACGGCAAGGTTAAGGCTATCGTATTCAAGAGATGTATCTCTGTATTCGACGAGGAGCACCGCTTCTCACCGAAGTATGACGAAAACGACACAAAGACCGTTGAATGTGACAACGTTATTCTTTCAATCGGTCAGGCTATTCAGTGGGGCGGACTTCTTGAAGGAAGCGCAGTTGAGCTTAACCGCAACATGACCGCACAGGCTGACACCTTCACCTTCCAGACCGCACAGCCCGATATCTTTGTAGGCGGCGACGCATTTACAGGTCCTCGCTTTGCTATTGACGCTATCGCAATGGGTAAGGAAGGCGCTATCTCAATTCACAGATATGTTCAGCCAAACTCTTCGCTTACAATCGGCAGAAATCCGAGATACTATGTTGAGCTTGATAAGGACGACATCAAGGTTGAGGGATACGACACAGCACAGCGTCAGATTCCTAAGGCTACCAAGGAGGTTGATCCTAAGGGCTTCAAGGACGACTGCAAGCTTCTTACAGAAGAGCAAGTTAAGGTTGAGACATCACGTTGTCTTGGTTGCGGCGCAACAATTGTTGACCAGAACCGCTGCGTAGGTTGCGGCGTCTGCACAACGAAGTGCGAATTTGACGCTATCCACCTTCACAGAGACAGACCTGAATGTTCAACTATGTATAAGGCTGAAGATAAGCTCAAGGCAATTCTTCCTTACACAATCAAGCGTGAATTTGCCATCAAGAAGGCTAAGCGCGGTAAGAAGGCTTAATTATGCATGAACTTGGAATTGTTTTTCATGTAATTAAAACTATTGAGGATGTTGCCAAGGAGCAGGACCTCTCTAAAGTTTCAAGTGTAACTCTCGAGATAGGTGAGGTTTCAACCGTCATTCCGGAATATCTTGAGGACTGCTGGAATTGGGCGTGCAAGCGCTCCCCTCTTATGGAGGGTTCACAGCTCAAAAGCGAGATAATCAAAGGCGTGACCTATTGTGAGGACTGCCAAAAGACCTATGAAACCGTCAAGTATGCAAAGGTCTGTCCTTACTGCAATAGCGAAAACACCTATCTTGTTGAGGGTAACGGCGTTCAGATAAAAGAGATTGAAGCCGTATAAATTGTTAGTTCTAAGGCTCTCTAAAGAACCTAATTAAATATTTTTATTTGGGAGGAAAACTGTTATGTTATTCCACATCTATGGCGATTTATCAGTGTGGCAGCTTGTCGGCTGGTGCTTGGTATTCGCCGG
>ODAJ012188917.1_pt1 | contig 12781 bp, 10 predicted proteins | sample 1539241 | NCBI WGS metagenome assembly ODAJ01 (sample SAMN02144231, study PRJEB22623) | gut metagenome | biome: sheep rumen | host: Ovis aries | place: New Zealand | reverse complement strand
ACATTGCCGCTGATGCCGCAGCCAATTTCAAAGAAATAGATGAGTTGGCCGAGGTAGCGCTCGTTGAGGCGGGGCATGGTGATGCGGATGTTGGGCACGCCGCCGTCGACATGGGCCAGGCGGGTGCCGAGTTCTGCCATCTTGTTGACCTCGTCGACGCGCTTGCCGGCGAGGAAGTTCAGTCCGTCGAGATTTTCCTCGTCAGAAGGGAAGAGCAGTTTCTTTTCAGGCTCCTCAACGCTGATGACGGTCTCGAAGATGGTGCGCTCGCCGTCCTGGATCCACTGTCCCATGGAGTGGAGGTCGGTGGTGAAGTCAACGCTGGCAGGGAAGATGCCTTTCTTGTCCTTGCCCTCCGACTCGCCGTAGAGTTGCTTCCACCACTCGCTCATGAAGTGGAGTTTGGGCTGGAAGTTGACCATAATCTCAATCTTCTTGCCGCTCTGGTAGAGGCCGTTGCGCACGGCGGCATACTGTGCAGCGGGGTTCTCGGCGAAGGGCACGTCCTTGCCGCAGGCCTTCTCCATATCCTGGGCACCGGCCACGAGTTCGCGGATGTCGAATCCGGCACAGGCGATGGGCAGCAGGCCTACCGGGGTGAGCACGGAGAAGCGGCCGCCGACGTTGTCGGGGATGACGAAACTCTTGTAGCCTTCCTTGTCGGCACAGGTGCGGGCAGCCCCGCGCTTGGCATCGGTGATGGCGACGATGACCTTGCGGGCCTCGTCCTTGCCGCGCTGCTCCTCGCACTGCTTTTTCAGCAGGCGGAAGGTGAGGGCGGTCTCCGTGGTGGTGCCGCTCTTGGAGATATTGATGACGCCGAACTTCTTGTCCTTCAGGTAGGTGGTCAGTTCGAAGAGATAGTCCTCACCGATGTTGTTGCCGGCGAAGAGGATGGTGGGGTTCTTTTTGTCTGCGACGAGCCATGCGAACGAGTTGCTCAAGGCCTCGATGACGGCACGAGCGCCAAGGTATGAGCCACCGATGCCTGCCACGACGATGGCCTCGCAGTTGTCGCGGAGCGTATTGGCACAGGTCTGCAACTCATCGAGGAATTCGGGTGTGATGCTGCTGGGCAGATGGAGCCAGCCAAGGAAATCGTTACCGGGACATGTTCCGTCCTCAAGGGCCTGCTGTGCGGCCTTCACTTTGGGCTCGAAAGCCTCCACTGCACCTGCCTCCAGGAAGCAGGCGGCTTTGGTGATGTCAAGTTTGATGTTACTCATTGTCTTGTTTTGTTATAATATAGGGTTTGGATTAATCTTCAATGCTTAATGCTCAATGTTCAATGTCCTACCTGAAAGAGTCGGTGAGGAGTTTGATCTCAATCTGCGGGGAGATGCGCTCGTAGAGGATGTTGTAGACGGCATCGAGGATGGGCATGTTGACGTGCCAGTGGCGGTTGATCTCCTTCATGCACTTCGTGCCGAAGTAGCCTTCGGCTATCATCTCCATCTCTATCTGTGCCGACTTCACGCTGTAGCCCTTGCCGATCATCGAGCCGAAGGTGCGGTTGCGGGAGAAGTTGGAGTAGCCCGTCACGAGCAGGTCACCCAAATAGACGGAGTCGTAAGCATTGCGCTCGATGGGGTATACAGCCTTCAGGAAGCGGTTCATCTCCTGCACGGCATTGGCCATCAGCACGGCTTGGAAGTTGTCGCCGTATTTCAGTCCGCTGCAGATGCCGGCGGCGATGGCATAGACATTCTTCAGCACGGAAGAGTACTCGATGCCCAGCACGTCGGTAGAGGTCTTGGTCTTGATGAAGTCGCTGGTGAGCACGTCGGCAAAAGCCTTGGCCTTCTCGCGGTCGGCACAGCCCACGGTGAGGTAGGAGAGCCGCTCCAGGGCGACCTCCTCGGCATGGGAGGGGCCGCCGAGACAGGCCAGATTCTCATAGGGCACATCGAGCACCTGATGGAAGTATTCTGAGCAGACGAGGTTCTCGTCGGGCACGATGCCTTTGATGGCGGTGACGACGAACTTGTCGCGCAGACGTGTCCTTAGTCGCTTCAGGTGCCCCTTCAGATAAGGTGAGGGGGTGACGAAGACGAGCGTGTCGTAGAGTTGCGCGATGCGGTTGATGTCGCTGTCGAAGTAGATCTCATCGACATTGAAGTGGACGCTGGTGAGATAGGCTGGGTTGTGGCCGAGGCGGCGGAAGTCCTCGATTCGGTCGTCGCGGCGCATATACCATCCTATGTGATGGGTGTGGCCCACCACTATTTTGGCTATGGCTGTCGCCCAACTGCCGCCGCCAATTATCGCTATCTTTCCGCAGTCGAACATAATTTTGGCACGGATTACACGGATTTACTTGTTTGCGGCCTCAATCCACTGGGCAATGTCATCGACAGATGGCTTCTGCATCTCGAGTTTGTATTTCTTGACGATGTCGCCGATCTTCTGCTGCAGACCCTGTGCCTTCTCGTCCTTGATGTTCGAGACGAGGTTGAAGCCGGCCTTGCGGAGCACGGGTACCCATGCCTCGCCGACGCCGATCTCCGCCCATTCGGCAGGTGTCGACTGCGGAATCTTCTTCTCTGGCTTCATCTGTGGGAAGAAGAGTACTTCCTGGATGAAGGTCTTGCCCGTCATCAGCATCACAAGGCGGTCGATGCCGATGCCGATGCCGGAGGTGGGAGGCATGCCATATTGGAGGGCGCGGAGGAAGTCTTGGTCGATGATCATCGCCTCGTCGTCGCCCTTGTCGGCCAGTCGCATCTGCTCCTGGAAGCGTTCTTCCTGATCGATCGGGTCGTTGAGTTCCGAGTAGGCATTGGCCAATTCCTTGCCGTTGACCATCAGTTCGAAGCGCTCCGTCAGTCCGGGCTTCGAGCGGTGCATCTTTGTCAGCGGTGACATCTCCACAGGATAGTCGGTGATGAAGGTGGGCTGGATGAAGGTGCCCTCGCAGAACTCACCGAAGAGTTCGTCGATGAGTTTGCCCTTGCCCATGGTCTCGTCGACGTCCATGCCCTTCGAGAGACAGAACTGGCGGATCTCCTCCTCCGTCTTTCCGTCGCAGTCGAAGCCTGTCTTTTCCTTGATGGCATCGAGGATGGGCAGACGGCGGTAGGGGGCCTTGAACGACACGATGTTGCCGTCGATTTCGCGCTCGGGCTTGCCGTTGACGGCGATACATACGGTCTCGAGCAACTTCTCGGTGAACGACATCATCCAGTTGTAATCCTTATACTGTACATAGAGTTCCATGCAGGTGAACTCCGGGTTGTGGTTGCGGTCCATGCCCTCGTTGCGGAAGTTCTTGCCAATCTCATAGACTCCCTCGAAGCCGCCCACGATGAGACGCTTCAGATAGAGTTCGGTGGCGATGCGCATATACATGTCCTGGTCGAGGGCATTGAAGTGGGTGATGAAAGGACGGGCTGATGCTCCCCCTGCAATCATCTGCAGTGTGGGTGTCTCCACCTCGGTATAGCCGGCCTCGTCGAGGACGCGGCGGATGGTGCGGATGACGGTGGCCCGCTGCAGGAAGGTGTCCTTCACGCCGTCGTTGACCACCAGGTCGACATAACGCTGGCGATAGCGCAGTTCCGGGTCGTCAAATTTGTCATAGGCCACGCCGTCCTTGTATTTCACGATGGGCAGTGGCTTGAGGCTCTTTGAGAGCAGTGTGAGTTCTGATGCATGCACGCTGATCTCGCCCGTTTGGGTGCGGAACACCTTGCCCTTCACGCCGATGAAGTCGCCGATGTCGAGCAAACGCTTGAACACATTATTATATAAGTCCTTGTTCTCCCCCGGGCAGATGTCGTCGCGGGTGATGTAAACCTGAATCCTGCCTTTCGAGTCCTGCAATTCTGCAAAACTGGCCTTTCCCATCACGCGACGGCTCATCATGCGGCCTGCAATGACCACCTCGCGCTCTGTGCCATCCTGGAACTCACGCTTGATGTCAGTGCTGAAAGCATTAGTGGGAAACTCTGCTGCGGGGTAGGGGTTGATACCCATGTTACGCAGTTCCTGCAGGCTCTGGCGCCTGCCGATTTCTTGTTCGCTTAATTCTAAAACGTTCATGTCTATATTCGAATATATATCCTAAAGTGGCTGCAAAGATACGAATTTTCCCCGAAAAAAACTACAATTAAATAAATATTTGCAAAAAAAAATGCAAAAGATTTGGTCATTAGTAAAATAATATCTATATTTGTGGCACGATAACTAAAAGTGGATATAATGGATCAGACTTTAGTAAAGAAACGGGTAGTAGGTGTAGACATCAGTCTTGAACAGACGACATTTGCAATCGTGGATGTAAGAGGTAATATTCTGGCAAAGGACAGTTTCCCGACAGAGGATTATCCCGACATAAACAATTTTGTCGCAGCCTTGAGCGAGCGCATCATAGGCCTCGTTGAGATGAACGGGGGCTACGAGACCATCCGTTCTGTAGGCATCAGCGCCCCAAGTGGCAACTTTATGACGGGATGTATGGTAAATTCACCAAATATGCCTTGGAAGGGCGTAATCCCGCTGTCGGCACTGCTGCGCGACCGTATGGGGCTGGCAGTGGCCGTGGCCAATAATGCCCACGTCGTAGCACTGGGAGAGCATGCCTTCGGCTGTGCCCACGGTATGCGCGACTTCATCGTCATCACTCTGGGCAGCGGCATGGGCAGTTGCATCTTCTCCGACGGCAACGTGAATCTGGGCTATGACGGCTTTGCCGGGGAGATAGGCCACTCGTGCGTTCATCTGAACGGGCGCAATTGCGGATGCGGCAACAAGGGCTGTCTGGAGACCTATACTGCCGCAAAGGGCATCGTTCAGACGGCTCGTGAAGTGATGGAAGAGTCGAAGGCTCCGTCGAAGATGCGTGACGCCAAGAGACTGACGCCAAGGATTATCACGAAATTCTGTGAAGAGGGCGACGAACTGGCTGTCGAAGTGTATCGACGGACGGGCGAGGTGTTGGGGCTCGGACTGGCCAACTATGCCTCGCTGCTCAATCCTGAGGCTTTCATCTTCACGGGCGGCATCTCCATGGCCGGTCATTGGCTGCTGGATCCTGCCAAGGAGTCGTTTGAGTCGCATGTGTTCCATAATATAAAAGGTAAGGTGAAATTCCTGGCTTCAGAACTCGACAGCCGTGAGCGCGACGTGCTCGGTGCCAGTGTGCTGGCTTGGGAAGTAAAGGAATATTCCTTATTCAAGGAAGAATAGTAAAAAAGCACTATGGAAGAAGTAGATGAGATAAAAACACGTGTCATAGGCATTGATGTTCGTGAGACCAGGACGACCTATGCCATTGTGGACATCAAGGGCGAGATTGTCGCGCAGGATCATTTCCATACTAGCGACTATCCCGATGTGTCATCCTATGTCACGGCTCTCACGGAGAAGATCGTCATTCTCGTGGAAGAGAATGGCGGCTATGAGACCATCCGCTCTGTGGGCATCAGTGCGCCGAGTGCCAATTTCATGACGGGATGTATAGAGAATGCAGCCAATCTGCAGTGGAAGGGTGTGGTGCCTTTGGCTGCCATGCTGCAGGACCGTCTGGGACTGGCTGTGGCACTGGCCAACGATGCGCACATCACGGCCCTGGGCGAGAAGGCTTTCGGCAGCGCTCATGGCATGAAGGACTTTGTGGTGGTCAGCATCAGCCACGGTGGTCTGGGCAGTTGTATCTTCACCGACGGCAAGCCCCATTTGGGCGTCAACGGCTTTGCGGGCGAGGTGGGACATACCTGTGTGAGGCCTGACGGCCGTGAGTGTGGCTGTGGACGTAGGGGCTGCCTGGAGACTTATGTCTCAGACAAAGGACTCGTGAAGACTGTCGAGGAACTGCTGGCGGAGAGTAATGAGCCGTCACTGCTTGGAGAGTTGGATGACATCAATATAAGGACGGTCGCAGACTGTTGCGACAAGGGTGACCGCCTGGCCATAGAGGCCTATAAGCGTGTGGGCGAGATGCTGGGCCTGGGACTTGCCAACTATGCCTCGGTGATCAATCCAGAGGCCATCATCCTGACGGGTGACATCACGCAGGCGGGCAAATGGCTGTTGAAGCCGATGCGCGCCTCATTCGATGAGCATGTGTTTCACAACATACGGGGCAAAGTGCGTATCCTGGTGTCGATCCTGAAGGAGGGAGAGCGCGACGTATTGGGTGCTAGTGCACTGGCCTGGGATGTAAAAGAGTATTCACTATTTAAATAGAAGGTGTGAAAAATGGAAGAGTTTAAGATCAAGACCAGAGTGATTGGCATCGACATCAGCAATGAGCGTACGACCTATGCCCTTGTCGATATCCGTGGAAATATATTGGCAGAGGAGTTCCTCGTCACGTCAGACTATCCTAATGTGAACGACTTCGTGGAGGTGCTGAGTGAGAAGATCATCATGATGGTGGAGGCCAATGGCGGCTATGAGTTGGTGCGTTCTATCGGCGTGAGCGCCCCCAGTGCCAGTTCTGTGTCAGGTGCCATCGAGAATGCGGCTAATCTGCCTTGGAAGGGAGTTGTGCCACTGGCAGTGATGCTCCGTGAGCGTATCGGACTGGCTGTAGGCCTCTCCAACGATGCCCATATCTCTGCCTTGGGTGAATATACGTTTGGCAGTGCCCACGGTATGAATAATTTCATCGTCATCAGCCTGGGTGTCGGCACCGGCAGTTGTTTCTTCTCCGAGAGTCATGAGCACAGAGGGCATGACGGCTATGCCGGTGAGTTCGGCCATACCTGTCTGGTGCCGGAAGGACGGCTTTGCGGGTGCGGCCATCGGGGATGTCTGGAGGCCTATGTGGGTGCAAAGGGTATTGTGACCACGGCTGAGGAACTGATGCGTGAGTCAGACAGTCCCTCGCTGATGCGTGACCTGGAGAAACTCTCACCTCGGACGATAGCCGGGTGTTGCGATCAGGGCGACGAGATGGCTATAGAGGTGTACCGCCGTACGGGATATATGCTTGGTCTGGGCATGGCCAACTATGCCTCAATCGTGAATCCGGAGGCCATCATCCTCACAGGCGGCATCTCCCATGCCGGAAAGTGGCTGCTCGACCCTGCATACGAGTCGTTTGAGGAACATGTGTTTGGTAATATGCGCGGCAAGGTGAAGTTGCTCACCTCCAAACTGGACGACCGTGAGCGCGACGTGCTGGGAGCCAGTGCACTGGCTTGGAGTGTGCCGGAATATTCTTTGTTTAAATAGGATGAATGTAGAAAAGATACAAGAACTGATCAACGCTAAGCCTAACCTGAGTACCGCTCTCGGCATGGAGTTCATCTCCACCCCCGAGGGCGATACGTGTATGGCGCGGATGCAGGTGGACGAGCGCAATCGCCAGCCCTTCGGCTTCCTGAGTGGAGGGGCTTCGCTGGCATTGGCAGAGAACGTGGCCGGTGTCGGCTCGTCGGCCCTTTGTCCCGGCTGTGCCTGTGTAGGCATTGAGGTTAGCGGCAGCCACGTGAAGGCAGTGGCCGAAGGGGATACTGTGACGGCCTATGCACGGCTGTTGCACTCAGGAAAGACGCTCCACGTCTGGAATGTAGACATCAAGAATTCCGTCGGCGAACTGATTTCCAACGTGCGGGTCACTAATTATATCATTAAGACGAAGAAATAATATGTCGGCATATGCTATCTTTCGTTTGCCGCATGAGACCCATGCGACAATAGTCCGTCAGACACAAGGTGAGCCGATGGAGTTGCTCACCTGTCAGGAACTGAATGGCAGACGAGGTTTTGTGGTGGCACCTTTCGAGATTCGTCAGGATCAGCCCATCCTGCTCATCCGCCCCGATGAGGTGGAAACATTTGACACAAGAGACCAGGAACGATGTGCCCATGTCGGAGGGGGACTGCAGCCCGTTGCTAATTCACAGCACAACAGGAGCAGTTATGCGATAGACTTTGCGAATTATCACGCACAGTTGCTACGGGGCACCTTCCGTAAAATCGTCCTGGCCCGTTGTGCGGATGAATCGACGGCAGAGCCCATCGAGCCGATGCAGTTGTTCCTTCTGGCTTGTGAACGCTATCCCAGGATGTTCATCTCGCTTGTCTCTACACAGAAGAGCGGTTGCTGGCTGACCGCTACGCCTGAGATTCTGCTCGAAGGCGATGGAAGGCGGTGGCGCACTATCGCACTGGCTGGCACCATGAAACTGGAGGGCGAGCAACTGGCCTTTGATACCCAGCCATCTCAGAAGATGGATGACCGTGTGAGTATCAGATGGACCACCAAGAATATTCAGGAGCAACGTATTGTGGCCACTTATATCACAGAGTGCCTCGAACAGTTCACGTCAGACTTCCGTGAGGAAGGGCCTTTGACAGTTCGTGCCGCCAACCTGGTGCATCTGCGGAGTGACTTCACCTTTACGCTGCCAGACAGCGAGCATATCGGTGACCTGTTGCATGCCTTGCATCCAACACCTGCTGTCTGTGGACTGCCCAAGCACGCAGCCTATCAGTTTATTGTGCGTAATGAGCATACGCCCCGTCGCTACTACAGTGGCTTCATGGGGCCTCTGGATATTTGTCCTCCTCCTACAGCCCAACCCATCAGTCCCCCTTATACAGGAGGGGCCTGTGGAGGTCATACCTCCACCCACCTCTACGTTTCCCTTCGCTGCATGAAAATTGAGGGCCTCCGCTACCATCTCTATGCGGGTGGTGGCCTGTTGGGGGAGAGTACTGAGGAACAAGAATGGCAGGAGACAGAGGCCAAACTGGAGACGATGAGGTCGTTGCTGGGGAATAGTGGAGAGTGAATGGTGAAATGATTTGAGCATGTATAGCAATAAGGATAATATCAACATTTTGACGAGTTTGCTCGTCGCCCATGGCGTTCGTCATGCTGTGGTCTGCCCGGGCAGCAGGAATGCGCCCATCGTGCATAATCTGAATGAGTGTCCTGACATCACGTGCTATCCTGTTACGGATGAGCGTTCAGCAGGCTTCTATGCCCTCGGCATGGCACAGAGGCTGAAACAGCCCGTGGCCGTATGCGTCACCTCTGGCACGGCTCTGCTCAATTTATCACCTGCCGTCGCCGAGGCCTGGTATCAGCACCGGCCTCTGGTTGTCATCTCTGCCGACCGTCCTCCACAATGGATAGACCAACTCGACGGGCAGACATTGCCGCAGTCTGATGCCTTAGGACGATTTGTGCGCAAGGCCGTCTCTCTGCCTGAACCTCAGGATGCAGAGCAGCATTGGTATTGCAACCGGCTCATCAATGAAGCCTTAATCATCAGGAATGCACCTGTGCATATCAATGTGCCCGTCTCTGAACCGTTGTTTGACTTCTCTGTCGAGGCATTGCCCGTAGAGCGCAAGATAGAATGGACACCTGCCGACATCTCGCCGGCGATGCTGAGTCATGTCACCCGTATGTTCCTGCAGGCGAAGCGTCCGATGCTCATCAGCGGGCAACCCATGAATCCCGGTCTTGATGAGGCTGTCATGATGATTGGCGATGATGAGTGCTACGTGCCCGATTTCGTACTGTATATCGGCGGCTCCATCGTCAGCAAGCGTGTTAAGCACTTTCTGCGAAAGGCCAGGGAGACATGGGTGGTCAACGAGACAGGGGAGGTCAGCGATACGTTCATGAATCTCACCCACATCGTCCAGGGCGACGGGGAGGCCGTGGCCGATCATATCCGCTTTATGCTGGTGATGGAACCCCATCCGTTCGTACAGATGTGGGACGAACTGCTCGCAAAGGTGCAAGAACAGGCTCTTGGCTATGAGCCGGGCTACTCGCAGATGGCTGCCGTGAAATATTTTGAAGCATCAGTAGGCGAGGCTGATATCCATTATGCCAATAGTTCTGCCATCCGCCTGGCCAACAGTTTCGCAAGGCATCCTGTGTGGTGCAACCGCGGGGTCAATGGCATCGAGGGCTCCCTGTCGACGGCGGCAGGATTCTCTGTGGTTTCATCCGACAGGGTGTTCTGTGTCATCGGCGACTTGAGTTTCTTCTATGATCAGAATGCCCTGTGGAATCAGAACCTGCGCGGCAACCTGCGCATCCTGCTGCTTAACAATGGGCGTGGGGGCATCTTCAATATGCTCAGTGGACTGGAACAGAGCCCTGCCCGAGATCAGATGGTGGCTGCCGCGCATCATACGTCAGCCGAGGGTGTCTGCAGCCAGAACCACATCGTCTATCTTCGTGCCGACGGCCCGCATCAACTTACTCAGGCCGTTGATGCCTTATTAAATATAGAGAGTGACCGTCCCGTCCTCCTGGAGGTTTTTACTGATCCTTCAGACGACGAACGGACTCTGCGTGATTATTACAAAACATTCAAGATATGAGACAATGGAAAACAATTCGTGAGTTCGAGGAGATTCTCTTCGAGGAATATAACGGGATAGCCAAGATTACGATCAACAGGGCTCGATACCGCAATGCCTTCACGCCCAAAACCACGTGGGAACTGAGCCAGGCTTTCGCCCTGTGCCGTGAGATGCAGAACATCAGCGTGGTGCTGCTGACGGGTGCTATGTCGGAGGTGCCTGAGGGCAAGACGCTGGCTGATGTGAAGCACGCCTTCTGCTCTGGCGGCGATATGCACGTGAAAGGGCGTGGCGGCTATGTCGATGAGCAGGGCGTGCCCCGTCTGAGCGTCCTTGATGTACAGATGCAGATACGGCGCCTGCCCAAGCCTGTGATAGCGATGGTGAACGGCTACGCCATTGGCGGCGGCCATGTACTCCATCTGGTGTGCGACCTGACGATAGCCTCTGAGAATGCCATCTTCGGACAGACAGGACCCAAGGTGGGCTCGTTTGATGCCGGCTTCGGCTCCAGTTATCTGGCGCGCATCGTGGGGCAGAAGAAGGCGCGTGAGATATGGTTCCTCTGTCGGCAGTACACAGCCCGCGAGGCTGAGGCGATGGGGATGGTGAACAAGGTGGTGCCTCTGGAACGCCTCGAGGATGAGTGCGTGGAGTGGGCAGAGGTGATGATGGAACGCTCGCCGCTGGCTCTCCGTATGATCAAGGCAGGACTCAATGCCGAACTCGACGGTCAGGCGGGCATTCAGGAACTGGCAGGCGACGCTACCATGCTCTATTACTTCCTCGACGAGGCACAAGAAGGCGGAAAGGCCTTCCTCGAGAAACGCAAGCCCGACTTCAAGAAATACCCCAAACTGCCATGACCTACGATATCGAAGCGCGCACGCTCCATTTCAAACAGCCTGCGGGCACATCGCGCGGTGTCTATACCACACGGCAGATATGGCTGATACACCTATCGGATGGCGGCAGACGGGGAGTAGGGGAGTGTGCTCCGCTGCCCGACCTCAGTTGTGACGCACGGCCAGACTACAAGGTTATACTGGAACAGTTCTGCGATGCGTTCTGCCAGACAGGAGAGATCGACTACGAGGCGATGCGCGACTATCCCTCGATGCTCTTCGGACTGGAGACAGCACTGCTTGACCTCAAGGAGGCCGGGCGACGGGGCGGCAAGGCCGCTGGTCATCTGCTCTTTGATACTGCTTTCAGTCGTGGTGAGGCGGGGATTCCCATCAACGGCCTCGTATGGATGGGCCGTTATGACGAGATGCTGCAGCGTATGGAGGAGAAACTGGAGAAGGGCTTCCGTTGCGTGAAACTGAAGATCGGCGCCATCGACTTCGATCAGGAACTTGATCTTGTGAAGCGAATCCGCCGCCGTTTCTCTTTCCACGAGGTGGAACTGCGTCTCGACGCCAACGGCGCCTTCCCTTTCGATGAGGCACTCTATAAACTCGAACTGCTGTCGCAGTATGCCATCCATTCCATCGAGCAGCCTATCCGTCAGGGACAATGGGCCCTTATGGCAGAACTCTGCCGTGAGTCACCTCTGCCCATCGCCCTTGACGAGGAACTGATCGGTGTCAGCGATCCCGGGATGAAGTCGCACATGCTCCACATCATCAAGCCCCGCTATATCATCCTCAAGCCCTCATTACATGGTGGTATGCAGGGCTGTCGCGAGTGGATCAGTGCAGCCCGCGAGGCGGGTATCGGCTCGTGGATCACCTCTGCCCTCGAAAGCAATGTCGGCCTGAATGCCATTGCCCAGTTTGCCTCTGATGTCTACGGCGACGATATCCGTATGCCGCAGGGGCTCGGAACGGGGCAACTGTTCACCGACAATATCCCGATGCCGCTGGAGATTCGTGGCGACAAGTTATGGAGAGTCATGATGACGTAGCGTATGAATCTGGAGGATTTCCTTTCCGAGTGGTATGGCGACAGCCCGTATGTCCATGTGCAGACCAGTGGCAGCACGGGTGCTCCCAAGCCGATGCTTGCTGAGAAGCGCCGGATGCTCGCCTCTGCCCGTATCACCTGCGACTTTCTGGGTCTCAAGGCTGGCGATACGGCCCTGCTCTGCATGTCGCTCGACTATATAGCGGGCAAGATGATGGTGGTGCGCTCGCTGGAGCGCGGCCTGCGGCTGATCGCTGCCGAACCCTCAGGCCATCCCCTGTCATTATCTCAGAGATACCAGTCTCCCCTCCTACAGGAGGGGATGGGGGAGGTCATCCTTGCTGCAATGCCCTTGGGTGATGTCACTTTCGCTGCGATGGTGCCCATGCAAGTTTGGAACACTCTTCAAGTCCCTGAAGAGCGAGAGCGACTCAAGCAGATTCGTCATCTGATAATAGGTGGCGGCGCGATAGACGGCGCGATGGCAGCCGAACTGAAAGACTTCCCTCATGCCGTGTGGAGCACCTATGGCATGACGGAGACGCTGTCGCATATTGCGCTCCGCCGCCTGAATGGCCCGGATGCTTCTGAC
>ODAJ012177237.1_pt1 | contig 12785 bp, 8 predicted proteins | sample 1539241 | NCBI WGS metagenome assembly ODAJ01 (sample SAMN02144231, study PRJEB22623) | gut metagenome | biome: sheep rumen | host: Ovis aries | place: New Zealand | reverse complement strand
CAACATGGCGTTCGACGAGTTCTGCCTGGAACAACTCAAGGCGGACGAGCCGGTTTTCTACCTGTGGCAGAACCGGCCGTCCGTCATTATAGGCCTGAACCAAAGCGCGTACGCCGAGGTCAATCTCCCCTACCTGCGGGAAAAGGGCATCGTCCTGGCCCGGCGCGTGACGGGCGGCGGAGCCGTGTATCACGACCTGCAGAATCTCAACTACACCATCACGGGCCGTATCCGCGACCTGGAGACCGACTATCCGGCCTATGTGGAGACGATGGCCCGTGCCCTGCGCGCATTGGGCGTTCCGGCGGAAGTCAGCGGTCGGAACGACATCCTCGTGGACGGACGCAAATGCTCCGGCTATGCCAAGCGCGTCTCCAAAGACCGGCTGATGATCCACGGCACGCTGATGTACGATGTCGACATCGACACGCTCACGCAGGTGCTGGCCACCCCCGGCAGCAAACTGTCCGCCGCAGGCATTTCTTCGGTCCGCAGCCGCGTCGCAAACCTCAAGGAGTATCTTCCCCAGTTCGAGGACATTCATGCATTCCAGGCGGCTTTACAGGCCCTTCTGGCAGGGGATGACGGGGAGATCCACCTGACGGACGCGCAAATCGCGCAAATCGAGGCCGATGCCACCGCAAAATACCGCACCTGGGAATGGATTTACGGCCACTCCCCTGCCGCGGCCTTCCGCAAGACAAAGAAGTTCGCCTGCGGCCGCGTCGAAGCCTCCTTTTCCCTCAAGGCGGGCTGCATCGACGGCCTCCGCTTCAGCGGCGATTTCCTGGGAAACATTCCAGCGGACCGCATCGCTGAAGCCTTGCAGGGCTGTCGCTTCACGCGCGAAGCCATCGAGGCGGTCTTATGCAAAGAGCCCGTCGAAAACTGTTTCGACAGGCTCTCTCCCGAAGAACTGACCGCCTTACTTCTGGATGCGTGACACCGATACCGGACCCAGCAGGCCGGAAGGCAGCAAGGGAGAATCGGCCGTGTACCAGTTCGAAGCGGTATAGGTCCATTTCCGGCCGGCGCCCGGCTGCAGGTCGCCGATGATCCGGTTCGGCCAGAGGTTGATGACCTTCACTTCCAGGTCATTCCGGCCGGAGTGCAGATAAGCCATCGGAATTTCCAAGCGGAAAGGCGCTTTCCAGGCGACCCCCACGTCAAATCCGTTCACCTTCACGCGGGCGATGTTCTTGACGCCGCCCAGGTCTATTTCGAAGGCCGCCGCCTTCCTGAGATGTCTCTTTTTCAGGGTGAACGCTTTCCGGTACGTGACCGTGCCTGAATAGTAGCGGATGGCCGGGTCCGCCGACTCCGTATAGGACATCAGCTGGTCGAAAACCGCCGTCGGAGGAGCACCCATGCCGGAATCGAAGGAGAGGTTCCAAGGGCCTTTCATCGTGAGGACCGGCACTTTCCGGACCGGGGCGACGGGAACCTGTGTCTCGGGAGCCTTGCCGATGACGACGAACAGGGCATCATCTGCCTCCATGTCCAGATTGAAGTACCTGTAGCCGTCCGGCGAGGTGGACGCCGTGATTCTCCGCGCCTTCCCGGTGACCGGATCCAGTACCCGCGGCTGTCCTTCCCCGCCCCGGAGCAGGACGACGGAAGAGGCCGGAGCGCCGGAGAAGTTCCGGATCCACCAGATGTCTTCCCGGTCCGTTTCCCGGTGGACATAGGCCCAGTCATCTGGAATCATGCAATCCGGCTCGATACCCCGGGCTTTCAGCGCCGCTTTCACCGGCATGTCCAGAAACAGCGGCTTGAGCTGCATCAGCAGCAGGTCGAAGGCCTCCTGGTGGTCCGTCAGCGAGGCGCAACGCTCCGGCAGGGTGCCGCACACCGGGATCCCGGCCTGGGCCAGATACAGGATCCGCTTGAGGAGCGTATAGGTCATGGTCTTGCAGTTGGGACCGAGCACCAGCAGCTTGTAGTTCATTCCCGACTCCGTGACCAGGTGGCCGTCTAGGGGAAAGACGGCATGCTGCAGCGCGTACGGATTCACGAAATCGTACGCGTAGCCGGCCGGGATGTCGGGCAGCTGGTTCCCGAACAGTCCGGTGATGCAGTTGTCCTCCCCGTAATAATAGAGGATATCGGCCTTGAAACGGCCCTGCTGCAGCAGATAGGAACTGCGGGCCAGGTAATCCATCCAGGGGCGGGCCTCCTCCGCCCAGGTATCGTGGCGGTTGAACCACTGGCCGTATCCGATGAGGTCCAGGCCCGGCTTGTGCCGGTCGTCCGGCTGATGGGAGGTCTCATGGATGACGAAGCGGTTCAGGCCGCAGGAAAGGGCGATATCGGCCGTGTTCTTCATGTTCTCGGGGCAGTAGGAATAATTCTTGCCGCCTGCGCCGCTGGTGGTGAAAGACTCCGCCGCGACGATGTTCTGCCCATAGATATGGGCCACGGAGGCCGATTCGAGGATGTCGGCCTTGGCCATCGGAATCGAGGAGCCGGCACCGGCATTGTCCATCCAGATGGCGGACATCGGAATGTCGGCCGTCCGCTTGAGGTCCATGCCGTCCCCGACGAACACATGCCCGTTCTCGTGCGATTCGGCATAGCGCCCTTTCAGGCCGGCTGCGCGGGCGATGCCGCCCAGGCGATCGTAATTCTCCGCCATCAGTTCGCCGAGCGTACGGCGCCAATCGAAAAGGAACTGCTCCGTCTCAGTCGTATTGCGGAGAATCACCCCGGTCAGCGCCGGAAGCCACGGAAACAGCGAATAGCCCCGCCTCTCCTTGAATTCCTGGAACATGTTCCCCGTCCAGGTCATCTGTCCGGCTTCGTAGCTGTCCGTAAGCACATACTGGACCGGAGCGCCCTGATAGATGCGGAAGAACTCCTTGAAATAGGCTTCCCAGGCCTTCGGGTCCAACTTGTCCACCTCCAGGCCCGTCGCCTCCGGCGGGGCCGGGTGGTTCTTTTTCCCGGTCAGGGAAAGGCCGAACCGGTAGATGCGCCAGCGTCCCGGAGGAACATTCCAAATCAGTCTTCCGCCCTGGTCGACCAAGGTAAGGTCCTCGACCTGCAGGACCGGGTCGGAGGTTTCCGGCGTCACATAATCGGCGAAGTCGAACGGCGCGGCGAAGCCGGCCTTGTCCTCGGCATGATTGACCTTGACGACCCCGTGCAGGACAAACTCCGGGATTTTCGTTTTCTGGCGGACCAGGAGGCGGAAATGCCGCGCCTGCGTGGCCGGGATGTCCATCGTCAGGACCTGGCTGCAGGCCGACGGAATGTCACACACCCGACGCCAGGTGACGCCGTCGTCGCTGGCTTCCAGGCGGTTCTCATAGGTAGGGGGCGTATTCCGCCAGATGCTGCGCCGCTGGCCGCCGCAAAGCGTCAGGGCGCGGATCATCTGGGGATGGTCGAAAGAATACTGGATCCAGGCATACTCCCCGCCTGCGGGCATCGGAAGCTCCAGGTCCTGGCTGAAATCCCCGTCCGTGAGCTCGCTGACCGTGAAATGGCCGCCGGAAGCGGTGACGCTGGCCCCCATTTCCTGCATGGACTTTTCCGCATCGGGAAGTTTCACGGCCAGGGTGGCCACATGCTGGTACCAATGCTCCGCATCGCCGCCGTCGGCGATATTCTGATAGGTGCCGGGCGTATCGAAATGCGCTGGCATGCGGATCAGCTGCACCTTGCCGCCGGTCACTTCAGCGGTCCTCCAGGTCAGTTTCTTCATCGCGTCCGCCGGCTTCACCCACGGTCCTCCCGTGGAGCTCCAGCCCGGAGCGGAGGCAACGGCTGTCTCCATGCCCTTCTCCGCCGCCAGGTTCATGGCATACCGGACCGCTACCTGCCACTGCGGCGACAGGTACGGCATGGTTTCGTCCACGATGGGAAGCATGCCGATGCCGCCGGCATCGAACTGGTGGAAACCGCCGATCCCGACCCGTTCCATCCACTCGATATCCTTCGTGATTCCGTCGATGGACACGTTCCCGTCCATCCAATGCCACCACACGCGCGGCCGGGCTTCCTGGGGAGGATCCGCGAACTGCTCATACAGTCCCTGGGCGCCGGCTGCCTGCGAGACAAGCAGGCAAACGAGGAAAAACAATCGTTTTTTCATACTTGCAAAGTTAACCTTTTCTTTGAAAAACCGCGGGGATTTCCTACCTTTGTATCCCGTATTCAGGCAAACGACTTATGAAATACGGGTTCGACAACGCTAAGTATCTCAAGATCCAATCGGAACACATCAGGGACCGCATCGCCACGTTCGGCGACAAACTCTACATGGAGTTCGGCGGAAAACTCTTCGACGATTACCACGCCAGCCGCGTCCTGCCGGGCTTCGAGCCGGACAGCAAGCTCAAGATGCTCATGCAGATGAAGGATGACGCGGAGATCGTCATCGTCATCAGCGCCGTGGATATCCAGAAGAACAAAATCCGGACGGACCTCGGCATCACCTACGACATGGACGTTCTCCGTCTCCGCGACGAGTTCATGGACCGCGGTCTCAGCGTGAACAGCATCGTCATCACCCATTTCAGCGGCCAGTCCAGCGCCGTGGCCTACCGGAAGCGGCTCGAGAGCATGGGCATCAAGGTCTTCTACCACTATACCATCGAAGGCTATCCGCACAACGTCGCCCTCATCGACTCCGACGAAGGTTTCGGCCGGAACGACTATGTGGAGACCACGAAGCCCCTGGTCGTCATCACGGCCCCCGGTCCCGGCAGCGGCAAGATGGCTGTCTGCCTGAGCCAGCTGTACCAGGAGAACAAGCGCGGAGTCAAGGCCGGATACGCCAAGTTCGAGACCTTCCCGATCTGGAACCTCTCGCTCACCCACCCTGTGAACCTCGCCTACGAAGCCGCCACGGCGGACCTCGAGGACGTGAACATGATCGACCCGTTCCACCTGGAAGCCTATGGCGAAACGGCGGTGAACTACAACCGCGACGTGGAGATCTTCCCTGTGATGAACGCCCTTTTCATGGATATCTACGGCGAATCCCCTTACAAGTCCCCGACGGACATGGGCGTGAACATGGCCGGCTACTGCATCTCCGACGACGAGGTGTGCCGTGAAGCCTCCCTGCAGGAGATCGTCCGCCGCTACTACACGGCCCTCTGTAATTTCGCAGACGGCAAGGCCACGGAAGCCGAAGTGAACAAGATCGCCCTCCTGATGAAACGCGCGGGCATCTCCCCGGCCTACCGCATGACCACGGTCGCCGCGAAGGACCGCCTGGAGCGGTCCAGCACCTGCACGGCCACCGCCGCCATCGAGCTCGAAGACGGGACCATCCTGACGGCCGAAGGCAGTCCCCTCCTCGGCCCCAGCGCCGCCCTGCTGCTGAACTCCCTGAAACATCTCGCCGGCATCGAGCACAACGTCAAGCTCATCCCCCAGACCATGATCGCCCCCATCCAGAAAACCAAGGTGAACTACCTGCACGGCCGCAATCCGCGCCTGCATACGGACGAAGTGCTGGTGGCGATTTCCATGCTGAGCCTGATCGACGAGAACTGCAAGCTGGCCATCGAGCAGCTTCCCAAGCTGCATGGTGCCCAGGTGCATTCCACGGTGATGCTCAGTGAAGTGGACCGCAAGACCTTCCAGAAGCTCGGAATCGGCCTGACGTGCGATCCGGTGCGCAAGATCAAGAAGCAGCAGCGGATCGTGGACGAGGAATCCTAGTACTTTTCTTCCGCGTCGTCTTTTTGCCCCTCCCGCCGGGCTTCCGCTATCGACAGCATCAGGTTCCGGACGGTGAACACGATGGAGAACTGGCCGATGGCCAGCACCCAGTCGTGCCGGACGAGGCCATATGCGATGATCATCACCGACCCCACGACACCCAGCACCCAATGCCCGAGCGGCAGGATGGAACGGTGCCGCTTGTAGCTGTACACAAGCTGGTACACCGTCCGCATCTCATAGGTGAACTGGCCCAGGACCCCGAACAGCAGCAACCCCATCGGCACGTCCTGGTTATGCAGGAACGTGTCCACGAAAGAATGGAAATCCCTGGCGATGAGGGCGAGGATCAGGACCGGGAACAGGGCCTGGATGATGATCACGATGCGCGGGACCTTCTTGTACAGGCCCATCACGCCGATGTTCCACATGTAGATATAATAGCCGACGCTTTCGCCGAAGATGATGGAGAAATCCTTCCGGAGCCACCCATATACGTACAGGATGACCGCGCCGATGCTGCTCAGGATCCAGTAGATGCCCGGAGACTCCACCGAATGGGATTTCTCCGAGAGATACCACTGGATGAGGATGCGTACGCCGTAGACGGCCATCCCCGCAAAGCCGATGAGGTATACCCAGAAAGGACTGTCCATACGTGATTACGGCCGGGGTTCCCCGTAGAAACGGGTCCAGACGGCATCCTGCAGCTCGTCCGGCAGGCCGCGCAGGACGGCGCGGGTCGTGTTCTTCGGGAAATCGCTGTAACGCAGGAAGATCAGGCCGTCCAGACAGTCACAGAACAGCGGGTCCACATTGAAGCAAACCAGCCGGGCACTGCAGCTGAAATACTTCCGGACAAGCACGGGCAGGCGGTACTTTCCGTCGGACAGGGTCTGGATCGCGCGGTCCAGCGCATCGATATTTCCGGGGGCGATCCGCAGGTCGTCGGGATTCACGTTCAGGAAATCCGGCACGAAGGGATGGGAAGGCAAGGCGATCCGCTCCGCATCGGGCATCGGATAATTCCGGGTGACGTAATCCACGATCAGGCTCTTGAAGAAGTGCGGAATGTCGTTGCTGATGCTCACGGGGCCGGAATAGTACTCGAGATCGGGATTCTTCAGCACCGAGACGGCAAGACCGGTCAGAAGCAGCCGCAGCGGCTGGACCTCGCGCTGGTACTTCTGGACGATGAAAGAGCGACCCAGTTCCATGGAACGGGACAGGAGCGGCTCCGCCTTCTCCCCGTACTTCACGAGGGTGTCCGAATAGAAACCGGACAGGCCGCCGTGCGACGCCATGATCTCCGGACCGAAGCCGAGGCGGTAGGCGCCGACGATTTCCTGGTTCGGGATATGCCAGAGCACCATCTGCTTGTAATAGGCGTCATACTCGTCCGTATCGAAAGCGAGGCCTGTGCCTTCGCCGATGGCGCGGAAAGTCTCTTCGCGGAGGCGGTAGAGTTCCTGCATCACCAGCGGGGCTTCCGGTGCCGGAATCAGATAGGCCCGGTAATCGCCGATCTCGAACAGGACGTGCGGCCGGAGTCTCTCCATTTCCGCACGGACCTCCTCGACGGGTACGGCTTCGGCAACCGGAGCCGGCGTTCCCTGTGCGGAGGGCTTGGAGGCCTCCTGCAGCTGTCCTTCCAGGGCATAGGTCCGGTTACGCAGGAACCGGCCAAGGGCCGGCACGTCCATGGACGCGATCTCAGCAGCCGGTATGGGCTGGCCGATCCGCACCCAGATCACTTGTCCGGGCTTGTTGAATACCTCGTGGATGAGGCGCGCCGTCCGGAGCCGGGGATGGATCCGGCCGAGGATATGGAACGATTTCGAGTTCCCGCCTTCGAAGTAGATGGGGATGACCGGGAAACCGGACTTCCGGACCAGTTTGACGATGTTTTCCGCCCACGGGATGTCTTCTACGACCTTTCCCGCACGGAGGGATGTCTTGTTCTTTCCCTTCTGCCAAGTAGCCACCTCGCCGGCCGGGAAAAGGCCCAGGGGATGCTGGTCGCCAATATGTCCCAGCGCCGCACGGATGCCGGAAATGCTCCGGGCGCCGCCGCTGGAGAAATTGTCCACGGGGATGAAACTGTCCTTGAGGCTCGGGATCATTGACAGGAAGAAGGTCGTCAGGATCTTGTAGTCCGGACGGCGGGATCCGACCACGGCGCTCAGGATCATCCCGTCCAGACTGCCGTAATGGTGGTTGGAGACCGTGATGAAACCGCCCTCCGCCGGGATACGTTCCAGCTGTTCCGGCGGAATCTCATACCGGATGCCGACTTCTTCGAGCACATGGGCCGAGAATTCGGGGCCGACGGATTCGTGGAACTTGTGGTGGATGCGGTTCACCTCCTTGAATTCAAGCAGCCGATAGGCGGCCGAGGCAATCCGACGGCCCAGCCAACCCTTGATTCCCAAGAGGTTCTGCAGTTCATCGACTTCCAGGACGGTCGTTTTGGTCTTCGGTTCGGTTTTCGTAACGCGTTCTTTTATCATTAGAATTATCAAAGATAACACATTTTCACGAATTTGCATTATCTTTGCCCCCGCTATGCAGCATCTGGGTGAAATCATCTCGCTGGCGGTCGCCGTTTTCTGGACGGTGACGGCTATCTTCGCCGACAAGGCGAGCCACCGGATCGGGTCGATGTCGACCAATGTCCTCCGCCTCACGATGGCCTCCGTTTTCCTCGCCGTCCTGCTCTGGGTCACCATCGGTCTGCCCTATCCCCGCTATGCCGACGGCAAGGCCTGGCTCTGGCTCGGGCTCTCCGCGCTGGTAGGCTACGTATTCGGGGACTGGTGCCTGTTCAACAGCTACCTCGTAATCGGCGCGCGCTTTGGCCAACTGTTCATGACCCTTGCTCCCCCGATGGCCGCCATCGCCGGATGGGCCATGCTCGGAGAGACGCTTACCTGGAAGTCGATACTCGCGATGGCAGTGACCCTCAGTGGTATAGCCATCTCCATCTTAAGCAAGGGAGAAGGTCATAAGATGAAGCTGTCGCTGCCCCTGAAAGGCGTCCTGCTGGGTCTCGGCGCCGGTGCCGGACAGGGTGTCGGCCTCGTCCTCAGCAAGATCGGCATGCAGCATTATGAAGCTGCGGTTCCGGCCGGCGCGCCCGAACTCATGGACACGATGCTGCCCTTTGCCTCCACGATGATCCGAGCCCTCATCGGCGGTGCCGGATTCCTCACGCTGATGGCGATCCAAAAAGACCTGCCGCGGCTGAAGGCCGCCTTCCATGACCGCAAGGGATTGACCTACGTCGCCATCCTGACCCTCTTCGGACCCGCCCTGGGCGTCTCCCTCTCCCTGATGGCCGTCCAATATACGGACGCCGGCATCGCATCGACGCTGATGGCTCTCACGCCCGTCCTCATCATCCTCCCCTACGCCATCCTGTACAAGCAGAAAGTCCGCCTGAAGGAAATCATCGGCGTCACGGTAAGTATGGTGGGTGTGGCGATGTTCTTCCTAATGGGATAACCTCCGGTGGCCGGAGAAGAACCGCTGGGGCAGTTCCATCGCGAGGATGATGCCCAGCACGATGGCGATCGCCGCCTTGCCGGCCAGGAAACCGGCGGCGCTCGACTGTTCCAATTGGCTGGAAATCAGATAATACGTGCACCAGAATACACCTGCTCCCGGGACGAGCGGGAAAATGCCGCATAGCAGGAAGACGGCGGCGGGACACTTTTCGATGACGGCGAAAACACGGGAGAGGATGCCGATGAACACGGTCGAAACCAGCGTCGCCATGGCGGCGGACATCCCGGCTTTCCGGAAAAGGATCAGGTAGAGCAGCCAGCCCAACGCACCGACGATGCCGGACGGGACGTATTGCTTCCGCGGAACGCCGAACAGGACCGCGAAGGCGGTCGTACCGACAAAGGCGGCCAGGGTCTGGACCAGGAGGCTCGCCGTCTCCGGATTCGCCCAGACACCGTTCAGCTGGATCAGGCCGCCGGCCACGGCGCCGTCCAGCATGAAGCCGACACTGACGCCGATCGCGATGCAGAAAAAGCCCAGCAGGGCGTCCGTCAGCCGGGTGAGTCCGGCGAGATAATCCGCGTTGGCGAGGTCCCGGACCCCGTTCACGAAAGGAACGCCCGGAATGAGCGGCATGATGGCGCCGATGATGATGTTGGCAAGGCTGTTCCCGAAGCCGATGCGATAGCATCCGACGCATAACAGCGTAGCTATCAGCGCATTGCAGATACCGCCAACGATGCGGGACATATACCGGCCGCTCACCAGGAAGATGAATATGTTCAGCAGCAGGCCCACGACGAAGGCGGCGCCGCAGTCCAGCCAGCCGCCCCCGAAGACGGCGCAGAAACCGGCCGCGCCGAAGGCGGAGCCGAGGGTCTGTTCCCACATGGGCTTGGCCGGGGTGCTCCGGATCTTTTCCAGACGAGCCCGGGCCTCTTCCAGCGTGCACTTGCCCGCGGAGATGTCGTAGCTGAGCTGGTTCACCTGCACGACTTTCTGCAGCTGGATGGGCCGGATGGGGATGAACTCCACGTTGGCATAGGTCGAGGCCTGGCCGCCGGCCTTTTCCACCTTCCCGGCGCTGCCAGTGGTGAAGATGCCGTTCGAGAGGACGAAGAAATTGCCCCGGTCCACGCCGAAATAGGTGGAGATCCGGGCCATGATGTCCTCCACGCGGGAAATCTCCGCCCCGTTCTCGAGCAGGATGTGCCCCGCGATCGAGGCCACTTCCAGAACTTCGGAAAAGTCATGCTGCTGTTCCATGCTACAAAGATACACTATTTCTCGAAATGCTGGTAATCCTGGACGGAGCGCCAGGATCCGCCCCAGGAGAAGCCGTGGGCGCGGAATAACCGATAGCACAGGTCTTCCTTGTCAATCTTGTGCGGGAAGTCCTTCGAACGGTCCGCAAAGGCCGCGGCGCCGGCGGGGCGCACACGCGATGGACGGACGTAGGGATTCTCGAAGGGGTTGATGTCGATGGCGAGTCCCAAGGCGTGCTTGGAAAGCTCGCGCATGCCCGTTTTCCTGCGGTAGTTGAAGCAGGAGGTGTTGTCGGCCGCCATGGAAGCCTCGTCGTCCCCGCCGAAATCGTCGATGAGCCGGATGCTCCGGATCGGGTAGCGGGCTTCGTACAGGTCCCGGAAAATCGCCACGAGATCCTCGGCGATGGCTTTGTTGCACACCAGTTCCCCGACCTGCTCCCGGCCGTCGAAATCGACATAGGAGAGCCGCAGGTAGCGGAGGTCCGAGAGTTTGATTTCGGCGTCTGCGAGATAGGAAACCCCGCGCATACGGGCTTCGACGGCCGCCGGAATGGGATCGGCCATGAAGACGGGCTCTACGCGGTCCAAGGCGGTTTCCGTCTCGGCAACCGGCTCTGACCCGGGCGTGGGCGCGCTCCCCTGCCGGCATTGGCATCCGGCAAGGAAACACAGGGCAGCGACAATGGCCAGGACGGCCCCGAAAACTTTCTTTTTCATTTGCGCTGCAAAATTAGTAAATTCCCGGCTAAACCGCTATATTTGTAAGTTGTTTGGCGAAACCTATGGGACTGCTGCTCATATTCCTGTTCGGGGCGATGGCGATCTCCTTCCTGTGCTCACTGCTGGAGTCCGTCCTTCTGTCCACCCCCATCTCCTATCTCTCGATGAAAGAGGATGAAGGAGACCGGAACGCCATCCTCTTCTCCAAGCTCAAGGACAATCCCGACCGTCCCCTGACGGCGATCCTCTCCCTGAACACCATCGCGAACACGGTGGGCGCCGCCGGCGTGGGCCAGCAGGCCGCCGAGCTGTTCGGCAGCCAGTGGTTCGGACTGGTCTCCGCCATCATGACGATCCTGATCCTCGTCTTCTCCGAAATCATCCCCAAGACCATCGGTTCCTATCACTGGAAGAGCCTTACCTGGCTTTCCCGCGTGATGAAAGGGCTGATGATCGTCCTGTACCCCATCGTCTGGCTCGTGGAAATCCTCCGCAAACGGATTGCCGGCGATGAGCCGGACACCGGCATTTCCCGGGAGGAGGTGTCCGCGATGGCGAACATGGGCGAGGAAGAAGGCGTGATCGACAATTCCGAGAACAAGGTCATCCAGAACATCATGAAACTGGACGACATCAAGGCCTATGACGTGATGACTCCGCGCGTGGTCGCCGCCATCGCGCCGGAGAACATGACCCTCAAACAGTTCTACAAGCAGGAGGAGCTCTCGCACAACTCCCGCATCCCCGTCTACGCGGATTCCCCGGAGTTCATCACCGGCTACATCCTCCGTTACGACGTGCTGGAGAACCTCGCCGAAGACAAGTTCGACACCCGCCTTCGGAGCATCAAGCGCAAGATCGCGGCCTTCCACGAGGAAACCTCCGTGAGCGACATCTGGGAAGCCCTCCTCAAGAGCAAGGACCAGATCGCCCTGATCATCGACGACTACGGCTGCTTCCAGGGCCTCATCACCCTCGAGGACATCATCGAGACCATCCTCGGGATGGAGATCATCGACGAGAACGACACGATCACCGACATGCAGCAGTATGCGAAGGAACGCTGGCTCAAGCGCAAGAACCAGTACAAGCAGATCGTGCTCCCCGACGAGGAGGCCGACGCCTAAATCCGGGGACATATCATGAAACGCATCGCCGTCATAGGAGCCGGTGCCGCCGGCTGTTTCTGCACCGCCGAACTCAGGCGGCTGCGGCCGGATATCCGGGTCGATGTCTATGAGTCCAGCCCGAAAGCCCTGGCGAAGGTCGCCGTCACCGGCGGCGGACGTTGCAATCTCACCAATTCCTTCGAAGGCATCCGAAGCCTCGCCGAGGCCTATCCGCGCGGTGAAAGGCTGATGAAACGGCTCTTGAAGCAGTTCTCCCAGGAAGACACCTGGCGCTGGTTCGAGTCCGCCGGCGTCCCGCTCGTGCTCCAGGAGGACCACTGCGTATTCCCCAGGTCCCAGGATGCGATGGACATCGTCCACGCCCTTCTCCGCCGCATGGAGGGAGCGAATCTCCTGCTGCGTACGCCGGTTCACCGCATTGAGACCCCCGATCAGGTCGGGGGTGACGGGAACGTCATGCCCGGCTTGACCGGGCATCTGCTCG
>ODAJ012158314.1_pt1 | contig 12800 bp, 10 predicted proteins | sample 1539241 | NCBI WGS metagenome assembly ODAJ01 (sample SAMN02144231, study PRJEB22623) | gut metagenome | biome: sheep rumen | host: Ovis aries | place: New Zealand | reverse complement strand
TCTTTACATAATCGGAAGGTCCTTTTCCGCAGCCGGCTAAAAGAGTACTTAACGCCAGAATAATAATGCATTTTTTCATAAATAATATCTCCTTACTTAAAATAAAAATGATGTGACCATTATAACACGTTCCGCCAAAATATATACCGTAAAATCTTCTGATGACACAAATCTGTTACTATTCACAGCCTTTTGGGCTGTGATAGTAACGGGTTTTGCCATTCACTGCTGACCCTTCTCCCTTAAATATCACCCCGAACTCTTCCTCTCCCGGTGCATATCCTCCCCGTATCGGGAAGAAGCTGCCCTGCCCATCTGCTCACCCTGCGGGCGATAAGGCAAAGCTGTCCATTCGTCGGCGGACAGGCACTACATCGATGACTCCCAGGACATTGAAAGGACCTCCGGCTCAGCCTCCTCACAGCTCACCGCATTGAAGCCGCAGCGGCTTAGCGCGTTCCTCATACCCTGACTCATTTCACCGATCACGGCACCTTCCCTGGTAACAATATAATCTCCCACTCTGTAGGCCATCGTCGGAAACCTCAGATATTTTGCCTTTACCCTGGTAAGCTTCTCCAGTCTGTCAACCAGCCTTCTCCTTACCTTGCCCGTCACATCGTATCTGGTGATAAACTCCGGATTATTTTCAATAACAGAGGTCATCTCCGGAACCATATCGATGTCCGCAGCGTCCTCACTGATATCCCTCTGTTTATCCGGTGAAGCATCAAGCCTGACAGGCGTTATCGAGCTTCTGGGGACCGTTATATCCTGCCCGGCGAAGAAATGAATGATGTAATCCTTATCCGTAAAATCGATCCTCTCCACTATATCCTTCATAAGCCCGATATCATATTCCTCCGGGCGTTTCCGTGAAAGGAACTCTCTGAGCTGCTGCTTCTTCATATTTCCCGTATGAAGGATAGCCGCCTGCATCAATACGCTGTTATCGTCATGAAAGCTGAGCCTTCTGATATTATCATTGATGATCTCGGGCTGAGTGTCCCACAGCAGCTGCTCCGCACTCAGCACAGCTCCCCTTAGCTCCTCCGCCGAAAGGATCTCGCCGGTACAATCGCCCACGATACGGTTACGGCATTTCCATACATACCTTATGCGCCCGTTCACTCTTCTGTAGTTCGCGCCGCACACGGGACATATGATCCTGCCCGTGAACTCGTTCTTATAGCTTCTTATGTCCGGACCCTCAAAGGCCATTTTATCCTTGCTGATGATATGTCCCCTGCGCTCCATCTCACCCTGAGCCAGAAGATAGATCTGTTTGGGGATGATAGCCGGTATCCCGTTCTCCACCACATACTGCGGAGCCTGTCCCTTGTTCTTCACCCGCTTTTTGTTGAGAAGATCATCCATCACGGTAAGCTGCATTACAACATCACCCGCGTACTTTCTGTTGTTCAGGATCCGCTGTACCGAGCCCTTGTTCCAGCTTGTAGTCCCCTTTCCGGTTTTTCTTCCCTCCATGATGAGTCTCTTTGAAATATGATCCAGGCTCATTCCTTCAAGGAACCAGTCAAAGATGCACCTGATGGTCTCAGCCTCCTCAAGGTTTATAACCACCTCGCCCTCCGCAGTCCTGTCATATCCGAGAAATGTGGAATAGGCCACCGACCATTCTCCCCGCTGCATCCTGTAGCCCAGACCTATCTGGACATTCTGGCTTATGCTCTCCGATTCCATCTGGGCAAAGGCTGACCAGATAGTAATGATCATTTCGCTGACGCTGTCGTCGGTTTTTATACCCTCCTTTTCAAAGCATACCGTAACCTTGGATGCTCTCAGTATCCTCAGAGCCGTAAGAAAATCCACGGTATTGCGCCCCAGTCTGCTGATGGATTTGACCAGAAGCAGATCAAATTTCCCCTTTTTCCCGTCGGCAAGCATCTGCTGAAAACCAACTCTGTGTTTAGTATTCAGCCCCGTAACGCCCTCATCTCCGTAAACCTTTACCAATTCCCAGTCAAGGTTCTTTTCGATGATCGACTTGAAGTGCTCCTCCTGGGCACTGTAGCTCTCCTCCTGGGGAAGTGAGGAAACCCTGCAATACGCAGCGACCCTTACCGTTTTCTTTACGCTCTCGGTGCTTTCCAGCTCTTTTGACGCCGGAATTACGATTACTTCTGCCATTGATATCCCTCCAATCCATATCTACGACTCCTCTAAACAATCAGAAAATTCTGACATAACCATATGCTCATGTCATTTTCCGGAAGGCTCAGCTCCTGTAGATGCTCATGCTGCCGCAAGCAGATCGGCACAGTCATGGAAGAATTCAAGGTGATATTGCTGATGATTTTAACTCAAAAACTGATTTTTTTCAAAAGGATTTTGTTCAGGCTCCCCTTCCTACAGCCTAATGTATCTTACGGTTACCGGCACTGCCGATGCAAAGATCCTTCTGATCAGGCCCTCTGAGGTCTCATTCAGGGCAGGCATCGCAATACGCGCCGTGGCCTCATATTTTTCCTTTACGGCATCCGCTGTTTTAATGGGCATTAAATTCATCCCCTGCATCTGCCTCGATCGCATTTGACAAAGCTGTCATCATTCCCTCTCACTTCTGCTTCCACACCACAGACTCTATAAAATATTCATCGATATCATATGCTGAATAAATCGTAATGATCTCTGTGAGACCGGTACCGGAGATGGCGCAGCTTGTTATCTCGCAGTGCCCTGCTATATTCGCGCTCTTATCCGGTGAACCGAGGGTTATGTCAGACACATATTTGCCTTTTTGCTCCTCCTTTATGCTCAGGACCTCGCCTGTAAGCACGATATCATACCTGTATGGCAGGAAGGAGGATCTGTTATCATGTACAAAGCTTGTGGTCGCATGGGTCTTTCTCACGGTGAGGCCCGTGATATTGCCTATGATCCCTGTTCCATCCGGATCACTTACAAGTATCGGAAATGACTGACCTGAAATGACAGGTACTTCCTTGGAGCCTGTCCATTCGCCCGTTTCTCCGAGCAAAGCCTTTATTTCCTCTTCGGATAAGGTGTTCTCGGAGATCAGCCTCTTAACGTCGTCCTCCGTAAGAAAATCACCGTTTATCAGTGCGGCAACCTCCTGTGCGGTCAGCTCCTTCTTTACGGTGACCGTACAGGAGGCTGTTTTCCTGCTGGAGGTCGTTACCGTTATCGTTGCCTCTCCGGGGGCGGCTGCCGTGACTGTGCCGTATTTGTTGACCGAAGCTACATTTTCATCACTGCTCGACCATGTGAGCTTATCAGTAGAATTAACAGGCTTCATAACCGCGGAAAGGGCGGCAATGTTTCCGACCTCAAGAGTCACCGCGGAGGCTGTTAGCTCCACCGATTTACTCCTTATCTTTGTGGCCCCCTTAACCGTAAAAAAAGATGTCAGCAAAAACCCCGCAATAACAGTCAGGGCAAGGATCGATCTCCTTAACGATTTCCTTAATGGTCTCATTCAGGTCACCTCATTTCAGTTTTGCTATGAGTTTTACTGCGCTAATCGTATTTTATCACATCCAGGCCCGCATTTTGGATCGCGGCGATATCTTCCGGCTTCATTTCCTTAAAGAATTTCTTTTTTTCAGCAGGAGTCAGCGTTTTTTCCATAGCGCTCTCAAGGTCTGTGCCTTCCTCCGCAACAAGCTTTAAGGCATTGAGGATCCCCTGCTTTTGCGTGCCCGGATCGTAGTCCTTTGATCTGAGTGATAATAATAAAGCATCGAAATTATTGTACGCTTTTTCAAACAGATCGTCCTTTGCGGCATCCTCTTTGATATTGTCCGTATTTTTCCTGCGGGAGGTTTTTGCCTTCCCGTCCTGTTTTTCGGGAGAATTTATATTAAAGGATAATTGCTCGGGCTCTGAAGCCTCAGGCTTTTTTGCGGTATTTCTTTTGCCGGCCGGTTTGCGTACCTGCTCCCCCATTCGTTTTCTGAGCTCACCGAATAATTTCGAATCGCTTACGATCTCAAGCTTTGCGTTATTCCTGGAGCTGATCTCTCCATAGAGCTGTCCCGTCTCAAAGGCGATCGAAATATCATCGCTGCACTCCCTGAAGGAAAACTGCCCTTGCTTTTCAGAGAATAACCCGATCATATCGATCGGGATCTGCTTCTCCTTTTCATTATAAAAAACAATAAGCGAATCTTCCTTTTTCATTTTCTTCAGGACATCTCTCAGCTTTCCATCCGATATCAAGGCAATATATGTGGTCATAGTCGCTCTCCGTATCTCCGTTTTCACCCTTCATGGTACTTTGTTCCTAAATCATATAGTATTTGGTAAGGAAGTAGGTCCTGTCCCAATCCACGATCTGCCGCTCAGCTTCCTTTTCCGGATGGATATTAAATTCATCGAAGACCATTACATACTTGTTCTCCAGATCGTATAAAGGCCACTCATAAGCCTTGCCATCGGGAGATATTTCTGCTGAAAGGGAGGGATTTCCGGTCTTTGCAAACTGGATCCACATCCTGCGCAGGAGCTTCCCAAAGGTTTCATCAAACCTTCTGCCAACGAAAGTTCCGTTTATACACCTGACCGCCAGTGATCTGTCGTAATTGCCATCGGCAATTATTTTGTTCTCACCGTACAATGCTTCCATTCTCTGCCGCTTTTCATTAAGGCTTGTCCCTGATTCACTCATCTTTTCTCCTTGTGTCTGTTTATACTCGATAATGTATACTCGTTAACGGAAATAGCTGCCAATTAATTGTAAAATTACTATATTTATTCTGCATACATTTCGGAATACTTCTCCGTAATGTCGGAAGGCAGCTCAAAATGCTGGTAGTCCTTTCGATCTGTCCATTCACCGCCCCATTCAAAGCCCTTTTCAATAAAGAGCGTATAGCACAGATCACCCTTTTCTATCTTGTAATCAAAGTCCTGCGTCCTGTCCAGATAAGCCTTCCCTGTAGCCGGTTCTATTACCTCCTCCGAAGTACCGTCATCATTTGTCACTATTTTGTGATAAGGGTTATACAGCGTGTTGATATCAACCGCCATCCCCAGTCCATGCTTTGAGATCCTGTTTGTATGTGATATGAACCTGAAATTAAAGCTGGAGGAGTTATTATCACGCATCATTATCTCATCATCAGCCATATAGTTGTCCGGAAGTACCATTCTCTCGATGGGATATCCCGCATCATAAAGCTTCTCAAGGATTTCCAGAACATCCTCCGCGATCAGCTTGTGTACGACCATTTCACCCTGGTGGATGTTGCCTTCCTTATCCTTGTGCAATGCCATCAGATAGCGAAGATCCTCACGCGGTACGATGCAATCCTCTTTATAAGTATTCCCGGCTTTCATCCTGTCAAACAGATCATCGGAAATCTCCCGAATAGAAAAGCCTTCCCTGTACTCTTTATTCTTTGTTTCTTCCGTTGTTTCTTTTATTACTTCCGATGCTTCTGCTTCTGCCGGTGCTGTTTCTTCTGTTATTTCTTCTGATATATCTTCTGTAATCATATTATCTGAAATCTCCGGCTCCTGATCGGATATTTCCAGACTGCATGCAGTCAACCCTCCCGCAAACATACATATCATAGCCATAGTAAAAAGCTTTCTCTTCATAACTGCCCTACCCCTTTTTACATATGATCCTTTTTATATCTGATCCTTCAATACTGATCTGCGGTGGAATCATCTCCCATTCCAGTAAGCCCCATTCAAGGCAAGCATGATTGCATCCTTTTCTTTGCGGCTGATCTCGTCACCGGATAAAAGAACGCACATCTGTGATACCAGACTGATCACATCAAAAGCCTTGTCAACTCCCTTTTGGGAAACCGTAGCCTTCACAAGCTCTTCGGGAACTACCACCGGTTTAGTGTTTTTAACTCCGTTTATCAGAGTGACCTTTTTCCCGGCCTTCTGTACATTCTTTACGGACCCCTTTGCTTTCTCAGCCACTTTCTTCGCCTTCTTTTCTTCCTTTCCTGCCGGGACCGGCTTCTTATCATAATTCGTGATCAGATCCGTAAGCTCCTTTAAAGAAACACCCAGCTCCTTTGCCAGAGCTTCACATACTTTATCCCTGGGTATATTGATACCCTTTTCGTAGTTCGATATGGATTTATCCGACACACCTGCCAGCTTGCCAAGCTGCTTTGCTGACATTCCTCTGCTTAATCTTAAGGCTTTCAGTTTTTCTCCAAAGGTCATTGCGGGTCTCCTTTTTTATTTTATTTCTGATGCTGGGATTTGTGATCTTATACTACCAGAAAACATCTTACCATAGAATGGAAAGGGTTGCCATAAAAATATCCCCGCCGGAGAATATCATCATTGTCTCTGACGGGGAAACAATTATTTAATCTCTATATGCCAGATACCAAGAACTTTTTCCTTCTTGCTTAACGCTACGACAACAGCGGTTCCGGATTTCTTACCCTTTATAGTTATCTTCCTGCCTTTTTTCTTTACTTTGACCACGGATTTATCAGAGACTAGAACCCTTGCAACCTTCCTGTCAGCTTCAATAGTTGTTTTCTGCCCGGTAAGAATGGTCATATCAGGGACTTCACCCTCTTCAACAGTCACAAGAGCGGTTCCATACTCAGATCCTGATCTTACCGTGATCAATGCTCTTCCCGGCACTATTCCCTTCACCACCCCATTGCTGACCGCAGCGACAGACTCGTGTGATGAAGACCATTCCACGGATGTCATGGTATCCGCCGTCAATGTAATAGTTTCTCCTACTCTGATCGTAGTGGAAGAAGGACTTATTTTTATGGTACCCACCGGAAACGATGTCGGTGTAGGAACAGGTGTGGCTGTTGGTGCCGCAGTAGGTGTCGGAGTAATCGTTGGAGTCGGAGCCTTTGTCGGGGTTGGCTTCGGCGTTGGAGTCGGAGCTTTCGTCGGCGTTGGCTTTAGTGTTGGAGTTGGAGCTTTCGTCGGGGTTGGGGTTGCCGTGGGTGACGCAGATGTGGTAAACCCTTTTGTCCCTATACTTGATCCTATGATAAGTCCCGATTGTCCGGCTGAACCTGCTTCCCGGTAATAAGCCTGATATGTAATAGTATAAGCCGTGTTTTCCTTAAGACCTGTTATATAAATACTCCTGGCCTCATTTGCTTTCAAGCCATTCACGGTCTTTACACCTTGAGCTTCTTTGAGTGCGTCATAACTTCCATAAGTTTTCTTACTTGCTGTAGGCTCAACTACATAAATCAGAGAAGAATCCGTATTTACTGTCAATTTAAGGGTCGCACTATTATAACTCTTATCAATGGAAACGCTATACAACGTGGGGGTTAATTTCTTGAACGCTGCGCTGACGGTGACTGCTTTGGCGGGCATTGTGAAGGTATATTTACCGTTTTCACCCTTCGCAGGGGTTATCGCTTCACCTTCTGATGGGGTTACTGTTACTGCATTTACATCATATCCTGCAGCCGGGGTAACCGTTAATGTTACTGTCTCGCCACTCGCGGCAGTTGCCTTATCACTCACAACTGTTCCGTCAGATATTCCGGTACCAATGGAAATATTATATTTTTCATCCACAGCCTTGATGGTTATAACGTTATTGACCGCGTCCTGACTATTTACCGTTTTATCGGCATTAAGATCGTATGTTTCATTATCCTTAACCACGACCCATTTCCTGCCTTGACCGGGAGCATCAAGCTTTATTATATCGCCTTCAAAGTAATATGAGGTCTGATCTGTATTCCCATCTCCGTTTGAATCAATGAGAACTTTATCTATAACGATGTCGGCTGTCTGTGCTGTCACACCTTCACTTACCGATTTAAGAGTTGAAAGCTGTGCTGATAAATCGCCCGAAGGGTTTCCTGTATAACTTGATCCCCAGCAATAAAAATATACTTTATACGTGCCTTCTGGCTTATCAGCATGAGCTGTATCATTCAACATTGTCCATTTATTTTCCTGTCCGACCTGTAACCATCCTGAGTCGTTAGGATCTTCTGTCAGGCTTTTGAACGTAAATCTTGCTGTATATTGCTTTAATTTATTATTTGTTGTAGCGAATGTTCCACCATCTAAAATTGTATCATCATTTACATTTTCTGTATTCTTTGTATCCACTACATAAAAAGCACCATTAGTAATGGATTCATAAGATAACTTCCAACTCACGTACATTGTCTGATCTGACGTTCCCTTATCATCAACGGTTCCCTGCTGTGAACCTATCGCATAATTTATTGTATTTATAGCTGCGGCGGCTTCAGCTGATGTATCCTTATAACCGACCCACATTAATCCGACTTCGTTTCCCGTGCTGACTCCCGTTTGATTTATAGTGGTGTCTGTCCACGCAGGCACAGCCGGAATTCCTGTAAATACTAAAGCAGCTGTTAAAAATCCCGCAGCCACTTTTCTTAGCTTCATATCCGTTATCCTCCTTTCGATAACTTGACTTACCATCATTACAAGCCTGCAAGATTAATTTTATCATATTGTGAATATCTCGACGATGGCATATGTCACAATTCGCTTATAGTATTTATGTCAGAAATGACGAAAATGATAAGGGGGGATTAGAATCATAATCCGTATTAACTATAAAGATTCTGTATAATCTTAAGTATGAAATATCCGTACAGAAAAAATCCCCGCCAGCAAAAATCTCTTTTCTGACGGGGACCCATATCTTAATATTCAATTTTTCCCTTCAGGAAACCGCAAAGGAACCGCTCACCGTACCACAACCTTCGCCTTCTTAGCTCCGGCCTTGGCAAGCTGCTTCTTAAGCGTCTTTGCATCCTTCTTGGAATCAACGGTGATCGTCAGGCCCTTGCCCTTCTTGCCGGTCCCGTTATCCTTCAAAGAATTCTTAGCAAACATCTTCTTGGTGATCTTGCCTTCGATGTCCATCTCTGTGATCCCGCACCCGCTGAAGGCATTCTTGTCAACCTTCGTGATGGTCTCGGGGATTGAAACCGATTCAAGGCTCTGACCTTCAAGAGCGCCTGCTCCGATCTCTGTTACAGGGAATACTGCTTCTGCTCCCTTTACTGTAGCAGGGATAACCAATACAGAATCGGTTGACTTAATGTTCGATACAGCAACGCTCGTCCCCTGTGGCTCATAAGTGGCTTCTGTTGTTTTACCATCTAAGGACGTCTCCTTCGTGGAGATATCGGTGGTCTTGCCCGTCGCGTCCTTCTTGACTTCAGTTTCCTTTGTACCGGTCTGGTCCTTTGTCTCGACCTTCTCTGTTACCGTACCATCAGCTGCTGTAGTCTTTGATGCTGTCTCAGCCAGGGTGACCTTTCCGGCAGCGTCCATCTCGTAGTACTTCTGCTCGAAATCACCGTTGGTTTGCTCGGTCTTTTCAAGCATATCGGATGTTCCGTCAGCATTTTTATTACCTTCGGTGGTCGTTACTGACTTATCTTCATTCGTCGTCTGTGAAGCGGTCTTCTCCGTTGTCGCTCCGGTCGAGTCTGTGATCACCGTCTTCTCAACGAAATCGCCGTTCTCTTTTTCTTCCTTTGCTGACTCGGTCTTGGTGCCGGTCGTTGCGTCTTCTGATGTGGTCTGAGTGACCTTACTCTTGTCAGCGTTTTCTACCACAACAGTCTTTGTATTCGTATTAGAATCTTCAACAATCGTTGTCTTTGATCCGTCTGTATTCGTCTGCTCAGTGGTCTTTACGCCGTTTTCTTCATTTGTTGTTTCTGTTTCCACAGTCTTTCCTGCGCTGGGATCCTTGGTGGGATCTACGTTGTTGGCAGGATCAGGCTCGGGGGTTGGTAAGGGAGCCTGGGTGGGTTCAGGAGCTGTGGTAGGCTCGGGAGACGGTTCGGGAGCCTGCGTGGGCTCGGGAGACGGTTCGGGAGTCTGCGTCGGTGTCGGGTCTGGAGTAGGGTTTACCGGGCCCGGACCGGGATCGGGAGAAGGAGCGGAAACCTTATCATAAGTATACGTGAAGGTTGTATCCTTCGTGATCAGTGTGCTCAGAGCAGGACTCCAGCTCCCTGTTGTATATCCGCTGTTTGGCTTATTGCCTACTGCGGGGATTTGGTATGTCGAGAGCCTGGGCGATTCCGAGCTGTCTGAGAATTTATATACCTTCGCTGTTTTAGAACCGGTACTATCATCATCCCATTTTCCGTTTAGAACCGTGAAAGTTACGGTATAGGCATCAGTAGTTTCTGCCAGCTCTCCCTCCCCGTTTTTCAGTCTGATAGCATATTTGGGGTCTTCGCTTGTGAAATATTTCGCAGGGTCTGCGTCGTCAGGCATTTTGTCATCCCAGCCTGATGTAATTGCACCAGGTACTGGCGTGGAAGTATAATACTTAATCCTTTTTACACCTATAGGAGTTTTATTCTTAAGCTCTCCAACAATGGTGATCACAGTATCCGGGTTCGTAGAGCCGTCTGGATTAAGCAAATACACGTTACTTTCAGTATTATCACTTCTATGATTACCATTGATCTCGGAAGGACCTGAGAGTGTCATGGTTGTAGTGTGATTGGTTGTAGTGTGATTGGTAGTAGTCCGCTGAACGTATACGCCTCCCCCTTCTTTTGTAGCCGAGTTATTTTTAATACTTCCGCCGCTCATTGTAAAGTGGGTATCATTATTAACAAACACTCCACCTCCCGAATCTGTTGCTACGTTATCGGAAATCGTACCTCCTGTCATTGTGAACGTGCTTTCCGAACTGGCGATTGCCACACCGCCCCCGCAGACTGCTTCGTTTCCGGAGATTGTACCATTGTTCATTGTAAATTTACCTATAACGAAAACTCCTCCGCCTGATCCACCGCCACCGCGATTTGTACTGGAATTATGTTCTATTGAACCTCCTTTCATGGTAAATGTGCCGACAGCGTCGCCAGTGCTGGGACCCCCAATATAAACGCCTCCGGAATTACCTGCACCGGTATTATATGCTATTTTCCCTCCCTCCATAGTAAACGTACTGGCACCGGAAGTATTAACTCCCGCGCCATTACCACCATCTGTTGTAATAACATTACCTATGATCGTACCCGCTTTCATGGTAAAGGTACTACCATTTACATTTATTCCGGCGCCACCGTTGCCGCTATCATCATATCCTCCTGTAATATATCCACCAGTGACTTCAATCGCTCCATCAGACATCGTATCGCTCACAGCTGTTCCGCGTCCATTGGTCAGAGTGATATAATGCTTCCTTGTACTGTTGCTATCTTTCAGAGTAAGATTTCCGCTGTTCTGTCCAGTATCCCCTATCTTAATGACGCTTCCAGTAGTAGTACCAGTATACCTTATCCCATACCCATTCAGATCAAGCGTCTTTGTGCCGGTGCCGGTGACGGTAATAGTCTTTGATGTCGTCACGTCGGCGATCAGCTTGACGGTATCTGTATCGGATGCTGCTTTGATCGCATCTTGAACAGAAGCATAGTTAGTTGTGTTATTCCCGTCAGTAATGCTTGCAACGGGTTTACGTATCTCTACATATTCTTCAGCCCCGATACTCTGAACACGTCCGGCGGCACTATCACTTTCGCCTGCCCTGATGGCCAAATCCGTTCCGACAGTTATTGGATTAAAACCAGCAATTGCATTATCACCTTTTCCATAAGCAATAAGATAATCACTCGAGGATCTGAGTTTTATTGTTGCTGTTCTTTCAGAACCATCTCCATCTGCTTGTATCCCATTAGTCTTTCCTATAGCAGTTACCTTTCCTGAATTCATGATGAAGTTTCCAGAACAACAAATCCCCAGATTCGATGTACTTGTCGCCTCAATAACTCCGCCATTTATAGTCAGATTTCCATTACAATTGATTCCGTGATTATTCGAGCAGTTTGAAACAATCTTTCCAGTGCCCCCGCTTTGTCCATAGACTGTAAAGGTTCCTTGCTCAATGTAATTAATTCTCGGCGCATTAAGTATAGAGTTATCAACAAGGATCAGATTGACATCATTACTATTGTCTTGGTTAGTTCCAAAGTGAAGATCTTTTGAATAAGTTATATTACCATCCACAACATACCAACCACCACTTAGTCCTTCTGGTTTGGAGCTTATGAGAACAGTAGTGAGAACAGTACATTCATGGCTTTCTTCTTTCCCATTAGCGTCTACATATTTCACAGATATCGATCCCTGATCCGTAGCCCAAACCTTCGTTCCCGGCAATATTCCCATAAACAAAACAGCCATTATAATAAAGAAGATTCTTTTCATAATATCTTGCCCTCCTTGTATAGTCCTTTCCTCTGAACCTCATTCTACCATTCCTCACCCCTTCCCGTAAAGAAAAATAATGTAACTGGTAGATGTTTGGTGTAGGGAGTTTTGGGCTTGGCGTTGGACAATAAGAAAAATCGCGCGCCGAGAGTTGGGTGGCGCTTTGTAACTTTTGGTGGTAACCACGAAAACTTACCAGCCCATTATTCACAGGGCCTTCGCGTAAGCCGAGACCCTCGATTTCATCGGTAGTAATACTGTCGCTCGGTGATCTGGTTCATCTCACACCATTTCTCAATCTTCATTCCACTTGCCCTGACCTCTTTAATGATCCCCGACCAGTAGGTCAGCTTCATGCGCATCGTTTCCTTGTCCATAAGCGTTCCTCCTTGTAAATAAGAATAGTCCCAGGGCTTTATCGCCTCTGAGGACTATTTTACTATTTGGCTCAACATGCGGAAGAACACCTAATATCTACCAGTTACCTGATATCTACCAGTTACGGTAATCCAGGTCGAATAAAAAAAAACGAAGATCAGCCACTCATAACCCGGGTGGCTGATCTTCGCTCTTTTTTATTTACTATTACTTGGGCACCACTTCGGTCACCC
>ODAJ012187628.1_pt1 | contig 12804 bp, 10 predicted proteins | sample 1539241 | NCBI WGS metagenome assembly ODAJ01 (sample SAMN02144231, study PRJEB22623) | gut metagenome | biome: sheep rumen | host: Ovis aries | place: New Zealand | reverse complement strand
CGAATTCTCCAAATGGAAATTGTCGTTCGGTCCGTAGAGGTTGGTCGGCATCACAGCGATGTAGTTTGTGCCGTACTGCAAGTTGAACGACTCACACATTTTCAAACCCGCAATTTTGGCGATGGCATAGGGTTCGTTCGTGTATTCCAATGGCGAAGTGAGCAAGCAGTCCTCAGGCATGGGCTGGGGAGCTTCGCCAGGATAGATACAAGTGGACCCCAGAAAGAGGAGCTTCTTGACTCCATGCTTCCAAGCTTCTCCGATAACATTCTGCTGAATTTGCAGGTTTTGATAGATGAAATCGGCCCTGTACTGCAAGTTGGCCATGATACCGCCCACATGAGCGGCGGCAAGCACAACGGCATCGGGCTTCTCTTCGTCGAAAAACTTCTTGACGGCTACAGGGTCGAGCAGATCTAACTCTGCATGCGAACGACCCACCAGGTTTTCATAACCGCGCGCTTTCAAATTGTTCCAAATGGCCGAACCCACCAGCCCGTGATGGCCGGCCACAAATATTTTGCTATTTTTGTCAAGCATCGTTCTTTCCTTTCTTTTTCTGAAAACAAATGAACAAAAGTAAAGAGCGAATGCCTCCGCTCTCCACTTTTTCCTTTTTTATTTCACCACACCTTTCTCCAAGTATTCGGCCAAGTTCGTACGCATCACCGATGCCACATGGTCAGCAGCCACCTTCTCCATGTCGTGCTTCACCATGATGGACACCAACTGTTCGAACGACGTTGTCTGCGGATTCCAGCCCAGCTTCTCCTTTGCCTTGGTGGGGTCGCCCCAAAGGTTCACCACATCGGTGGGACGATAAAAGTCGGCACTCACCTCCACCAGCGTCTTGCCAATCAGCTGGTCGGGACCTGCTACGCAGATGCCCTTCTCGTCCATGCCCTCGCCCTCAAACTTCAGCTCGATGCCCGCAGCACGGAAGGCATAGTAAGCAAATTCGCGCACAGAATGCTGCACACCCGTAGCAATGACGAAGTCCTCTGGCTTATCCTGCTGCAGAATGAGCCACATGCACTCTACGTAGTCCTTGGCATATCCCCAGTCGCGCAGCGAAGATAGGTTGCCAAGCAAAAGCTTCTCCTGCTTACCCTGAGCAATGCGGGCTGCAGCCAAGGTTATCTTGCGAGTGACAAACGTCTCGCCTCTGCGCTCCGACTCATGGTTGAACAAAATGCCCGAACAGCAATACATGTTATAAGCCTCACGATATTCCTTCACAATCCAGAAGCCGTAAAGTTTCGCCACTGCATAAGGCGAATAAGGATGGAAGGGAGTCTGCTCATTTTGCGGCACTTCCTCCACCTTGCCATACAGCTCTGAGGTTGAAGCCTGATAGATGCGGCACTTGTCGGCCAAACCACACAGACGCACAGCCTCCAGCACGCGGAGTACGCCCACAGCATCCACGTCGGCTGTGAACTCAGGAGAGTCAAAACTCACCTGCACATGCGACTGAGCTGCCAAGTTGTAAATTTCAGTAGGCTGTACCTTGCTCACCACCTGCAACATCGACATTGAGTCGCCCAAATCGGCATAGTGAAGGTGGAAATTGGGTGTACCTTCCAAATGAGCAATGCGCTCGCGGTAATCGACTGAAGAACGACGAATAGTGCCGTGCACTTCGTAGCCCTTTGCAAGAAGAAACTCAGAAAGGTATGAACCGTCTTGCCCGGTGATACCTGTAATTAATGCAACTTTTCTTTCCATAATTATAAATAATGTGGTTCTATATCGGTTTCAATTTTCCCCTTGGCAATGCACAGGCGCATCAGATGTTCACTTCGCCAATGGTCACCAACTTGTTTACTATGGCATAAATAGTGATGCCCGCTGGCGAATGTATCTGTAACTTCCTCGCAATGTTGCGGCGATGTGTAGTCACCGTATTCACCGATAGGCACAGCTTGTCGGCTATTTCTTTGTTCGAAAGTCCCTTGGCCACACACACCACAATTTCCTTCTCACGTTCAGACAGTTGGTCTTCCTTTGTCATCATTTCATCGCTCTCTTTCTCCACCTCAGGACAGTTCATTTTCACCTGATGCTCCAAGCACTTCACCGCAGGCAAGAAGATGTTGTCCTCCACCATGCTATGGATGCTCAACTCTTCCTCGGCCTGGTAGATGGACACAATGACGGCATTCAACTTCTCGTTGATGTCGGTTTGCGGATAATACTGCATGAACAAGTTCTTCAGTTCCTTCAACTTGCTCTCGATAGCCTCGTGGTGGCGAGAAAGGAGGTGGCTGCTATCTATGCTCACAAACTCGCCTCCGACAAGCTTTTCCACGTAGGTATAGACTGTTGTCTCCTCATACTCCATGTGCTTGCGCACCTCCTCCACATACTCGTCGAAGAACTTCAGTACAAGAAAAGGCAACTCGTTCTGGATGGAACAGTCGATGGCATTGAGCAGGAGGAACCTAATATTCGGGAACAAATAGCCAAGGAAATAAGCATGGGTGCGCTTCAGATAGGCCAGCACAGAATCGACCTTTACCCGCTCCACGCGTTGAGGACTGTTATCGGCACCGTCTTTCACGTAATTGATGACGGTCAGAAACGTGTCGGCATCTATCCCGAACTGCCGACACACCTCATTAATACTCTTTTCGCCAAAGCCAAGTGGAATACCAAATCGGCTCATCACTTGTAGGAGGCGATAATCATTAGCAATAACAAAACTCAATTTGTCTGTCAATCTGTATTGACCTGCCATATAATTCTTTCTTAATACAATCATAATTCCAAGTGTTCTCGATAAGTGATGGAGAAAATAACATTCGGAATTACGTAAACCATTATCAAATTACGCTACAAAGGTACGGAATAAATCCGACATATCGGAATAAGAATGGTCATAAAAGCAAAAAAAAACGACAAATACTAAGTAATGAGTATTGTTTTCTTAGCAGAAAGGTCGTAACTTTGCAACGTTTTTGCTGATGGAAACCATCAGTAGGGCTGAAAAAATGAGATAAATAATGAAACTTTCAGAGTTAAAGACTGGAGAAAAAGGAGTCATCGTCCGTGTGAAAGGACACGGAGGTTTTCGCAAGCGCATCGTTGAGATGGGATTTATCAAGGGCACAGGAGTGGAAGTGTTGCTCAACGCTCCATTGCATGACCCTGTGAAGTACAAAATCATGGACTACGAGGTGAGCCTTCGCCGAGCAGAGGCCGAACTTGTGGAGGTGGTGAGCGAGGAAGAGGCCAATGACTGGGAGGCGAAGCACCCCGAACAGAAGAGCATCCCTGTCAACAAGAATGAAGATGTTATCTACCGCTTAGCTAATGAGAAAGAGCATGAACTCACCGTCGTTTTCGTGGGCAATCCCAACTGCGGCAAGACCTCCCTATTCAACATTGCCAGCGGTGCACACGAACGTGTGGGCAACTATTCGGGTGTCACAGTCGATGCCAAGGCCGGACACTTCGATTTTGAAGGTTATCATTTCAATCTGGTTGACCTGCCCGGCACCTATTCCCTCTCGGCCTACACGCCTGAGGAATTGTATGTGCGGAAATACATCATCGAGCAACATCCCGACATCATCATCAACGTGGTGGATGCCAGCAACTTGGAGCGCAACCTTTACCTCACCACCCAACTCATCGACATGGACGTGCCGATGATTATGGCTCTAAACATGTACGACGAACTGCGCGAGAGCGGAAACTTGCTCGACCGCCTTCAGCTCGGCACCCTGCTGGGTGTGCCCATTGTGCCCACTGTGGGTCGCACGGGCGAAGGGGTGAAAGAGCTGTTCCACCAAATCATCATGATTATTGAAGGGAAGCAGAAGATTGCAAGGCACATACACGTAAATCATGGAGCATTACTTGAGGAGAATATTGCCAAGGTGGAAACCCTCATCCGCAAAAATCCTGAACCTCACCAAAACTATTCGGCACGTTTCCTCGCCATCAAACTTCTGGAGAACGACCGCCAGGTGGAGGGCATCATCCGCCAGCTTGACAACAGTACCGCCATCTTGGCCGAACGCAATGCCTGCCAGCGCACCATCCAACAGGAGATAGACGAAGACAGCGAGTCGGCCATCACCGATGCCAAGTACGGCTTTGTGCAAGGAGCGCTGAAGGAAACCTTCCAAAAGGTGCATCGCTACAATCGGCTGATGACCAAGCGCATCGATGCCGTAGTGACCCATCAGGTGTGGGGCTACCCCATCTTCCTGCTGCTCATGTACCTCATGTTCTTTTGCACCTTCAACATTGGACAGTACCCCATGGACTGGATAGATCTGGGAGTGGAATGGCTTGGTGGACTTGTTGGAGAATGGATGCCCGATGGTCCGCTGAAAGCTCTGCTGGTCGATGGCATCATCAGCGGTGTGGGGGGAGTGATAGTCTTCCTGCCCAACATCATGATTCTCTATGCTTTCATTTCGTGGATGGAAGACAGTGGCTACATGGCCCGTGCCGCCTTCATTATGGACAAAATCATGCACCGCATGGGCTTGCACGGCAAGTCGTTCATTCCCATGATTATGGGCTTCGGCTGCAACATCCCAGCCATCATGGCCACCCGCACCATCGAAGACCGCAAGTCGCGTCTCATCACCATGCTCATCACCCCCCTCATGTCATGCTCAGCCCGTCTGCCTGTCTATATCATCATCATCACAGCCTTCTTCCCCCACAACTCCGCCCTCATCCTATTCTGCATCTATCTCATCGGCATCCTGTTCAGCATCTTGATGGCCAAACTGTTCAGCCGCTTTGTGGTGAAAGGTGAAAGCAGTCCCTTCGTCATGGAACTCCCCCCCTACCGTATGCCATCGGCCAAGAGTGTGGGTCGCCACACTTGGGAGAAGGGAAAACAATACCTGAAGAAGATGGGCACTACCATTCTCGTGGCCAGCATCGTGGTGTGGGCACTCAGCTACTTTCCCCACCATCCCGAACTGAGCGAGGATGAGCAGATGGAAATCAGCTACATCGGCCAAATCGGCAAGTTCATCGAACCCGTCATCCGCCCCTGTGGTTTGATGTGGAAAGAAGGCGTGGCACTCATTGCAGGTGTGGGAGCCAAAGAAATTGTTGCCAGCACCATGGAAGTGCTCTATCATGGCGACATCAGCACTTCGGGCATGAGTACTTTGACCGCCTTCGCCTTCATCCTGTTCGTTCTGCTCTACATGCCCTGCATCCCAGCCTGTGTGGGCATCAAGAACGAGTCGGGTCAATGGAAATGGGCAGGCTTCACCGCCCTCTACACCACTTTGCTCGCCTGGCTCACCTCCATGACGGTCTATCAAATAGGTTCCCTATTCTGAACACTCATTTTGTAGAAGAAAACTCATTCCAACAACTTTATTCACATGAACATCCAAGACATTATAGTTTATCTCATCCTCATCGTAGTGGCTGGTGTCATTGTGCGCTATGTCTATCGGCAAGTGACAGGCAAAGGTAGCGGCTGCAACTGCTCCTCCTGCCCCAAGCATCCGGGCAAGGAATGCCATTGCCACGACTGTCAACACTAAATCAGAAGTCGGTACACACCACCCGAACAACTTTCAAACCAACTACGCCATACAGAGCGTGAAAAGCATGTACTCATTTTTGGGTATCATGCTTTTTTCTTTAGGTATCGACACATTAGAAATTAGTATTCCTACTATGAAAATACTCATCCGCACAGGGGTGTTTGGTAAAATTTAGGTATTGCGACTTCTGAGAAAACCGCGTAACTTTGCACTCGATTTTGGATTTTAACAGAAATTATCATAAAAACATCTCAATATGTATATCAGTAATATTCGTAAAAAAAGTGCTTTAGTAATAGGTACGCTCATTCTCTCACACGCTATGTGGGCACAATCCTCACAAGACAGCATCCAGTATGGCGGATGGAGCAAGTTCCGCATTGGTGGCTACGGAGAAATGGTTGCCGCATTCAAGAATTATGGTTCCAACCGTTTCTACGGAGGTGCCGAGGGCAATGCCAAGGAGCATCGCAACACCATCAGCATTCCTCGTTTCGTGTTGGCTGGCGACTACAAGTTCACCGACAAGTGGATTTTAGGAGCTGAAATTGAGTTCGAGAGCGGAGGCGTGGGCACAGCCTACGAACTGGAGAACACCGAAAATGGCGAATACGAAACCGAAGTGGAGCGCGGAGGCGAAGTAGCCTTGGAGCAGTTCCACATCACCCGTCTGATTGACCGTGCATTCAATGTTCGTGCAGGCCACATTGTTTTGCCCGTAGGACAGAACAACGCCCATCACGAACCCATCACCTTCTTCGGCACCGTTCGTCCAGAGGGCGAAACCACCATCCTGCCCAACACTTGGCACGAGACAGGATTGGAGTTCTTTGGCACCTTCGGCAGGAAGTACGCCACCTTCGACTATCAGGTGCAAATTGTCAACGGTCTCAACGCCAACGGCTTCGACCGCAACACTTGGGCAGCAGGGGGCAAGCAAGGCATTTTTGAGGAAGAGAACTTCACCAGCCCAGGCTACGTGGCACGCATCGACTGGCGCGGTGTGCCAGGCTTGCGCTTGGGAGCAGCCTTCTACTATTGCGCCAACGTGGGCAAGAATGCCGACAAGAGCCAAACCTATGACGGACTCGGCAAAATGCCTGTACGCATCTACAACCTCGACGGACAATACCGAAACAAGTGTGTGGAGGCACGCGCCAACTTCCTGTGGGGTAATCTGACCAACTCGCAGGTCATCAGTTCCAAAAACACCAAGCTCTCCAACAAGTCACCCTACTCCCGCCTCACGCCTGTGGCACACAAAGCAGTGGCCTTTGGTGGCGAGCTGGGCTTAAACCTCCAAGGCATTCTGAACGATGCCCGCTTTCCACAAATCATTCCGTTCGGACGCTATGAATACTACAACGCCCAGCAGGATGTGCTTGCACCCTACGTGGCTGATGACCGTCTGAAAACCAGCATGTGGGTGATGGGCGTGAACTGGCGCATTTTGCCGCAACTGGTGGTGAAAGCCGACTACACCCTTCGTCGCATCGGTGGTGGGAAATACAACAACGAGAACGAGTTTGCCCTCGGTGTGGCATGGGCAGGATGGTTTTGGAAGAAGTGAAAAGTAAATAATCAGTAATCAATAATCAATATAAAAAACAGATTGAAATGAAAAAGAATTTTCTTTTGATGGGTCTCTTCGCACTGGGACTCGGCATCGCAGCTACTTCGTGCAGCAGCGATGATGATGACAAAAACAATGACGAGAACACAGAACTGACTGAAGAGCAGGCGCAGAACCTCGACTACACGTCGGACAACGCTGCCGCCTGGGGCAACTATGCCGTGTATGTGTCGCAATTGCTGACCAACGACTCGCAGGCCCTCTACGACGAGTGGAACAATGGTTTCGCAGAAGCCTTCAAGAACCACACCCCTGCATCGGGCTACACTTCAGCTGTAGGTTGCGTGGAGCAAATCATCGACGGTTGCATCGACATCGCCAACGAGGTGGGCACAGCCAAAATAGGCGAGCCTGTCGATTACTGGACATCGAACCAGAGAAACAAAGCACTCTATGCCGTGGAGTCATGGTACTCTTGGCACTCGCGCGATGACTACAAGAACAACATCGTCTCCATCATCAACTCCATCTGCGGTGAACGCTTTGAAGGCAATCCCAACGAGATTAACTATCACGCTTTGACAACCCCATCCATCATGTACACCCTGATGGCTAAAGGCAACGACGATTTGCGCCAAGCCACAGCCGCTGTCTATCTCAACACCCTTGCTGCTTGGAATGCCATCGATGCCATTCCCCAGCCCTTCCGCAACAACATCGGTTCAGCCGAAGCAGCAAAGGCAATGGAAGCTTGCGCCACCTTGACAACCAGCCTTGAGGCACTGAAGGGGCTCATCGAGAACAACCTCTCCGAGGAGGATGCGCAGAAAATTGTCAACCAGTTCGTTGATGTAGTGGCACTGCCCACCTACAAGGACTTGGTGGAGAAGAACAACACCCTGCTTTCCACCGTGAAGGCATTACAGGCCAACCCTACTGACAAGGCATTTGAAACTGCCTGTGCCGCATGGATTGATGCACGCAGACCCTGGGAGTCGTCCGAGGCATTCCTTTTCGGCCCTGTGTCGGAGTTAGGTCTCGACCCCAACATGGACTCTTGGCCACTCGACGCTGTGGGCATCGCCAACCTGCTCAAGTCGCAAAAGTGGACGGAAATGGAGTGGAGCGGCGAATATGACGAGGAAAGCGAAGCCATTGAGGCAGCCCAGTCGCTCCGCGGTTTCCATACGCTGGAGTTCCTCCTCTACAAAGACGGACAGCCACGCACAGCGAAATAACTATACCACACATTTCATAAAAAGCTCTGTTAGTTATCCAGAAGTGAAGGAGGAAAATAACCACATTTTCCCCTTCACTCTTGTAGCATACAGAAAAGAGCAAAGTCTTTACACACCCCGTTTGGGGGCAATACGCAATTCTAAGAAGCAATACGTAATTCTAAGAAAATGAGTAAATCAACCAACCTTATCGCATGGATGACCTTAAGCATGGGGCTTGCGTTGGTGTCCACCTCCTGCGAGGACGATTCGGAGGGAGGCGACACCTTTCTTGAAACCCACTCGCAAGAACTGGAGAGTTACGCACTCTCAGCAGGTACATCCACGATATTCATGAACTCGTCCAAAGCCTTCGACACTGATGCTGAATGGCTCGAAGGCACTTACGCCAAACGTTTCAACACGGGCGACCGCCTCTATGACAATGTCACAGACCACTATGGTCCCGTCTATGCTGGCTATTCGTGCGGAAGCTGCCACATGAATGCCGGACGCACCTCGCCAGGGGTGTGGAACCGCATAGGCACCGATGCCGACGGCACACCCATCTATGGTTCGGGCACCAACGGCATGTCGGCCATGCTGGTGTATGTGGCACGAAAAAACGGTGTCTTCTTCCAAAACTACGGACGTGTGCTCCATGACCAGACCATCTACGGCGTAACTGCCGAGGGCAAGCTGCAAGTGCGTTGGAACTACGAGAAGGGACAGTTCCCCGATGGCGAGGAGTACGAACTGGCTCACCCCAACTACACGGTGGTGGCGTGGTACAAGAAAATGTGGGACGACGTGAAGAAGGACTCAGTGGAAATCAAGCCCGAAGACCTCTTCTGCACTGTCCGCATTCCCCTGCGCCATGTGGGCATGGGGCAGATGATGGCCATTGACCGCAACGAAATTGAGCAACTGGCAGCCAAGAGCAACTACCCCGAGTATGGCATTTCGGGCAAGTGCAACTACATCACCGAAAAGGGAGTGAAGGGCGTAGGACTTTCGGGCAACAAGGCACAGCACCTCGACCTGACTGTGGAACTGGGTTTTTCGTCCGACATGGGTGCCACCAACTCGCGCTATCCTGAAGAGATTTGCGAAGGACAGTACCAGATGGTGGAAGGTTCGATGATGGGACTCACCTATGACCAGCTAGACGTAACCACCGAGGACATGGAGTGCGTTGACCTCTACCTGCACGGCCTTGGCGTGCCCGCCCGCCGCTTAGGGAGCAAACACACGCAGGTCACATTCATGAAGTCCGACGGCACCACCATCAGCATGAGCGAGCGAGAGGCTGTGGAAAAAGGTGAACAGGCTTTCTACAATGCCAAATGCCACCTCTGCCATGTGACTACCCTCCACACACGTCCCCGAGGAGCCACCCTGCTCAACGGCACTGAGCTGCCTTGGCTGGGCAATCAGACCATCCACCCCTACTCCGACTATCTGCTCCACGACATGGGTTCAGAAATCATGGGCGTGGGACTAAACGACAACTATGTGAGCGGGCTGGCTCGCGGCAACGAGTGGCGCACCACCCCCCTGTGGGGCATCGGCTTGCAGAAGAAGGTGAACGGACACACTTACTTCCTCCATGACGGACGTGCGCGCAACTTCACCGAAGCCATCCTCTGGCACGGAGGCGAGGGCGAGGCCAGCAAGAACCTCTTCAAGAAGATGGATCGTGCCGACAGACAAGCTCTGGTCAAATTCCTCGAATCGCTCTAAAGACTCTTTCGCAAAAAACATCAGACATTCAAAACTCAGATTAATAATCAATATATTACCCACCAAGAAACAATGAAAACACTCTATATCGCAGCCATCGCTGCACTCAGTTCGCTCTCGGCCGCGGCACAAACAGCAGCCACTACCTACGATGCCGACAACGGCGTGGTGACCATCGGTTCCGACCGCATGTTCCAAATCGAAAGCAAGGACGGCAACTTCTCTTTCAAACCATACCTGATGCTGCAAACCACAGCCAATTTCAATTACTACGACGATGAGGGGCTGGACAAGGCCTACAACCAGGACAACGTGTCGAACTCAGGCTTCTCCTTCCCTTACGCCGTGCTGGGCTTCACAGGCAAGGCCTACAAGATTGTCACCTACAACCTCTCCATCAACGCCTCTCAGTCGGGTGGTGCCCTGCTGCAACAGGCATGGTTCGATGTGCGCCCCACACGTGCATTCGGCATCAAGGTGGGTAAGTTCAAGACCCCCTTCAGCCACGCCTACCTCACCACGCTGGGCGAAACGCTCATGCCCTCGCTGCCCACATCGCTCACCGCCACCACCATCATGCCCCATGTGCTCAATGCCGTCACGCCCAAGCTGGGCACAGGGTTCGACCTCGGCGTGATGGCTCACGGACAGATTGGCAAATGGTGGGGCTACGAGGCAGGACTCTTCAACGGCACAGGTGCCAACATCAACACCGCCACAAAGACTCTCTCCGACGATTGGCACATTCCCTCTCTGCTCTATGCCGCCCGCTTCACCTGGGCACCAATGGGAGCGATGCCTGCCACCCAAGGCAATCCGAAACTACTCAACGAGAACAAGCTCCAGTTGGCCGCTTCAGCCAATCTGAACGTGGAGAGCGAGAGCGAAAGCACCAACGATGCCCGTTACGGCTTTGAAGCAGCCTGGCTCTACAAGAAGCTCTACCTCGGAGGCGAGTTCTACTACATGCACGTAGGCTTTACCGACCGCCAGAAAATCAAGGACAAGTTCGACTACTTCGGCGGCTACATTCAGGGTGGCTATTTCGTGGCTCCACAAACTCAGGTAGCCCTGCGCTACGACTTCTTCGACCGCAACGGCAGTGGCAAGGACGGTGTGCTGAACATGCCAGCCGTGGGTGTGAACTACTTCATCAAGAACACAGGACTGAAAGTATCGGCTATGTATCAATACATAGGGCGCACAGGACACGAAACCCAGCTCGACCGCGACAATGATGACCTCGGCGTAGCCAAGCACGCTGCCACCGTTATGCTGCAGTACACTTTCTAATCCACACAATCTCCCCCCCAACAAACAAAACAGAACATGAGATGATGAAACATCCTTACAGAATAATCATGCGCACCGTCCTCTGCGCAACAGTGGCGTGGAGCATGTGCAGCTGCGACGATGGCCATGTGGACGATCCAGTGTTTGAGAACACGGAAGACTCCTACAACGTAGAAATCACGGGCAAATTCCAGTCGCTCAACACATGGAGAGGTACTTACTCCGTGGCTGCCGCCTGCTTCAACGATGAGAGCAACTACTCACTCATCCAGAAGGTGCTGCCCTCCTCCACCGAAGACACCGTGCAGGTGCTCAAACTCTCCAACGTGCCCACCAATGCCAAGACGGTGGAGATAGTGGTGACCAACACCCTGCGCAAGCGCATCGCCACCCTCTACTCCTACCCCATTCCATACAACCAGCGCTACAGCGACACCATCAAAATTGACGTGGGCACGCTCAACGTGGGCATGTTCGGTTCCATCAACCAATTCATTTTCCAAGGCACAGGCACCAACTGCGCCCGCTGCCACTCGGCCGAACGCCCCACTGCCAATCTCGACCTTACCGCTGCCCATGCCTACAACAGCCTGGTGAATGCGCCAGCAGAGAAAGACCCCTCAAAATTGCGCGTGAAGCCAGGCGATGCAGAAGGTAGCTTCCTCTACAAAGTCATCAGCGAGGGCGACGAGAATGTAGGCTACTCCCATGTAGGACTTTTTACCGACGACACCTACGCCCCCTTCCTCGACATCATCAAGGCATGGATAGACGGAGGAGCAAAAGAATGAACCACGAAAGGATGAGAAGGAAGCGTTTCCGCATGCTGTGGAAAGGGCTGCTCTGGCTCACAGTCGTTGTGTGGGCCACACCGCTCAGGGGTAGCATACGCGTGGTGGAGCGGGCACAGGCCGACTCCATGCGCACGTTGCAAGTGGTGTATCACAACCGAGTGTGTCCGCTCAACACACCAGCCACCCAGTTTGTGAAGCAACTCACCGGCAACCGAAAGTGGAAAGGACTCACGGCCGAACAGGTCATGCTCTCCTGGGCACTCTACCCCGAGGACTGGAAGGACGCACAGATGATTCGCATCAGCGACCCTGCAGTGACAAAGATGCTGGGCATTGAGGGCGAGGAGGCACGCTTCAGCGACTTCTTCGACCAGCAAGGCAACTACCGTCTGCCCGAAGGGAAATTTCCCGACATCGACCAGCGACTCACCCTCGTAGCCCTGCTCACCAAGGGAGAACTCTACCGTCCCCTCTCACCCAACGACGAACAGCTCTCTGACTTGCGACTGTACATCGAACTGTTCCTGAACACCATTCCCTGGGACATCCTCCCCCTCTGCCTCTGCATGGTGCTCACACTCATGCTTTTCCTGCCCCGATGCAAACGGTGGGCCACTCCCATCATCGCAGCAGACATCCTCATGCTCGTG
>ODAJ012145692.1_pt1 | contig 12804 bp, 12 predicted proteins | sample 1539241 | NCBI WGS metagenome assembly ODAJ01 (sample SAMN02144231, study PRJEB22623) | gut metagenome | biome: sheep rumen | host: Ovis aries | place: New Zealand | reverse complement strand
GCCAGCTGTACGCAGAGGCTGGTCTGCGGCACACAGGACAGATCGCTTAATGCTGCTACCTCTCGGTCCTGACATGGTTCACGGAGCCCCGTTGCGCAGGGCCCCTGCGCACAGCAGGCCGCCCGCCCGATTCGAAATACATTCTAACACAAAAGTTCTGTTGTAACAATGGAAAAGGCGTACAAACTATCAGCGCGAAGTTTTCGCTGCCTGATCGTCTGTACGCCTTAATATTCTTATTTTACAGCATTATCTCGCTCTTAGCCTTGGAGGTTGCTATCATCTCGTTCAGGCGCCTTGCCGGAGCGTACATTGCCATTCCGAACGCTGTGAAGAATACAAAGAAGATCATGAGCGTTCCGATGCACTTCCAGTAGGTGTCTCCGTACATTCCGGCTATGCACTCACGCATAGCATCCATGGAGTAACGGAACGGCATGAACGGATAGAGCGTTTTGAAGATGCTCGGCAGCACTTCGACAGGATATGTTCCGCCTGAGCCTGCTACCTGGAGCACCAGAACTATGACACCTGCGCCAAGTCCGATGTTGTCGAGAGCAAACACCAGAGCGTAGTTGATCATCATAAACACCAGTCCGTTTACACATGCTGCCAGAACAAAACGCAGAGGAGCTGTGCACTGTATCCCTATGTAGAGCAGGTCGCCCAGAGAAACTATCAGCGCCTGGGCAAGCCCTATAAGCAGGTAGAGCCCGAACCTTCCAAAGTACCACTCGCAGAGCTTCAGATTTGTAAGGCTGTCCCTCCTTCTGAGTTTCACCTTTATAAGAACAGCAGTCAGAAGAGCTCCTACCCACTGCGCCAGCACGGTGTAGAACGGAGCCATCGCCGAGCCGTATGTTTCTATAGGCCAGATAACCTCAGTCTTCATATCGATAGGGTTTGCCAGAAATTCTGCCACGGCAGACTCGTCATTTGCCATCAGTGTGTTAAGCTGCTGCAGAAGGTCATTGCCCGATGTCTCATTCAGAAGGTCTGAAGCGTTTAATGCGCCTTCCTGAATTTCCTTAAGGCTCGCAGCAGTAGTAGCTATGCTCACCTCCAGGCCCGCAAGAGAACTGTTGTATGAGCTCATGTTTTTGCTTAATGACGAAAGATCCTTATCTGCAGACGACATGGTCTTTCTGAATCCGGAGAGGGAGGATTTGGCATTTGCAAGAGCTGTACCCAGATTGGTATCCACGTCATTTTCTATCTGTTTTGCTATGGCATCAGTCAGTTCTGCAGCTCTCTCGTTGTCCTCCGAGATCTTTTCTATTGCCTCTTTTCTTTCATCTTCTGTCATCCGCTCATCAAGAGACGTCATTTCCAATGAAATATCATCAAGAACGGCTGAAAGCTCGTCAAACTGCCCGCCGAGAGCGGTAAAGCCCTCAGACTTGACAGCTTTGCTCTGCGTATCAGAGTACTCGACCATTTTGTCTATACGGCTTACCCATTTATTTCTGTCCTTGCTGAGGAATCTGCTGAAAGCAAGATCGTTAGCGCTGAGCAGTTCCGCAAGCTTTGTGTTGAACTCATTGAGATCAGCAGCCATCCCCTTTACTTCCATGACCGCGGCTTCGAGCGTTGCTGTGTCAGGCTTTTTTATCTTTTTAAGCTCATCCTCCGCATCTTTAAGAAGATTATCGTTTGCGGCAATCACATCATGCGTGCTTCCGATAAATGTGCCTGAAACATCAAGGAGATTGCCTGCAGCATCTGTAAGGCCTGCGGCAGACTGAGTAAGCATAACGCAGCTGTCTATATCTTTGCCAAGTTCCTCGATCCGCTCTGAAAGATCGGCCATCATCTGTGCAGGATCAATGTCATTTGCCTCGGCCACAGACGCAGCGTCAGAAACATATGCTGCCAGAGTTTCAACAAAAGCTGCATTCACTTCCTCCTGCAGAGCAGTCTTTGCCTTGCCTGTGATTTTTGGGGCAATCGCGTTCTTCTTTTCGTTTTCATAATATACGATCTCAGGGTTTGTAAGATCACCATCCGTAAAGCTGAGTACATCTTCTGTGAAATCTTCCGGAATAACAATCGCCGCATAGTATTCACCGGCTTTCACACCCTCTATCGCAGCCTTTTCGTCATCAGCAAAGTGCCAGCCTATGGCATCGTTTGCCGCAAGAGCATCTACGATTTTTTCTCCTACATTTACCGAAAGTCCGAAAGCCGAAGAACCACTGTCCATGTTTGCAACCGCGACCGAAATGCGCCCCGTCGCATCTGATTCGTACGGAGCCCAGTTGGAAAATATATTGAACCACGCATAAAGACAAGGGATTATGCAAAGCCCCAGTATGGTGATTATCGCGACCACGCTTCCGGTGATCTTTTTAAGATCGTTTTTGCCTATATTGAGGATGTTCTTCATTTCTCATCCTCACTTTCCTCATCTTCAGGCGGTGTGTGCCTGGCTACTCTTTCCTCGCGAAGCGACTTGATCCGCTTCTGTATCCTGTCGTGGCGGGCAACGATCTTCTCTTCTATCTTTTCACCGTCCACAAAGAGCACATCGAAGTCCGCCTCGCGGTCAGTCACCTCTTCGAGCGTCTTCTTGACTGTATCATCTATGTATTCGATGCTTATGAGGTAGATGCATATCACAAACATGCAGAAAACCCAGATTATCAGAAATACAATCTTATCGCTTTCAGTCAGCTTCAGGATTATTCCGAGTATAACAGGAAGAAGCAGAAGCAGGATAAGCCCTATTCTTATCCTCTTCTTGTTATTCATATGCATATCCATTCCCCGCTCAAGGAGCTGGGTGTAAAGTTCTTCGTAACGGTTGTCCTGTCTTGATTTTTCCATCTACAGCACCTCCGTTTCTTCGAGTTTTTCAGACACAAAATTATTCATGCGTATGAATGGCTTTCTTATGAACAGCCCTATCGCGAGTCCGACTGCTGCAAACAGCATCAGCTCACCAAGATAAACGGCGTAGTCATGCCCGTACATTCCGCAAAGTGCCTCTCTCATAGCGTTGATCGCGTACGGGAACGGGAAGAACTTGTATATCTTTCCGAAAATAGGCGGAAGTATTTCTATAGGATATGAGCCGCTCGATCCGGCGATCTGCATTACCATTACCACAACAACCATGGCCTTGCCGATGTCACCGAATGACAAAGACAGGGCGTATATCAGCATTACAAAAACGAAGCTCGTTACTGCCGCCGCCAGCCACATAAGCCATGGATGCACCGGTTCGCAGTGCAGCAGAAAGATATCTCCCGCAACTATGACTGCCGCCTGCAACTGGCCTATCAGGAAAAACAGCATAAAGCGCCCAAAGAAGGCCTGAGCCTCTGAGGCATCAGGGAATTTCTTTCTGTCAATATGCGTCTTAAGTATGGATACGAGTATTACTCCTCCTACCCATATAGCCAGCACTGAATAAAACGGTGCCATCGCGGCTCCGTATGAAGCAACCGAGTATACTTCCTGTACATCCACATCAACCAGAGATGAGAAAAACACAGCATACTCGCCCGGATCGCCTCCAAGAAGTTCGATAAGAAGGTCGAGCTTTTCATCTTCGGAGACATCTCCGACCTTGTCGATAATATCATTTATTCTGTCCGAAGCCGCTCGGAACATAGTCTGCATCTGCAGGAGTGAAGCATCAAGCTCGCTGACTGTCTCATCTGCGCTGTCAAGCACTGGATCGATATCATCGAGCATCGATGACATGCTGCGCATCAGTGGCTCCATAAGGTCAAATGTGCGGTCGATGGTGTTTATCATCGATCCGACAGACTGGCTGAGCGACTTCTGACTCAGGGATTTCAGCTCTTCGCTGAGCGCTGTCATCGTTACAGGGTCATCTGTCGATTCCGTTATCAGATCGATGCCGTCTATCATGGACTGAATTACAGACCTTACTGCCTTTACCGAAGCAGAGCCTCCGGATTCAGGGAAGACTTTGATAAGCGCTTCAAGGTCAGACTTGAGCGCACTGGCCTGATCATTCGCCCTTCTGGTAAGCGAGGCTTTCTGATTTTCAGTTAGTCCCTCTGTTGCAAGCTTATTTATTGTTTTCTCGAGAGCCACTCTTTCTTTTTCTATGCGTTTCTCTCTGCTCTCAAGCACTTTCTGAAGCACTGCCAGAGAGCTCCTTGCTGTCGAAAGATCGCTTCCCGCATTCGATGCAGATGTGCCTGCCGCCTTTCTTGTCTCCTCCAGCTTGCTTCCCGCACTCGCAATTCCCGAATGAATTGCTCCGCTCTTTGAAGTAAAGGAACTGATAGTGGAGTCATACGAGTCCAGTGTATCCCTGAGTTCGATCAGGTTATCGATAATATCGTCTGCAGTTTTTCCTTCCTCCAGTTCATCTGCGAGCTCGTTTGTCTCATCAAATATCTGTCCGAAAACTGTCTCCAGATACTTTGTCTTTATAGATGCCTGCACAGTGGTCGCTGCTGTTTCGGATATTTTTGAAGCTACTGCATTCTTCTTTGCATTTTCATAGAATGTTATAGGCTCCTTTTTGTCCGTGAGTGCCTGCTCAAAGTTATACATGTCATATGTGAAATTGTCTTCAAATATGATTGCGGCGTAGTATTTACCTGACCTTACACCCGCTATGGCATCATCGGCGGTCTCAGGGAACTGCCATCCTATGGAGTCCTTTGATCTGAGGTCGTCCTTAACCTCTTCAGCCGCATTTACATGGCTGCCGTCTGCGAGATCCACGCCCGGGTCGAGCGACGCGACAGCTATCTGAATCTCTCCGGTATTTGCATACGGATTGCCGTTTGCATAGATGTTGACCCATGCATACAGCGCCGGAAGCACAGAAATGGCCACTATAATAGCCAGCGCAAAAAAGCGCCGGCAAACCGAGCTTATATCACTTTTAAATATGGACAGCACTGTCCTCAATGCGTGTTCCTCTCTATATTTATTGACGCAGTGCAGAGCACTGCGTCACCTGTTACAGATTGTGTTTATTCCTGGAAGCCTTAATACGGCTCATCGCCCTTGAAAGCTCAGCACTTGCAAGCGCTATGTCTCTGTTGGAGTTGGCCCGCTTGAGCGCCTCTCTGGCCTGCTCCTCAGCCCGCTTTGCCCTGGCTTCATCGATCTCTTCAGGAAGTTCAGCGGTGTCGACCAGTATCATTACCTCATTGTTCTCCACCTTCAGCAAGCCATCAGACACAACAACGGTCTGCCTGCCGCTGAGGCCGGCTTCCTTTGCCGCATCTCCTGCGGGAACATATTCGACTTCTCCAGGAACTACAGCCATGACAAGGTTGGAATGATTTGCGAGTATGCCAACGCTGCCCTCAGTTGTCATGAGGGACAGCGACTCGGCATCGCCATCATAAACCATATGCTCGCTTGCCATGAAGTGCAGTTTGAACGTTGCCATTTTACCAACCTTTATGTTATCTGATGCGCTTCAAATATGCCGTCCTGCACACTCCCGCTGAATTTCGGCATATTCGAAGTCCGCTTATTACTAATATTTTATAAAGTTTTTGCTTTTGCTATTACGTCATCTATGGTGCCGACGTTGAAGAACGCCTGCTCCGGATACTCGTCCATTTCGCCGCTTACGATAGCGCCGAAGCCCTTTACTGTATCTGCAAGCTGTACGTATACGCCAGGCATGCCTGTGAATTTCTCAGCTACGTGTGTAGGCTGTGAAAGGAATCTCTGTATCTTACGGGCTCTGTAGACTGTTGCCTTGTCGTCTTCTGAGAGCTCGTCCATTCCGAGGATGGCGATGATATCCTGGAGTTCCGCATACTTCTGCAGTATCTCCTGTACTTTTCTTGCTACCTCGTAGTGCTCTTCGCCTACTATGTCTGCCTCGAGGATTCTCGATGTTGAGTTGAGCGGATCTACAGCCGGGTAGAGTCCCTGCTCTGCAATCTTACGCGAAAGTACTGTTGTTGCGTCGAGGTGGGCAAATGTTGTAGCAGGAGCCGGGTCGGTAAGGTCATCGGCCGGCACGTATACAGCCTGTACGGATGTGATTGATCCTGCCTTTGTAGAAGTGATTCTCTCCTGAAGTGCACCCATCTCTGATGCGAGTGTAGGCTGATATCCTACAGCTGATGGCATACGGCCGAGCAGTGTGGATACCTCAGAACCTGCCTGTACAAATCTGAATATGTTATCGATGAAGAGCAGTACGTCTTTGTTCTGCTTATCACGGAAATACTCTGCCATTGTGAGGCCGCTGAGACCGACTCTCATACGGACTCCCGGTGCTTCGTTCATCTGTCCGAATACCATTGCAGTCTTGTCCATGACACCTGCTTCTCTCATCTCTTTCCACAGATCGTTTCCTTCTCTGGAACGCTCGCCTACTCCTGTAAAGATGGAGTAGCCGCCGTGCTCCATGGCTACGTTGTGGATGAGCTCCTGGATCAGTACGGTCTTGCCGACTCCGGCACCGCCGAAGAGGCCGATCTTACCACCCTTTGAATATGGCTCGAGAAGGTCGATGACCTTGATGCCTGTCTCAAGAATCTCTACGGACGGGCTGATCTCATCAAATCCCGGAGCCTTTCTGTGGATAGACATTCTCTCTGTATCTGCAGGGAGCTCTTCACCGCCGTCGATAGGCTCGCCGAGAACGTTGAACATCCTGCCAAGCACTACATCGCCTACCGGCACTGTAATGGAATCACCTGTTGCGGTAACTTCCATGCCGCAGCTCATACCCTCGGAACCCGACAGCATTATGCATTTCACGGTATTGTTGCCTATATGCTGCGCAACTTCCATGACAAGCTTTCTGCCTTCAAGTTCAACGGTAAGTGCGTCGTTGATCTTAGGCATCTGGCCTTCATCGAATTCTACGTTTATTACAGATCCGGAGACCTGCACTATACGTCCCGTCATAATTCCTCCTAATTTAACTTCTCTTATTTTTAAGACTTCTTGCTCCGGAAGATATTTCTGTTATCTCCTGTGTGATCGCGTTTTGTCTTACGTGGTTATACTCCAGCTTCAGCTCTGCGAGCAGTTCGCTCGCGTTGTCGTTTGCTGCGTCCATGGCCATCATTCTGGCGCTCTGCTCTGATGAATAGCTGTTTACCAGCGCTGAATACACGTATCCTACCAGATAGGACTGCATTATTCTTTCAAGGACTGTTTTTACGTCTGGCTCGTACTCAAACACTGTTGATGCGTTCGCGTCTGTCTCATCGCCTTCTGGTACAAAGTCGTCTCTGTCGAATGGTATGAGTCTGTCGTGCATTGCTGAGCCTGCGTTCATGCCGCCGCTGTACTCCGTATAGCAAACGTAAAGCCTGTCGAAAACACCATCATCGAACTCATCAAGCAGCTCTCTGGTGATTTCTCTTGCCATCGCAAGTGAAGGCTGGTTCATCGAATGCTCGAAGTTTTCGCATACATTCGCGCCATGAGTCCTGAAATAGCGCCAGCCGTAGTCGCCTACTATGTAAAGCTTGTACTCATCGCTCTTTTCCATCAGTGCTTCAGCGTCTTTAATGACGAACTGGTTATATGAGCCTGCAAGTCCTTTGTCTGCAGTGATCACGAGTATGCCGTTGCGTCCTCCCAATACAGCATCATCGACAGTAGAGTCAAGATATCTGCTGGTAACATCGCTTTCGATAGCGAACATTCTTCGGATCTCACGTCTCAGAAGGTCAAAATACGGCTTTGTCTCCTCTGCCTCCTTGCGGGCGCGGCGCATCTTGGTCGATGAGATAAGATACATCGCGTTCGTGATCTTCTGCGTGTCGCCAACACTCTTTATTCTGTTTTTGATTTCTTTAGTAGATGGCATTTTCTTTCATTACGAGTTGAAACAACTCGGGTTGCCTCCCCGGGTTTTTCAGCTCGTTCTATATTTTAAATTTTTCTCTATATTTAGCAGATATATCTAAAATCTCTTTGCGAAGGTCATCATCGAGCTTGCCTGTGGTGTCGATTCGGTTGCATACGTCGGCATGCTCTGTCTCGAAGGTCTCAATAAGCCCCTCTATGAAGGCCGGTACTTTGCTTGCGTCGATTCCCTGCATTGTGTGCGCGAGAGCCATTACAAGCGTGATTACCTGCTCATGCTGGGACTTCGGTCTGTACTGCTTCTGCCTAAGCATGCGCATGAGGCCCTGTCCGTACTCGAGCTGAGCCCTGGTCTGGTCATCGAGGTCGGAAGCGAACTGTGTGAACACTTCCATCTCGCGATACTGAGCAAGGTCGATTCTCAGGGTTCCGGCAGCCTTCTTCATAGCCTTTGTCTGTGCGTCTCCGCCTACACGGGAAACTGAAAGTCCTACGTTTACGGCAGGTCTCTGGCCGGCGAAGAAGAGGTCGGACTCGAGGAATATCTGACCGTCTGTGATAGATATTATATTTGTAGGGATGTATGCAGATACATCGCCTGCCTGTGTCTCAACTATTGGCAGTGCTGTTATGGAACCGCCGCCGATCTCGTCTGAAAGCCTTGCAGCTCTCTCGAGAAGTCTTGAATGCAGGTAGAATACGTCTCCCGGATAAGCCTCGCGGCCCGGCGATCTGTCGAGCAGCAGCGAGAGCGCACGGTATGCAACAGCGTGCTTCGAAAGGTCATCGTATACGATGAGCACGTCCTTGCCCTTGTGCATGAAGTATTCTCCCATAGCGCATCCTGCATAAGGTGCTATGTACTGCAGCGGTGCAGGGTCACTTGCCGAAGCTGTAACGATTATGGTGTAATCCATGGCATCGTGCTTCTTGAGTGTCTGCTGTATCTGCACTACTGATGATGTCTTCTGTCCGATGGCAACGTAAATGCATATGCAGTCCTTGCCCTTCTGGTTGATGATAGCATCGACTGCGATAGCTGTCTTTCCTGTCTGTCTGTCTCCGATAATGAGCTCTCTCTGGCCTCTGCCGATAGGGAACATGGAGTCTATAGAAAAGATTCCTGTCTCAAGCGGAGTGTCTACAGGCTGCCTGTCAATGATTGGAGGTGCCTGAGCCTCTATTGGCATGTAGCCCGAAGCTTCTATTGCTCCGAGTCCGTCTACAGGTGAACCGAGGGAATCAACTACTCTGCCGAGGAAAGCCTCACCGACCGGAGTTCCGGCGGTTTTGCCTGTTCTCTTTACTGAAGATCCCTGTGTAACGCTCTCGTCATCACTGAAAAGAACGCAGCCTATCTCGTCTCTGCGGATGTCCTGAACCATTCCTCTTACGCCATCAGCAAAGAGGAGGATCTCTCCGAATGTAGCCTGTGCAAGTCCGCCAACTGTTGCGATTCCGTCTCCGACTGTCAGTACTTCACCAACCTGCTCAGCCATTGCTTCAGGAGTCCATTTTGAAATGCTCTCCTTGAGCAGTGGAATTATGTTGCCGTTGTTGGTAGGAACTTTTACGAGTGTATCTCTGAGCTGGCGGAACCTTCCGCCTACAGACCAGTCGTAGATATCCGAACCGACTTCAAGCCTGAAGCCGCCCGGGAACGCCTCAGTCTTCTCCCATGTGAGAGGAACTTCTGCACCGTATTTATTCTTTAAAAACTGTCCGAATCTCGCCTTTTGCTCATCGTTCGGCTCTGCTGCCGAATAGATGACTGCGGTGAGGATCTTTTCTTCATTGCTCATTTGCTTGCCTCCTCCGCAGCGTCAAGGAACTGGTCGAAAGCATCCGAGGCGGACTGCTCGAGAGTGAGCTTCTCCATGGCGTCAGTGATCATTTCTGTGATCTCTTTCTGTGCCGATTCGATGATCTCTTTCTTCTCTCTGTCAGCTTCTCCGCGTGCTGTTGAGATGATCTTCTCAGCCTCGCCGCGTGCTGCCTCGAGTCTGCGCTCTCTTTCAGCTTCGACTTCCTTGTTCAGTCTGCTCTTTTCAGCTCTGATCTCATCATCAAAGGCCTGCTCTTTCTCAAGATAAGAAGCCTTGCTGGACTCTGCATCCGCAAGAGCCTTCTCTGCTCTGCTGTCCATGTCAGCATAATGAGCCTCTCTGCCATCCATGAAATTCTTCACAGGCTTGTAGAGAAGTATGTAGAGCGCACCAAAGAGTATGGTGAAATTGAACAGGTGCAGCAATATTTGCTGCCAGTCTATATTAAGTGGTACTCCTGTCATCTGATTTCTCCCTGTTTAAGTGTACCGGGTCTTTCCCGACTAAAGTACGAATATTATCAGTATTACAACGAGCAGCGCATAGATGATAGCTGTCTCAATAAATACAAGACCTAACATGAAGCTGGTACGTATCTTTCCATCTGCTTCAGGTTGCCTGGAAATACCTTCGGAAGTCTTAGCACCGACAATACCCATACCGATACCACCGCCGCATGAAGCAAGTCCGATAGCAATAGCTGCAGCAATGGCTTTGTAACCTGTTGTGTTATCAACAGCCTGATCGCCAGCGTTTGCGATGTATCCCTCGCCTGAATCCTGTGCGGTTACAACTGCAGTATCTGCAGCTCCGCTGGAAGCGAATGCTCCGATTGTTGCAAACATTGTCATGAGCAGAATAACTACTCCAAGAACGATTGCCAGTCTTGTCAGTTTCTTTGCATTAAGGTTAAGCATGATAGTCTCTCCTTCTGAACTATTTATTTATTATATTGATATCGATTTGGTGTGAGCTTCAAATATACCCTCGCGGTCGACCGGCTCTCGCCTATCGCGTTTTAACGCAGCGGTACTAAGCTCTTTCTACTGCTATTAATATTATTAAAACTGCTAACTATGTTACGCAGATTGCTCACTTACTACGGTTTTTCTGCGCTTGCCGCGCTGTTTCTTTTCTTTTGGTGGCTTCACTACTTTTTCGGATACTTCACCATAGAAGAGTGAGGTCAGCATGGTGAGTACGTATGCCTGGATAAGCGCATGCAGCAGTGTGAAGAGCACTCCTACGATTACTGGTACTACGTAGCTCATTGCCGTGAAGTAGTAAACCAGCTCTGTTACCAATGCACCTGAGAGCAGCGCTCCGAAAAGTCGGAAGCTCATGGAAATCGGCAGTGAAAAGTCTTTCAGCGTCTTTCCGATTCCCTTTATGCCGTTGCCGGCTATACCACCCGACATGATCACCAGATATGAAAGGCAGCCCATCATAATGGCTCCGTTTATATCCGCAAACGGTGCAGGCAGTGAAATGGATAGACCCTCTGTGGTTATCACCTGCACTCCCAGCAGCTCAAACAGTGTTCCTGTGAATATGTATGAGCCTGCTGCGAAGATGTACGCTCCGAGGAACTTGTTGATGTGCGAGTTTCCCTTAGCCATGCCATCAAAGATTCCAACCACGGTTTCGAGCACGAGCTGGAATTTTCCCGGCACCATCTTGAAGCGAGGTATTACGAACAACCTGCAGATGAGTGCGAACAGTATCATTATGCCGCTGACGATGAAGCCTGCGATCAGGCCAGGGTTGACGTCTTTCAGTCCAAAGAGACTTACCTTGTTGACATCGTGCAGTACAGCGTCTCTCATCACAGTCTGAACGCTTTCCTCTTCGCCGCCTCCGCCGCCGGTCAGTATTGATCCGATCATGAAGACGAGCGCTATGACTGTGAATATTATTATTGCTTTTTTACGCTCTTTTTTAGTCATAAGCGTTTTGCTCCTTATAGTAATAGCTGTTTGGGTGTGCTTTTAAAATCAGATTAAGTCACACCTTCTTAACTATCAAATTGTACCACATTGTTTTATCTTTACAAGGTTTCTTTGATAGACAAATTTCCCCATTTGCCCAAAAAAAATCACGTCCGTAAGACATGATTTTTAAGCTTGAATTGCTGCTGCAGCCCTGATCTCCTCCATGGCTGTAAGCTGTCTTTCCAGCACTTCTGCGCCTTCTTTTATACGTATGTCTGCTCCACCTGCCTCATCAAATCTGACCGCCGCTGCAGAGACCGGAACCGGTTCCAGGAAAAAGAACGCGCCGACTCCCGCAAGTATGATTCCCTCCGGATGCTTTTTAAGATAGCTCTTAAGCCGGCCGGGCTGCGTAAAGCGGCGTACGTGTCGGATCTGTCCGGAGGCATCCACAGCTGCCTTTTTTATGTCAGGGTCGTCTACCAGTAGAGTTCCTGTGAGAGCATGTCCGTTTATACTGATACTATTCATTTCTGCAGTTCCTTATCCAACCAGATAAATTCTCCGGTAATAATAGCAGAACGCTGTATCCGATTCAATGCAGCGCATTTAGTTATTCGTGTTTTTACCTTGTAAAGCTTCGGCATCGCTTTGAATTATCATTAATGTAACTTGTGAGTCAGAATCGAAGGGGTTTATTCTCGAAAAAGTATTGGGACTGGGATAAAAATGAGAAAAAGGATAGACGAAAACATGTATAATATCGGTTCGAATATACGCACAGCAAGAAAGCGAGCCGATCTCACACAGGAACAGCTATCTGAGAAGATAGGCGTTACACCGCAGTATCTCTCCGACCTTGAAAGGGGCCTGGTCGGAACATCACTGCACACACTGGTCAAAATATGTGACAAGCTGAATGTAAGTGCGGATTTCATACTTTTCGGTCAGCAGCATGGGGATGTACCGGATGATACTATCCTGGCTTTATTCGAAAAAATAAAACGTATGCCGAGGCAGAAGGCAGAAAAAATGGCCGAAGGTATCAACCTGATGATTGAAACCATGGATGAAGATCCAGATAATTAGAGTTCCTGCGGATACTGATATGCAAATAATCAAATTTTCATAATAAAAGAGCGGTGTTTTCACACCGCTCTTATTCGTTTTGTTAATTAAACGAGTTCGAGGTAAACTACCTCAGCGTTATCTCCCTGCCTAGGTCCAAGCTTGAGGATACGTGTGTATCCGCCATTTCTGCT
>ODAJ012059502.1_pt1 | contig 12807 bp, 8 predicted proteins | sample 1539241 | NCBI WGS metagenome assembly ODAJ01 (sample SAMN02144231, study PRJEB22623) | gut metagenome | biome: sheep rumen | host: Ovis aries | place: New Zealand | reverse complement strand
CATAGCTCGCAGGGAAGGACCTGCGTTTTTCGATGAAGATGATGTTTGCTGTCGGATCCTGGAAGCCGGCAGCAGCCTGTCAGACCCAGGAAATTGGCATACGCTGAGATAAATTGGCGCTGCCGCCGAGAATCATTCTTGTATTGACTTCAATTATAGTGTATATTTCAGTGTGGAATTTCATCACACAAAAACTACGGCAGATGTCTGTCAATCAAAGGAGAACGAATGTCTGAAGAAATGAACGTATCCTACGATAAATATGTAAGCCCGCTCTCGGAGCGCTACGCAAGCCGTGAAATGCAGGCGGTCTTTTCGCCGGACCGCAAGTTCCGCACCTGGAGAAAGCTGTGGATCGCTCTCGCCGAGACGGAAAAGGAACTCGGACTCGATATCACTGACGAGCAGATCGCGGAGCTCAAAGCCCACGCGGAGGACATCAATTATGCTGATGCCAAAGCGCGCGAAAAAGAGGTCCGCCACGATGTCATGTCCCACGTATACGCCTACGGTCTGCAGTGCCCGAAAGCCAGGGGAATCATTCACCTCGGCGCAACATCCTGCTATGTCGGAGATAATACGGACATTATTCTTATGAGGGATGCCCTCGCGATTATCAGGAGAAAACTGATCAATGCAATCTCCGAACTTGCCCGCTTCGCGGACGAGTACAAGGACCTTCCTACACTCGCGTTCACACATTTCCAGCCGGCTCAGCCGACCACTGTGGGAAAGAGAGCAACGCTCTGGATCAACGAGTTCATGATGGACCTTGAGGATCTGGATTATGTATCGGGATCTCTCAAGATGCTGGGTTCCAAGGGAACGACAGGCACTCAGGCATCTTTCCTTGAGCTCTTCAACGGTGACCACGCCGCCTGCGAGAAGGCGGATCAGATGATCGCGGAGAAGATGGGATTTGCGGGATGCTATCCGGTCTCCGGTCAGACTTACTCCAGAAAAGTTGACACAAGAGTGGTCAATGTTCTGGCGGGCATTGCCGCAAGCGCCACAAAGTTCTCAAATGATATAAGGCTTCTGCAGCACCTCAAGGAGGTGGAGGAACCGTTTGAAAAGAGTCAGATCGGCTCATCTGCCATGGCGTATAAGAGGAACCCGATGCGTTCAGAGCGCATCGCCAGCCTCTCACGCTACGTCATCGCGGATGCCCTGAATCCGGCGATCACTTCCTCGGTGCAGTGGTTCGAGCGCACTCTCGACGATTCGGCTAATAAGCGTCTCTCCGTACCGGAAGGCTTCCTGGCATGCGACGGCATTCTTGATCTGGTCGTGAACGTTGTGGACGGCCTTGTCGTCTACCCGAAGGTCATCACGAAACATCTCATGGCGGAACTTCCGTTCATGGCGACGGAAAATATTATGATGGACGCTGTCAAAGCAGGCGGCGACCGTCAGGAGATGCATGAAAAGATCCGTCAGCTGTCGATGGAGGCGGGCAGGAATGTGAAGGTGGAAGGTCTGGACAACAACTTGTTCGATCTCATCGATCAAGATCCGGCATTCCCGCTGACCAAGGAAGAGCTTACTGCGTCACTCGATCCGAAGAAGTATGTCGGCCGCGCGCCGCAGCAGGTCACATCATATCTGACCAATGTTGTAAATCCGATGCTTAAGGCTAATGAGGCAGTTCTGGGCTACACTTCGGAGATAAACGTGTAAGATAAATCCCTGCGTAACCCCGCAGGATCTAAATAAATGTTAAGCTATACAAGAGGAGATATTATGGTTACAGCAGTAGTAGGAGCGAACTGGGGAGATGAAGGCAAGGGTAAGATCACGGACATGCTTGCCGAGAAGGCTGACATCATCGTGCGTTTTCAGGGTGGTGCCAATGCCGGTCATACCATCATCAATGACTATGGCAAATTTGCCCTGCACACCCTTCCGTCCGGAGTTTTCTATGACCACACAACGAGCATTGTAGGCAACGGAGTCGCCCTCGATGTGAAGAAACTGATGAAGGAGATAAACTCCATCGTGGAGAAAAATGTCCCCATGCCGAAGATCCTTGTCTCCGACAGGGCTCAGATCGTCATGAGCTATCATGTTCTCTTCGATACGTACGAGGAGGAGAGACTCGCGGGAAGATCCTTTGGCTCCACGAAATCTGGCATCGCTCCGTTCTATTCTGACAAGTATGCCAAGATCGGTATCCAGGTCAGTGAGCTTTCTGATATGGATGAGCTCCGTGTCAAGGTGGAGAATATTGTTCTGAAGAAGAACATCATGCTGAAATATCTCTACAACAAGCCGGAAATCTCGGTAGATGACGTCATGGCAGAACTTGCGGAGTATAAGGAGATGCTTGCCCCGTATGTCTGTGACACGTCACTCTATCTTCACAACGCGCTCAAAGAGGGAAAAAGTGTTCTCCTTGAGGGACAGCTGGGCACGATGAAGGATCCGGACCACGGTATTTACCCGATGGTCACTTCATCCCCGACACTTGCCGGCTACGGCGCGGTCGGTGCGGGCGTACCTCCGTACGAAATAAAGAGAGTCGTGGCAGTCACAAAAGCCTACTCTTCAGCAGTCGGAGCAGGAGAATTTGTCTCAGAGATTTTTGGCGATGAGGCTGAGGCCCTCCGCCGTGTCGGCGGATCCGGTGGTGAGTACGGCGCAACTACAGGCCGCCCGAGACGAATGGGGTGGTATGACTGTGTTGCTTCGAAATACGGCTGTCGTCTGCAGGGGGCGACAGATGTTGTCCTTACCGTCCTTGACGCCCTCGGCTATCTGGATGAGATTCCGGTGTGCGTCGGATACGAGATCGATGGAGAAATCACAACGGAGTTCCCGGCAACAACGCTTCTTCGGAAGGCAAAGCCTGTTTATGAAGTGCTTCCGGGGTGGAAGTGCGAGATCACAGGCATTCGCAAGTATGAGGAGCTTCCTGAGAATTGCAGGAGATATGTTGAGTTCATTGAGGAGAAAATCGGCTATCCGATCACAATGGTTTCCAACGGTCCGGGCAGACAGGATATAATATACAGATAAAGGGTAAGGACGATCCTGATTTAAGAGGGGAAGACATGAGAATACGTGGTTTGAGTATAGTAGCCATCGGCACTGCATGCGCGGTCCTGCTCGGAGGCTGCAGCGGCATAGGTCAGCTTTTTCCGGGACAGCAGGAGACAATGGATGAATCCGTGCCGGCAGAATCGTCTGTCGCGGAGTCAGTCATAGATCCGGAGGAACAGGCAAGACTTGACCTGCTGGATGCGCTGGAGAGTGTTTCTATCCCGACGACGACAGAGACTTCGAGGAGGAATGACAGCGGAGTCGCGGCTCCTTATGAGAGCGGAACTGCAGAAGATGAGTCTTCTGTCAGTGATGAGACGAGCGTTTTGATCACCGGCGCATGGCTCTCGGATGATGAGACAAAGCAGGAGTTCTACAGCGAGGACGACAGTCTTCAGCTGGCGGTCCCTCTCGACTGGCAGAATCTGAACGGACAGATCACGAATGACGACGAGGTGAATCAGAGCTTTAAGGTGCAGGTCGGAAATCCGGATCAGGCCGTGTTCTTTATGGCCAACAGTGAGAGCCGGCGGTATTCGCCCTTTATGTCGCTCGATGAGTACAGCAGCGCGATAGTCGCGGCTGTCTATAACTCTATGAGCGGCAGCGAGGCCTTCTCGGATGCGGAGCTTATTGAGACTGTTGATATCGAATCTGATGTCAACGATTTTGTGATAAGAAAGAGTACGATAACAGCCTCCTATGAGAGCAATCCGATTGTGTATTACATCTATGCGGTCCAGGGCAATTATCGCTACTTCCAGTTCAATTGTTGGACGGCGGAAAGCCAGAAGGACACTGTGGAGACAGTTTTTGACGAGATCGTAAGCGGTTTTCACGAGAAGTAAGGCGCAGTGACCGCAAGTAAGACATGAAACAAGAGGCTGTCCATGCGACAGCCTTTTTCAGCCTGAGCGGGCCTATTCCTTCACCGGGTCCGGTAGCTTTGACCTGCGGATCTGCCATGTGATGCGGAGGGAAAATATATGAAAAAAATCAGACAGATAGCTGCTGTGATTGGAATCATTCTCCTTTTCGGCATGTATGCAGTTACTTTTATCGCGGCAATGGGCAGGAGCGAGGCCGCTCGCTCGCTGTTCCTGGGATCGCTTGCCTGTACTGTTTTAGTACCGGTCTTCCTCTATGTACTGCTGCTGGCAGCCAAAGTCATACGGCCGGACAAATCTCCGGTAGTGGATACGATCATTTTTGATGTCGGAGGTGTTCTCGTCGATTTTCCGTGGATCAGGTATCCTTACATGATCGACATTTCCGATGAGGCCAGAGAGTACATCATGCAGAATGTTATCGAGTGCGGCATCTGGGCGGAATGTGATCTGGGAAATGAAAGCTTTGAGGCTCTTGTTCAGAAATTCATAGCACTGGGACCCCGGTATTCCAAAGAAATACGTGAACTGATCGAGACTATGTACACCTGCATCACGGTGAACCCGTTTACAGAGGACTGGATTCGGGGGCTGAAGAGCAGAGGATACAAGGTGTATATTCTCTCTAACTGGTCGGAACATGCCTACGAAAAATGTACTGAGAACGGGGTCTTTGATTTTATCCGTCTTACGGATGGCTGCCTCTGGTCCTTCAGAGTCCACCAGCGAAAACCTGATACAGTAATTTATAAAACTCTGATCGAGAAGTTCGGAATTGATCCGGGGAGAGCAGTCTTTATAGATGATAATCCGGAGAATATAGCCGCTGCGGGCAAATGCGGAATCGGCGGAATCCTGTATGAATCCTATGAAAAAACTGTCGCCAGGCTGACTGAGATCGGCGTCAGAGCATAGACAGAAAGAGGTGGAACATGAATAAGAAATTGACAGCGATTATTATAACACTGACAATGATGCTTTCCTGCTTTGTCCCCGCGTACGCTCAGGATGTGGATATTTCGGGTACGGATGTGGTGTCTTTGGATGATACGGAATTTGAGAGCACAGGTATATCTGAAATAGATGAGCTGCCAGCTGACAGCGTCAGTGAGATCATTGAAGAAGAGGAATCCGAGGCGGAAGCTTATGATCCGACAGACGATATGTCAGGGGAGATGGAATCGAATAGTTCACCGGTCCCGGATGACGAACTCATAACGGATCAGCCCTATGACATCAATGATGAGATGACTGAGTCTGTGGCTGAGGTGCCTTCCGACGAGTCAGGTCTGGCGGCCCTCGATGAAAGTAATTTCGCCCTGGATGAAGCGGCTTTCCCCTCCGATGACTCCGGGCTCGCCGCGGCAGAGGTCACGGAAGAAGAGCTTGTCGGAGCCGGCTCTCTTCTGGCCAACGGGAAAACAGTCTTCGTAAGGAGTGCCATAAATTCAGGTTACGTAGTCTGTATTGCAGGTGCTTCTACGGTGAATCATGCAAATGTTGAAGTGCGGAAAAATGTTGCGGGAGCCAACCAGAAATTCACTCTGCTGAAACTTGGCAACGGCAATTATGTCTTCTACAATTTCAAGAGTTCAAAGGCCATTGGCGCCGCCAGCCATACCCCGGTCTCCGGTCATAATGTACATCAGTATGAATATGTCGGCACCACTAACCAGCAGTGGATCGCAGTCGCCAATTCTGACGGAACCTACTCGTTCCTGAATGCAGCCAATAAAAAGCTCGCACTTGCCCTCGCCAGCGGAACCCCTAAGGAGAACGTAAATATTCGGGTGACGACAAAATCGAATTCCAGGACGCAGAGATTTACGCTGGCCGAAGCGTCATTTGCACAATTTAAGGGCTCTATAGCTCTCAGACCTTCATCGAAGACATCGATGACTGAGGCGGTGGCTTCGAGCTCGAAGACAAGCGGAGCCAAGGTGCAGCTTGCCGCTTTGAACGGGAACGCCGCCCAGGTCTTCACATATCAGCGTGTCTGGGGTGGTTACTATCTTCTCATAAATAAGAACAGCGGAAGGGTGCTCGGAACCGCAGGACAGGCTAAGACCGCCGGTACATATGTCAACCAGTACGAAAAAAAGAGCTGGAAGTATCAGCTGTGGAAGCCGGTAAAAAATAGTGACGGTACGATCACGTTTTATTCCCGTCTGCACAGCGATATGGTCCTTGACGCAGGAGGGACCGGCTCCGGGACAAGACTCCGTATAGCAAAGTACAAGGGCTCAGCAACCCAGAAGTTCCAGACAAAGGTTCCGGCCCCGACACCGAAAGCGGCTTCCTTTACCTGTAGAATACGCTCCGCCTACAATACTGACCGGGCGGTGCATCTCCTTAATGACAGCACTGCCAATAACACGAACATACAACTGTATGACTTTACCGGACATGCCGCCACTTTGTTTAAGTTTGTCCCCGTCACATACAAGGGCAAATCGAATTATTACAGGATAGAGACAAATAACGGAAAGGTGCTCGACGTCAAAGGTGGAAAAGCGGCTTCCGGTGCCAATATCCGTCAGATGCCCTGGACGGGGGCGGGAGGTCAGGTCTGGTCACTCACATGGAACAGTGACGGTACGACTACGATTAAGTCTGCCCTTGGAAGTGGGTACTGTCTTGCGATTTCATCTGCGACGGATAAAAACAAAGCCAACATCGTGCTGGCATCCAACAAGGGTCAGTCGCATCAGAAGTGGTATCTTGCCGGTCAGCTGATAAAGTCCTGCAGTATAAGCTCAGCTGATCATAATACAGTCACGGTCACATCGAGCGGCATAAAACCGTTATCCGATAACGGGAAAGCATATCTCTTTGCAGTAGCCCCGTATCAGGATACGCTTGGAGGCGCCGCACCTCTCACATCGGCAGGCCTTCAGACAAGCATGACGTTCAAGACCAAACTTAACAAGAATTCTTCCTCCAGTTTGCTGCAGAAAAAATTCTATGTGGCTGTAAAATACAAGGGAGTATACCGGATCGCCAGCAACGGCTTTTATATTACGAATCCGGAGAATGCCTCGACCAGGCTGACGGCATTCCCAACGCCGGCAAGAAAGACGAAAAAGGGTCTCAAGACTACTCTGAGAACTGTCGATATAAATCAGGCCAAAGCCCTGAAGTGCAGTCATGTAGTCATCGATTTCCCGCTTGAGGTCTTTCTCTCCGGAAGTTCATATTCTTATAATTATGAGGGAAAGACGTATCACTTCAGCACGTCGGTCACAGGCTATAAGAATCTTATAAAGAATTATAACAGCGCCGGAATCGTGGTGACAGGTATATTCTATCTGAGCAATCGCTCGATGACAGACTACATTCTGCCCTCCGCCGTGAGCGGTGCGAAAGCAGGCACCGGCGTTATATTTGCACTCAATACAGAAAACAGCAACAGGAAGAGGTTGGAAGCGCTTTTCGCGTGCCTTGCGGATGAGTGGACGAGGGACGGCTGTATGGTGGCCAACTGGGTCTTCGGCAATGAGACTGGCCAGTACATAACATATAATTACAGCGGTAATATTTCATATGACCAGTATCATGAGGCATTTGCGGACGCGTTCAGAATGTTCAACGCTTCAGTTAAGAGCAGGTGGAGAAATGCCCGCACCTATATCTCCCTCGACCACAACTGGGGATTCCCGAATACGTCTGAATGGACAAAGACTTATAGGACATATCCCGGCCTATACCTTACGCAGGACTTTAACAAGGATCTGAAGAACCAGGGAGGCATTCACTGGGATATGGCCATGCATCCGTATCCGTCACCGGAGCAGGACTGCAAGATCTGGGTCAGGAGTAGCGCGGTCACGAACAGCGGTACTTCAAAGCAGATCACTCCGCTCAATATGAGCTATTTTGCATCTTACCTGAAGAAAACTTATGGGAACGGTATTCACATCATATTGCCGGAGTCGGGACTGTCATCCAAATATGGTTCGGTGAACCAGGAGGCTCAGCAGGCCTGTGCGGTCGCATATTCATACTATCTGGCCGAATTCAACAGCAATATTGATATGTATGGATATCACCGTGAGATGGATAAAGCCGGTGAGACATCCGGTGGATGGTGGATGGGTCTTTACCACGCTGACGGCAAAGAGACGTACGCAAAGCCCAAGAAATCTGCGGATGTCTTCAAGTACATGGATACAAGGAGCTACAGCTCCCACGTATCTTCATATATGAAGAAATATCTGGGCACGAACTGGACGTCAAAGATTCCGGGCTGGAATCCTTCTAAATTTAAGTAACTTGTCAAAACGGAAATCCTGTGCTATTATGCTTGAATGTACGGCACGGACTGCCGGTAAATATTTATTGCAGGAGATGAACAAATGTCAGAAAATGCCAATCAGGCACTGAACGAGGAGCTCAAGATCGATTCGAAGACTCTCCTTGGCCAGTGGAGAAAAAAAGCATATGATCAGAATGCGGACAAGGGTACATTAAGACGATTCTGGAATGATTATTTTGAAATCGAGAAGAGAATCTATGCCCTTTTGCTTGCAGAGCCGGATAATGTTGTCAGGGGGACAGTGAAAGAGCTGGCTGAAAAATTCGGTGTCGCTGTTGATGTCATGGTCGGATTCCTTGATGGTATCAATGATTCTCTAAAAGAGCGCAACCCAATCGAGACGATGGATGAGGACACAGAAGTCAATCTCGGCTTCGATAAGGAGAAGCTCTACAAGAATATGGTCGATGCCAAGGCCGACTGGCTCTATGAACTTCCGGAGTGGGACGCTATTTTTGATAAGGAAAAACAGCACGAGCTCTATATGGAGCAGAAAAAGTCCGGGACAATCGTGAAGCCGAAAAAAATCGGCAGGAACGATCCGTGCCCGTGCGGTTCCGGCAAGAAGTATAAGCACTGCTGCGGACGAAACAAATAATTGGATTTTGGAAATTAGCTGCCACATATGTGGCAGCATGTTTGTATTATCATTAGGAGAGACAGATGACGAGAATATTGAGCAGAATAACTGTATGTCTGCTTACTTTGATACTGCTTGTTTCAACTATGCCTTCATACATCCCGGCGGCTGAGATGGAATCTCTTTATGAGACTGCACAGGGTGATGAGATCATTGGCGACGCAGAAGTCATAGACGAGGCGTCGGAAGTATGGGAAGAAGAGGAATCTGAATACGATCTTCCTGATGCAGATGATAGTCTGGCCCCTTTGCCGGAGGAAGAAGATTCTGAGGAAGAAGCGACCGATGAATTTGATGACGAAGAGACAGTATCTGAGGAGATTACAGGTACTGAAGTGGATGAGGAGGAATTCAAGGGCATCTATAATCTGAAAGTCATCTGGCCGGATGGCGCGTCAAACAAAATCGAGCTTAAGTATTCCGGAAGTGACAGGGAAGACGTCATTAATAACATTACTGTCAAAGTTTCCGAAGAACTGGAAAAGTTCGATGTTCATGAGTACGAATACACCTGCGATTTCACCTGGAATGAAGAGAAGAGCAATACTAAAGAAAAGGTGCTTAAGAGCAGTTCCGGAATAGTGATGGGGCGGAAGACGATCACTACTGACTATTATGATGTTATAGTCAAAACAATTCAGCCGGCATTTGCAGATGAGCCGGATGACGTTCAGGTGCTCGCCCACAAAGGGACCGTGAACGTGCCGGAAAATACCCTTTCCGCATTCAGAGTATCCGCGGTAAAAGGTTTTCACTATGTCGGCGCTGATCTCCACTTTACGTCCGACGGAGTTCCGGTGATCCTTCATGACGTCACACTCAACAGAACAGCGCGGAATGCAGACGGATCAAGACTCAGTAAGTATGTTGATATCGAGAAAATTACATATGCTGAAGCCCTGAAATACGACGTAGGTCTCTACCGCGGCAGTTTCTGGAGAGGAGAGCGGGTCCCGACATTTGAAGAGTTTATCAAGCTGTGTGCCAAACTTGACCTTGAGCCGAATCTTCATCTGAAGTCATCCGTCGATATGACGTATGGCCGGCTTGCGAACCTTGTGGACATAGTGAAAAGGAACGGAATGCAGGGGCGCGTCGTATGGGCTGCGGATGATATCGATTATCTGAGATATGTAAGAACGCTGGATCCGATATCAGGTCTGGATATGATCGTCTATAAATGGGTTCCCTCTGTTATATCGAAGGTCAAGAAACTGAAGACTGACAAGAATTTTGTCGAAATGGCAATCGGAAAATCTCTGTTTACGAACCGTATCGCACTGGCTTGCTATCGCAACGGTGTATATGTGACTGCCTCTGCCAACACTCCTCAGGATGTGACAAAGCTCGACTCTACGGTACGCCTGATATCAACTGACTATCTGCTTCCGGATGAAGTCAAAGCTCTGGCGCGGCAGAGAAAGTCGACAGATGAGGCAACTTTCCAGACGCCTGCAGCTTCGACAGATTACAGGCTGCAGACAGGAATTGACCTTACTATGATGTTCAGTATGACCAGCAGCGCGCTCTCGTCACAGATGACTGTAAACACCGTCCAGAAGTATACGGAGATGAATGATTTCCGATTCAGGAGTCTTGGTGACGGGTACTATCAGATCATGAATACCAGATGCATGCTTTCGCTCGAGGTGAAGAGCGGAAACGTTGCCAACGGGGCAGCCATCGTTTTGAACACATGGACAGGTACCGACAGACAGCGCTGGAAGATCGTTAAGAACAAGAACGGGTCTATAACTCTGGTCAATAAAGCGAGCGGCAAGGCAGTACAGACAAAGAACGGTAAGGTGAACGCCGGCACAGCTCTGGTCCAGTTCACTAAGAATGGATCAGATGCCCAGCAGTTCTGGCTGGTCAAGGAGCCGAAGCAGGTCAAGGTAAGCTATACAAAGTACTATTACCTGGAAAACAAGGGAGCCTCAGGCTTTGCGCTTAAAGTCCAGAGCAATTCTACCGCTGTCGCGGCAAATATATGTCTTGCAAAGAAAAAGGTTGACTATAGTCTCAAATTCCAGCTTATTTACAGCGGTGACGGCTATTACCGGATAATGAACTGTTACACAAAGAAATTCCTGACTGTAAAGGGCAATTCTACTGCCAACGGAACAAATGTCATTCAGGACACGTGGAAGAATTCAAGCGGACAGCGATGGCTTCCAAAACTGAATAAAGACGGTTCCTATACGCTGGTATCAAAGCTCGGGACTTGTCTGCAGGTAAGTGCTGGCACGACTGCGCCAACTTCCGGAACGAATGTAAATGCCGGTAAGAACAGCAACGCAGCAACGCAGCACTGGAAGCTGATAGCAGCCTGATTTTTCCGGGTACGTCCTGTAAAATAGTAACTTCGCTTTCGACCGGCCGGTCATCGGCAGGTGATAAGCTTTGTCAGTAACACCAGGTCTTGCAAGAGAAACAATAACTGTAGGAGGTGACAATATGATGAGAAAAAAGGTCGCAATATGTGTACTTGCTGTAAGTCTGATAGCCGCCGGCTGCGGTCAGGCCAATAAGGCAGCTGTGCAGGAGCCAGAATCAAAGGTCTCTGCTGATTCTTATGTATCATCCCCGAGTGACACTGTCTCCGTGGCATCCTCTGTCATGGACTCAGTTTCTGAGGACCCGGAAACAGTTCCCAGTGAGCCGGATGAAAAGCCGGATGAGAACTCAGCGGGCAAGACGGACAAGTGGGTCGATGTATCCAAAGAGGATCCGGGGGACGAGGTCTCAACTGATTCCACACTGGGTGAAGGATTCAACGTCATTCCGGGAGAGGTCATCACTGCATCAGAGAATTCCAGCGAAGTCAAAGTTGGCGAGACTGTGACTGTGGAGTCACCGAGAGGCACCTTCGACCTGACGATTGATTCGATTCGCCTGACGAATGAGCGCTCGGCGGGTATCCGGGCAGACCGCGTGGTAGAGGTCACATATACCTATGCCAACACGCACAATTTCCCGGATCTTTTAGTGGGAGACACATGTTTTATGCTCACAGATTCCGAGGGCAGAGCCTGTGCGCCTTATATTTTTGATCCGACAGGCGGAAATCACCCGCAGCCTATGCCGATTGGCTCCGGTGAGCAGTTCACAAGCTCATTCGGATTTATTCTGCCGGAGGATGGCGGCTCTTCTGTCACGCTTCTCTACAAAGCGAGCTTTGAGGATCCGGACAGCTTCGAGTTCAATGTGAAGGCAGACCTGTGAGGATCCTAGAGTGATAGTTCAGACTGGCTGCCCGGAAGTTTTAAATCGCGGCGCAAAGATCATCTTCATCGAAAAACGCAGGTCCTTCCCTGCGAGCTATGAGCAGGGGCGGCATGCCGCCCTTGCTCGATCTCTCAGTCGGACCCGCAATGTTTTTCTCACGAAGATGGATACTTTGCGCCGACAACGAACAGCAGGATCAGCCCGTCTGAACTGTCACATGCCAGACGCAAATATACTTTGCAGCCGCAGCCGACTTGGAAGAGCAGCCTGTCTGAACTGTCATGTGCCAGGCGCAAAAATCATCTCCATTGAAATAAATATAAAAATGTGCTTGACGTTCCCGATGGCGCATGCTATATTTATGAGGTTGAAAAACAAGCAGAGCCACGCTCTCACCCCGGTGCAATTGGGCGACCGGGCGTTCATAGATATGTACTTATTAGGTATTCTATGACCAGGTGGCTTTGTGCTGCCTGGTTTTTTTCTTGCGAAGAGCAGACATATAAGCTCGCGCGAATCGAGAAAAGGATCGGGCAATGACAGTGGTTTACTTCAGTTTGTTTTATGGAGGGTGGAAAGATTAGCGAATTAATGATTAACGGACAGATCAGAGACCGAGAGGTGCGTCTGATCAGCGAAAACGGTGACCAGCTTGGCATTATGCCGACATCACGAGCTCTGCAGCTTGCCGAGGA
>ODAJ012077116.1_pt1 | contig 12821 bp, 12 predicted proteins | sample 1539241 | NCBI WGS metagenome assembly ODAJ01 (sample SAMN02144231, study PRJEB22623) | gut metagenome | biome: sheep rumen | host: Ovis aries | place: New Zealand | reverse complement strand
TAGTCAATTACATTGTATCAAATCACATGTCTTTTTATATATAAAAACAGTGTCGTGATTTTACTCACCAACACTATTTATAATACAACCGATAAATATCGCTCTTTTAATTTTTTAAAAATTAGCACTCATATATTGACAAGTGCTAAGCATAATATTATAATGGTAATAGCATTCGAAGTAAAAGAGTGCTAAAAGGAAGTGATGATGTGAATAATCGTCAAAAAGAATTATTAAAGTTAATAGTAGAAACTTATATTGATACTATTAAACCAGTTGGGTCTAAATCTTTAGTAAAAAAATTAAAATGTTCTAGTGCTACTATTAGAAATGATATGGCTTATTTAGAAAGCTTAGGCTATTTAGAAAAGACTCATACATCAAGTGGTAGAGTACCTAGTGAAGATGGTTATAGGTATTATGTCGATAATTTAATGAAAGAAAAGAAAATTGCTGATAAAGAGCTTAATAAGTTACAAATTATTTTAGATAATAAGAACTTAGTTGTAAGTGATGCTATCGTAAAATGTATGGAGATTATTAGTGATATTACAAATTATACTACTGTTGTTTTAGGAAAAGAGAGTGATAATAATACTCTAAAACATATTAGTATTGTTCCTATCGATGAACGCAAAGTAGTAGCGGTTGTTGTAACTAATACAGGTCATGTTGAAAATAAACAATCTATTATTCCAGAAGATATAAGCATTAATGAAATAGTAAAGACATGTGAAATGATTAATAAGTCATTAGTTGGTACTAAACTAAGTGAAGTAATGCAAAAACTAGAATATGAAATTAAACCAATTATTGCTGAAAAAATTAAAGAGTATGAAAGTGTTATGAAATTCTTCCATGATGCCTTTAATGATTTTGCAGAAAAAAATAGTGATATCTTTTTTGGCGGAAAAACTAATATTTTAAAACAACCTGAATATGATGAACCAGATAAGATTAAAGGCATGATTAGCAAATTAGAAAACATTGAACTAGTGAAAAAAATTGAAACTGATGATAAAGAAATTAATATCTTTATTGGAGAAGATAATAAATTTGATAAAGATGTTACTATTATTAAAACCAGTTATAATGTTGGGGATGAAGAAGGAACCCTAGCCATAATAGGCCCAAAAAGAATGGAATATGATAAAGTAGTTTCTCTATTAAACTACTTAAAATCATATTTAGAAAGGTAAATATGGAAACAGAAAAGAATATAATTAAAGAAGAAAAAGAAGTAGAAGTAAAAGAAAAAAAGAAGAAACATGATAAGCATAATGAATTAGAAGAATTAAATCAAAAGCTTTTAAATGAACTTAATGAAGAAAAAGCTAAAAGTATGCGAATAAGTGCTGAAATGATTAATTTTAAAAAGAGAAAAGAAGATGAACTAAGTACTTATTTAAAATATGCTAATGAAGGATTATTAACTGATTTACTTCCAATTGTCGATAACTTTGAAAGAGCTATTAAAATGGATACTGAAGATCCTACCGATGAAATTAGTAGATTCTTAAATGGATTTAAAATGATTTATGGAAGTTTAATTGGCATATTAAATAAGTGTGAAGTAAAAGAAATAGAAGCTGATGGAGTAGAGTTTGATCCTAAATACCATCAAGCAGTTCTTACTGAAAAAGATGAAAATAAACCTTCTGGAGTAATCTTAGAGGTACTTCAAAAAGGTTATATGTATAAAGATAAAGTTATAAGACCAGCAATGGTCAAAGTCAATGAATAAAAGATAAAAATGAAAGGGAATGATAAATATGAGTAAAATTATAGGAATTGACTTAGGTACAACAAATAGTTGTGTCGCTGTATTAGAAGGTGGAGAACCAAAAGTTATAGTTAATCCAGAAGGAGACCGTACAACTCCATCTGTAGTAGCATTTAAAAAAGGAGAAGAATTAGTTGGAGTTACAGCTAAAAGACAAGCAGTAACTAACCCAGAAAACACTATTGCGTCAATTAAGAGATTAATGGGTACTAGTGAAAAAGTAGAAGCCGAAGGGAAAAAATATACTCCTGAAGAAATTAGTGCTAAAATTTTAATGAAGCTTAAAAAAGATGCTGAAAACTATTTAGGAGAACCAGTTACAAAGGCAGTTATTACTGTTCCAGCATACTTTAATGATGCTCAAAGACAAGCAACTAAAAATGCTGGTAAAATTGCAGGATTAGAAGTAGAAAGAATTATTAATGAACCAACTGCTGCTTCTCTTGCTTATGGTTTAGATAAACAAGACAAACAACAAACTATTTTAGTATATGACCTTGGTGGTGGTACATTTGATGTATCAATACTAGAGCTAGGTGATGGTGTATTTGAAGTTAAATCTACTAGTGGTAATAACCATTTAGGTGGAGATGACTTTGATAAATGTGTTATGGATTATCTAGTTTCTGAATTTAAGAAAGAAACTGGTATTGACCTATCTAAAGATAAAATGGCAATGCAAAGAGTTAAAGATGCTGCTGAAAAAGCTAAAAAAGATTTAAGTGGTATGAGTACAACTAATATCAACTTACCATTTATCTCTCAAAGTGCAGATGGTCCTGTTCATATGGATATTAATTTATCTAAAGCTAAATTTGAAGACTTATGCCGTGACTTATTTGATTCTACACTAGAGCCAGTAAGAAAAGCTTTAAAAGATGCAAATTTAAAAGCTAGTGATATTGATGAAGTAATCTTAGTTGGTGGATCAACAAGAATACCTTATATTCAAGAATTAGTTAAAAAAGAATTAGGTAAAGAACCTAATAAGAGTGTTAACCCTGATGAAGTAGTCGCAATGGGTGCTGCTATTCAAGGTGGAGTATTAACTGGTGAAGTAGATGATTTAGTACTTCTTGATGTTACACCACTATCACTTGGTATTGAAACACTAGGTGACGTAATGACAGTTTTAATTCCAAGAAATACAACTATCCCAACAAGTAAGAGTCAAGTGTTCTCAACTGCTGTAGACAATCAACCAGCTGTAGATATTCACGTATTACAAGGTGAAAGACCAATGGCTGCTGACAATAAAACTTTAGGAAGATTCCAATTAACTAATATCCCACCAGCACCAAGAGGCGTACCTCAAATTGAAGTTACATTTGATATTGATGCTAATGGTATTGTTAATGTTAAAGCTAAAGATTTAGGTACTAATAAAGAACAATCTATCACGATTACCTCAAATACTAATTTAACAGATGAAGAAATTGATAAAATGATGAAAGAAGCTGAAGCAAACAAAGAAGCTGATGAAAAACGTAAATCTGAAGCTGAAGCTAGAAATGAAGCCGATAGTACTATCTTTGCTACCGAAAAAGCTTTAAATGATTTAAAAGATAAAGTATCAGATTCTGACAAAAAAGAAGCTGAAGATTTAATCGCAGACTTAAAGAAAGCCTTAGAAGGAAATGATATTGATGATATCAAAAATAAAACTAAAGCCTTAAATGAAAAAGCCATGAGTCTAGCTAGCAAAGTATATGAAGAAGCCGCTAAAAATAGTCAAAACAATAATCAAAGTAACAATGGAGAAGCAGAAGAAGCAGAATTTGTAGATAATAATAATTAATAAAGTTCTAGTTTAATCTAGAACTTTTTGGAGGAAAAATGAATTATAAAAAAAGAGAAGAAGCCCCTATTAAATATACTTGGGATTTAACTTCAAGATATAAAAATGATGAAGCTTGGGATAAAGATTATAATAAATTAAAGAAAAATATTAATGACATATCCAAATATCAAAATAAAGTAATGGATAGCGCTAATAATTTATATAATACTCTTGAAGATTTTTACGATTATGAAACAAAGTTATCTAAACTATATGTATACGCAATGCTTAAACAAGATGAAGATCTAGGAAATAGTAAGTATTCTTCTTATTTAAATAAAGCATATTCTTTATATAATGAATTTATCACAAGCTCTTCATTTATAACTCCAGAGATTATTAAGGCTTCTAAAACTAAAATTAGTACTTATCTAAAAGATAAAAAACTAGCTAAATATAAATTTATGTTAGAAGATACATTAAGATATAAAAAACATACTTTAAATGCTAGAGAAGAATTATTAGTTAGTAAATTAACTGGTGAAACACATATTTTTGATAAAATTAGTAGTACTTTAATTAACTCAATATTAGATTATGGTAAAATAGAAATAAATGGTGAAGAAGTAACTATTACTAATAGTAATTATCGCTCTATTATGATGAATAAAGATCGTAATGTTAGAAAACAATGCTATAATCAAATGAGTCTAAAATTAAAAGAATTTGTAGAAATATTTGGGGATACTTTAATATCAAGCATGAAAAGCTTTAGTAATTATGCTGAAATTAAAAATTATAATAGTACAATGGAAATGCAATTATTTAATTCTAATATTCCTAAGAAAGTATTAGATAATCTATATGATACAATTCATAATAGATTAGATGTCTATCAAAAATATCTTAAATTTCTTAAGACAAATTTATGTTTAGATACATTAGAATATTATGATTTATCAGCTGAATATATTGATTCTGATATGACATTTGATATTGAGGATGCCGAAAAATTAATTGAAGATGCAACTAAAATATATGGTGAAAAATATCATAATATAATTAAGAAAGCCTTTAAAGAAAGATGGATTGATTATGTTTCTTATAAAGGTAAAAGAAGTGGCGCATACTGTACAGCTAATTATGGAAATACCCCAGTAGTCTTAACTAATTTTCATCATAAATTTACTGATGTATCTGCTGTAGCTCATGAATTAGGTCATGCTGTAAACTTTTATTTAAGTATGGAAAATAATGATTCTCATAATTATGAAAATGATATTTTTGTTGCTGAAGTAGCATCTTTAACTAATGAAATTATCTTATCAAATTATATTATTAATCATACTAATAATAAAGAATTAAAACTACAAGCTATTGCTAATTTAATAGATATTATACAAAATAATTTATTTGATGCATGCCTAGAAGGTGAGCTTGAAAATGAAATATATGCTCATATAGATAATAAAGAAGATATTGATGCTGGAAGTTTATCAGAATGCATATTTAATTTAAGAAAAAAATACTATGGTAACTTTTTAAAACTTGATGATAATGTTAAATATCATTGGGCAAGAAGAAGCCACTATTATTCTCCATTTTATTTATATCAATATGCTACTGGAGTAAGTAGTGCTGTTTGGGTAGCTACAAAAATAATAAATAATGAAGAAAATATGAAAGAAAAATATATTGATTTTTTAAGTAAGGGTAGTACTGATTATCCAATTAATTTACTTAAAACAATTGGTATAGATATGACTAAAAGTGATGTTATAAATAATGCGATAGACTACTTTAGTTATTTAATAGATTTATATAGTAAGGTAAGTGATGAATAATGGCTAAAAAAGATTATTATGAAGTTCTAGGCGTTAGTAAAAATGCTACAGCTGCTGAAATTAAAAGCGCTTTTAGAAAAAAAGCTAAAGAATATCATCCAGATAATAAAGAGACCGGTAATGCTGATAAATTTAAAGAAGTAAGTGAAGCATATGGCGTTTTAGGTGATGAAAATAAAAGAAAAACATATGATCAATTTGGATCAGCAGCTTTTGAAAATAATGCTGGAGGATTCCAAGGATTTGGTAATGGATTTGAAGGATTTTCCGGATTTGGTTTTGATGATATTGATTTAGGAACTATATTTGAAACCATGATGGGTGGCGGAAGAAGTAGAACATCTAATAAAAGAGCAACTAAAGGTCAAGATATCTTAGCTAGAATAAATTTGACTTTTGAAGAAGCAGTGTTTGGCTGTGAAAAGATATTTACCGTAAGTTTAGAAGAAGAATGCTCAGAATGTCATGGTAAAGGTGGTAAAAGACCAGTTAGATGTCCTAAATGTAATGGTAGAGGTAGGGTAGTATCTGAACAACGTAGTATACTAGGCATGATTCAAATGGAAACAGTCTGTCCTAATTGTAAAGGAGCTGGTGAAACATTTGAAGAATCTTGTTCAAAATGCCATGGTAAAGGATTTAATAAAATAAATAAAGATATTAAATTAAAAGTACCTTCTGGTGTCGATAATGGCGATCAAATGAGAATGAGTGGTAAAGGTAATGCAGGAACTAACGGTGGCCCTAACGGAGATATTTATATTGAGTTTACAGTTAAAGAACATCCTTTATTTAAAAGAGATGGAAAAGATATTTATTTAATAGTCCCTTTAACTATTACTGAAGCAGTTCTAGGATGTAAAAAAGAAATTCCAACAATTTATGGAAAAGAAATGGTTACAATTGCACCTGGAACCCAAAATAACGAAAATATTAAATTAAAAGGTAAAGGAATTGATGATAAAAAAACTGGTAAATTAGGAGATATGTTCTTAATAACTAATATTATTATTCCGACTAAACTAGATCGAAACCAAAAATCATTATTTAATGAGCTAGATAAAACTAATCTAGAAACTGATGATGCTTTTAAAAAATTTAATAAATACTTATAAGAGGGATAACCTCTTTTTTCTTTTTCTATTTTATGCTACAATAAATATGATAGGAGGCATTATGAAAGATATCTTTAAAAAAATGGATAAACTATTATTTTTTCTAATGCTTCTTTATACAATTCTAGGACTAGTAATGATATTTAGTGCATCTTCTATAACAGCTGTATTATATAATCACGTAGAGGAATCTTATTTTTTTAAAAAACAATTAATCTTTGTATTAGCTTCTTGGTTTTTAGGATTATTTGTAATTTTAAGACTTCCCACAAGTAGATATAAAAAATTAGCACCTCTTGGCTTTATATTAATCACTGGCGCTTTATTTATGTTGATACCATATGGTAGTATCACTAATAGTGCTCGTTCATGGTATAATTTAGGCTTCTTTTCATTCCAACCTAGTGAATTTGCTAAATCAATAATGATAGTATTTTTAGCCGTATATTTTGAAAGAATAATTAAAGAAAAAGATTATAAATTACAAAAGATTATTTTCCCATTTATTATTATTTTAATAACTTGTGGACTTATAGCATATCAACCAGACTTAGGGACTGCTGTTATCGTAGCTGGTATTGCTGGTTTAATATTTTTAGCATTACCAATTAATACTAAAGAAATGAAAAACGTTAAATTAGTTGGGGTAGCAACTGCGGTAATTCTATTCTTATTTGTTATTGTAGGAGGTCAAACACTAAATGCTGAACAAGCAAGTAGATTAACTTATAAAAGTCCTTGCACAAGATATACTCAAAAAACTGGTTATCAAGTATGTAATGGTTTTATCGCCATATCTAATGGCGGTTTATTTGGAGCTGGTCTTGGTAATTCAACTCAAAAATATTTATATTTACCTGAAGCTCATACTGATTTTATCTTTCCGATTATAGTAGAGGAGTTAGGTGCTATTATAGGTTCCTTAATAATTGTTGGTTTTGTTGTTTTACTATTTAGATTATTAAAAATTGCTCGCATATCTTCAACTATTAGAGGATCAATTATAGCCTATGGTACTTTTGCTTATATATTCCTTCATTTAATTATTAATCTAATGGGAGTCCTTGCATTAATTCCTTTAACTGGTGTACCAGTACCATTCTTATCTTATGGAGGATCATTCTATATTAATTTAATTATGTTACTATTTTTAAATCAAAGAGTAGTAATAGAGACTAACAACAATAAAACAAAAGAATTATTGAGGAGGATTTAAATGAATAATAAAGGTATGACTTTAGTAGAACTAATAGTTAGTATTACTATAATATCTATTATATTAGTATTTTTAATAAATTTACTTATAACAGTTAAGAATTATGATAATCAAGCTCAAAGTTCTTCTACTTTATTAATTAATCAATCTTTAATTACTAGAGAAGTTCAAAATGATATAATTAACTATAATTTAAAAGGAGTTTCTTCTTGTAATTCTTCTGATTTAACTAGTGGTAATCCCTTAAATATAGTACCTAGTAATGCATCAAACGTTTATTGTGTTAAACTTATATATAATAATGCTCCAAATAGTGAAAATAATGGCTATTTATTACAATATAGATATGAATATAATGATGGAACATATAAAAACGTAGTTGGTTATAAAAGAGGATCTAATCAAATAGTAAGAGAAACTAAAATTACAATGGATCCTAATAAATACAAAGGAAATGTTACTTCATCTTGTACAGGTAATACTTTTACTAAATGTGCTCTAAAAATAACAATGCCTGTTATAGATGATAAAGATAATAATTATGATATTATAATAACTTATATATATGATAAAAATAACTTTACATATAGTTCTAATTCAAATGTTTATGGATTTATATTTAATTAAAGGTATTACAGATACCTTTTTCTTATGCAATAATTGTTTTTTATGACAATTTATGATAAAATTTTCTTTATGTAAGGGGTGAATTACATGAGAAAAACAGTATGTTTAATTGGTAGACCTAATACAGGTAAATCTACCTTATTTAATCGTTTAATTAATGAAAATAAATCTATTATTCTAGATACTCCAGGAGTAACTAGAGATAGAATTTATGGAATAGTTAATTATAAAGATAAATCTTTTAATTTAATAGATACTGGTGGTATTGATTTAGCTAAAGAAGATTTTAATGAAAATATTAAAATGCAAGCTGAACTAGCTATAGATGAATCTGATGTAATAATATTTGTAATTGATGGAAAAGAAGATTTAACAAGTAATGACTTACTAATTAGTAAGATGCTTCAAAGAGTAAATAAAAAAGTAATTGTCGCAGTAAATAAACTAGACGATCAAAAACATAATAATAATGTTTTTAATTATTATGAATTAGGCTTTGATAGATACTTTCCAATAAGTGGTGAACATAAAAAAGGTTTAAATGAATTATTAGATGAAATTACAAAAGATTTTAATCCTTATACCACTGAAGAAGATGATGCTTATATTAAGTTCTCTATTATAGGTAGACCTAATGTTGGTAAAAGTTCTTTAATAAACGCTTTACTAAATGAAGAAAGATCTATTGTATCAGATGTAGCTGGAACAACTAGAGATGCAATTGATACTAGATTTACCTATGATAAACAAGACTTTATTGTAATTGATACAGCTGGTATGCGTAAAAAAGGTAAAGTATACGAATCTATTGAAAAATACAGTGTTCTAAGAAGCTTAAAAGCCATTGAACGAAGCGATGTCTGTGTTCTTGTTATTAATGCTGAAGAAGGTATAATTGAGCATGATAAACATGTCGCATCATATGCAATTAATGCTGGTAAAGCTATCGTATTAGTCGTAAATAAATGGGATTTAATAGACAATAAAGATGAAGAAATGAAAAAATGGATAAAAGATATTAGAAATAATTTTCAATTTATGCCATATGCAAATATTGTCTTTTTATCATCTAAAACTAAAGCACGCATTCATACCTTAATGCCAGAAATTATTAAAGCTTATGAAAGCGCAACGAGAGAAGTAAAAACAAGCGCTTTAAACGATGTAATAAGAGATGCCGTAGCAGTTCATGAACCTCCTTCATATAAAGGTAAAAGACTAAAAATATATTTTATTCATCAAGATGGTAATAAACCACCTAAATTTGAATTCTCTGTTAATAATAAAAAACTAATCCATTTTAGTTATGAAAGATACTTAGAAAATCAAATTAGAGATAATTTTGACTTTACTGGTACTCCAATATTATTTAAATATACTAATCGAGGTGATAAGGGTGAAGACTAAAAAATATGTATTAATAATAACTATTATAATTGCAATAGCAACTATTTTAACCATTTATTTTATAAATAAAAATAAAAAATATGAGTTTTATGCTAAGGTTAAAGAATCATATGCATATTCATCAATAATTGAACCATTAAGTAATGAAAAAATAGCTAAAAAATATCCTGTAATTGAAGTTAATGTTGGCAATTTAAAAGAAGGAGATATTATTAAAATTTCATCTAAAAATGAATTTATTGAAACATATCCACCTATTTTAGAAGTAGAAAAGTATGAATATGTGTTAAATAAATCTACTAAAGCTAAACCAGCAGAAACACCAACTACTACAGTTAATATTCCTAAAGAAAATCCTACAACTACAAAAGTAATAACTACAACAAGAAATAATACTACAACTATAAAAGCAAGTTTAAGTAAAGATAATATTGTCATAAATGATATTGAAACCAAATTATTAAATGTCGAAAACAATAAAAATAAAACTTCATTTAAAGAAACAGCTAAAAGTTATTTTATTAAATTAGTTGACTTTATCTTTTATGATAAAGATATAAAAGGAGTATATTTTAAAGATTTAACTAATAAAGCTAAACTAACTGTTATTAAACTTGCTTTAAAGTTAGATAACTTAATTGAACAACATTATCCAGGATACAAAGAAGGATTATCATCATCATATCAAAATACTAAAACTAAATTAATTGAATTATATTTAGATAAAACTAGTGACTATTGTGCTAATCATGATGACGTATGTAATCAAGCTAAATCAGATTTTCAGGAATTAAAAACTAGTTATGGTATTACTTGGGATTTTATTAAATCTCTAGCCAATAAAGGAATTGCTAAATTAAAAGAGTGGTATGAAATCTACAGTGGAAAATAAAATTATTCTAAATAACCAAGAATATACCTATATTATTAATTATAAAAAAATTAAAAATATTTATTTTAGAATTAAAGAAGACTTAAAAATATATGTAAGTTGTAATCAAAGAGTACGTAAATCTTATATCGAAGAATTATTAATTAAAGAATCTGAATCTATTAAAAAGATGTATGATAAAATGCTTAATAAAACTAATGATAAAGATTTATATTATTTAGGCAATAAATTACATTTAATTATAGATGATAATTTATATATAAGTAATGATGATATTCATGCAAAAAGTTTTGATGAAGCTAAAGAATATATTTATAGTCTTGCTTATGACATATTTAAACAGCGCCTAGAGAAAGTTAAGCTAACATTTAATACTTTACCTTCATTTAGATTAAAAGTACGTAAAATGACTTCTAAATGGGGCGTATGCAACATAAAAAGTATGACTGTAACCTTAAATACCGAATTAATATTTAAAGATGTTCATTTAATAGATTATGTTATCGTCCATGAATTGTCTCATTTTTCTCATATGGATCATAGTAGAGAGTTTTGGAAAGAAGTATCAAAACATTATCCATATTATAAAGAAGCTAGAAAGGAGCTTAATTATTAATGATTGAATCAGTTAATAATGAAAAAATAAAATACTATACTAAATTAAATGATAAAAAATATCGTGATAGTGAAAAATTATTTATTGCTAGTGGTAAACATTTAGTAGAAGAAGCCTTAAAAAAAGATATTATTAAAGAAATATTATTACTAAATGGAGAAGATAATATATATGGAAATGCTACTTATGTAACTGAAGACATCTTAAAAAAAGTCTCTAATTTAGATAATAATCCCAAAGTTCTAGCTATTTGTTATATAAAAAATAATGATGATATTAAAGGCAATGTAATAATATTAGATAATATAAAAGATCCAGGTAATTTAGGTACAATTATAAGAAGTGCAGTAGCTTTTAATTATGAAACTATTATACTAAGTAAAGAATGTGTAGATATTTATAATCCAAAAGTAGTAAGAGCATCAGAAGGTATGTTATTTAATATAAATATTCGAATAAATAATTTAAATGATGAAATTAATAATCTAAAAGAACTAGGCTATAAAATATATGGTACCAATGTAAATAATGGTAAATTACCTCAAAAAGAAAATAATAAACATGCTTTAATTATAGGTAGTGAAGCAAGTGGTATGAATAAAGAATTAGATAATTTAATAGATGAAAATTTATATATTAAAATGAATAACTTATGTGAAAGCTTAAATGCTGGAGTCTCAGCTAGTATTTTAATGTATGAATTAGGTGGTAAATAATGAATCTAAATAATAAAATATTCTTAAATAAAGGTTTATATGATAATAAAAATATCTATGAAAATACTACCGACTCAATAATTCAATCATTATATACAAATAAAGGATTATACTTAACTGTAAGAGAAACTAAAGACCATAAATTAATAATATATGAAGATAATGATTTATCCAGACTACATAATGTAAAAGACAAATTATATGATATAACATATGAAGATTTATCTTATCTATCTATCTATCATATACCTACCTTAAAAGAAGCATTAAATATAATAAATGGTAAAGTAGATATTATCTTAAACTTAAAAATTAAATCTAATAATAAAGAAATATTTAACATATTAGATAATTATAAGGGAAATTTCTTATTACTAGGTTATCCAAGAATTATGTATAAAATTAATAAGGAAAGAGAAAATTATATAGTAGGAGAAACAATAACTCATAAAAACAAAGTATCTATTTTTAGTCTAATTATTAAACCTAATTTCAAAAGTATTGATATAAATTATTATGATAAATTTAAAATAAATGAATATAAAGATAAAAATATACCTTTAATAGGTTATTTAATTAATAATCAAGATAGATATAATAAATATAAAGATGTATTTAATTATCTAATAGTAGATAATTATAATAATATAAAATTTGATAAGAAGTAAGGAAACTTACTTTTTATTATATAAAATTATTGTAAAATTAAAATGTAAATTAAAAAAGGCACTTGACTGATTTTTGTCAATACATAATGACTAATTAGGGTAAAATGAAACTATCGTCTATATGGCGATTTTTTCATTTTTATGATAATTAAAGCTG
>ODAJ012179918.1_pt1 | contig 12826 bp, 11 predicted proteins | sample 1539241 | NCBI WGS metagenome assembly ODAJ01 (sample SAMN02144231, study PRJEB22623) | gut metagenome | biome: sheep rumen | host: Ovis aries | place: New Zealand | reverse complement strand
ATGCAAATAATAATGAGTTTACTTTTTTTAAGTGTTGATATATTATTTATAAGGTTCGGACAGATAGAAAATGTGCCGGAAAAATTTCTGAGGAGGGCATATGAAAGTTATAGACGGCGGAATCACATCCGCAAAAGGTTTTTTTGCCGCAGGCGGCGCAGCAGGCATCAAAAAGAACGGAAGCGCTGATATGGCGATGATATATTCGGAAGTCCCCGCTGAGGCGGCAGGTACATTCACGACCAATGTGGTCAAGGCAGCACCGGTCATCTGGGACCGTGATATTGTAAGATCCGGCGGCCTTGTACAGGCGGTCGTGATAAATTCCGGTGTTGCAAATGCATGTACAGGCCAGCTCGGTCTTTCTTACTGCAGAAAGACAGCGGAGGCAGCCGCACAAAACTTCGGTATCGATCCGCTGGAGGTCCTGGTCGCGTCCACCGGCGTTATCGGTCAGCAGATTCCGATCGATAAGATCACAGCGGGCTGCGGAATGCTGAAAGAAAAGCTCGGCTTTACGCGTGAGGACGGACTGTCATGCGCAAAGGCCATTATGACCACAGACACAGTATCCAAGGAAGCTGCCTGCGAGATCACTCTCTCTGACGGAACGACGGTGACGATCGGCGGATGCTGCAAAGGTTCGGGCATGATCCATCCAAATATGTGCACGATGCTCTGCTTCATCGGAACGGATGCGGCTATTTCAAAGAGAATGCTTCAGAAAGCCCTCTCGGATGTTGTCCCTGAGACGTTCAATATGGTCTCCGTGGACGGCGATACATCTACCAATGACACATGCATCCTGATGGCCAACGGCCTTGCAGGCAATATGGACATTATTTCTGAGGATGAGGATTATAAGGCTTTCCATGACGCACTCCACGCTGTCATGACATCTCTGGCCAAGCAGATGGCAAGGGACGGCGAGGGCGCTACCTGCCTCTTTGAGGTGAAGGTCATAAATGCCGACACGAAGGAGAACGCACGCATTCTTGCCCGCTCAGTCGTATCATCTTCTCTCACTAAGGCTGCAATCTATGGTCATGACGCGAACTGGGGACGAATTCTCTGCGCACTCGGTTACTCAGGCGCAATGTTCGATCCGGAGAAGGTCGATCTGTATCTTACAAGTGCTGCGGGAGAGCTCAAAATTCTTGAGAACGGCGTATCGACCGGTTACAGTGAGGAATTTGCGACAAAAATTCTCTCTGAAGACGCAATCACGGCTACTTGCGATATGAAGATGGGTGACGCCTCCGCGGAAGCATGGGGCTGCGACCTCACACACGCATACGTGGATATCAACGCGGACTACCGCTCATAATTATAGAAGGCATTCACCTTAAGGCGTGACAGTACTCGCTGTCGGCGCGGAGGGAAATGCAGTACTAAGACGCACGGCGGCATAGACTGCCTGGGAGTCATCGACGAAGGTGCGGACGCATGGCGGGCATATAAAGGCTAAGGAGGAGAAGAGTATGGCAGAAAATATGGATCTATGGCTGGAAAAGGCGCAGGTGCTCATCGAAGCGCTGCCCTATATCCGCGAGTTTAACGGAAAGACGATCGTAGTCAAGTATGGCGGGTCCGCGATGACGGATTCCCACCTGAAGAAGAGTGTCGTCAAGGACGTGACGCTCCTCAAGCTCGTCGGTATGAAACCGATCATTGTTCACGGCGGAGGAAAGGAAATCAGCAAATGGGTCAAGCTCTCCGGGCAGACTCCGGAGTTCGTGAACGGCCTCCGAGTGACAGATTCAAAGACCATGGAGATCGCTGAGATGGTGCTTGGCAAGGTCAATAAGGGTCTTGTCCAGTACATGGAGGGAAATGGCATCAAAGCCTGCGGTATCTCAGGCAAGGACGGCGGAACGATGCGCGTTAAGAAGAAAGAACTCGCTGACGGCCGCGATATCGGTTTCGTCGGTGAAGTCACGAAAGTCGATACGACTCTGATCAACACCCTTCTCGAAAATGATTTTGTCCCGGTAATCTGCCCGATCGGTCTTGGCGAGGAAGACTGCAAGTCATATAACGTGAACGCTGACGATGCGGCCTGTGCGATTGCAACTGCTATGAAGGCAGGCAAGCTTGTGTTCCTCAGCGATATCGAAGGTGTATACGAGAATCCTCATGATCCGTCGACACTGATCTCTGAACTGACTATCGACGATGCGGAAAAGTTCATCGCCTCCGGCAATGCGGGCGGCGGAATGCTTCCGAAGCTTCAGAACTGCATTGAAGCCATAAGGCAGGGAGTTTCCCGTGTCCACATCCTTGACGGAAGAGTGGAGCATTCGCTGCTCCTTGAGTTTTTCACGGACAAAGGTATCGGAACGGCAATTACTGACGAGGAAGGCAGCCGGTATTATCACGGCGATAAGTAAAATACAGAGAGGTACAAATGATGAATCAGCAGGAGATTATGACCACTGTCGATGAGTATGTGCTGCATACATATAATCGTTTCCCGATTTCCATTGACCGGGGAATGGGGACACATGTCTGGGATTCAGAGGGCAAAGAGTATCTGGATTTTATGGCAGGTATAGCGGTCTATGCCCTCGGCTACCACTATCCGGAATATGATGAAGCGCTGAAAGCGCAGATCGATAAGGTGCTCCACACATCGAACCTGTATTACCATGAACCGCTGGCAAAGGCTGCCAAGGCGGTCGTCGAATCCACCGGGCTCTCCAAGGTTTTCTTCACCAACAGCGGTGCGGAAGCTATCGAGGGTGCAATCAAGTCCGCGAGGAAATATGCATGGATGAAGGACGGAAAGAATAATCATGAGATTATTGCGATGAAGAGTTCCTTCCACGGCCGCTCCGTCGGCGCATTGTCCGTCACAGGCAATGCCCACTATCAGGATCCGTTCAAGCCGCTTATGGGCGGAGTCGTATTTGCGGAATTCAACAATCTGCAGAGCGTCCTGGATCTCGTAAATGACGGTACCTGTGCGATTCTTCTTGAGACTGTCCAGGGAGAGGGCGGTATCTATCCGGCAACTCAGGAGTTCCTTGAGGGGATTCGCAGGATCTGTGATGAGAAGGATATCCTGCTGATTCTCGATGAGATACAGTGCGGTATGGGACGTACCGGGACCATGTGGGCCTACGAGCAGTACGGAATAAAGCCGGATATTGTTACCTGCGCGAAGGCGCTCGGCTGCGGTGTTCCGGTCGGCGCGTTTGTCCTCAATGAGAAGGCGGCAGCCAAAGGTCTCATGCCCGGTGACCATGGCACGACCTACGGCGGGAACCCGTTCGTCTGTGCGGCAGTCGCAGAGGTCTTCAGTCTGTACGAGAAGATCGGTCTCATTTCACATGTGAAGGAGATTTCAGAGTATTTGGCTGCTTCGCTCGATGCATTTGCCAAAAAACATGCATGCGTTGCCGCTCACCGCGGTCTTGGGCTTATCCGCGGCCTTGAGTTCACAAAGGACGTGTCTGTGGGTGAGATAACAAAGAAAGCGCTCGCGAAAGGGCTGCTGATCATCAGCGCCGGATCGAACGTGCTGCGCTTTGTCCCGCCGCTCATCATCACGAAAGATGACGTGGATGAGGCGATGGCAATCCTTGAGGAATGCATCTGAATCCGGTAGGCAGGCCTGTCACTGTCTATTATATGTCTGATAAGGAAGAAAGGGCTGTCATTGTGATAGCCCTTTTACTCTACTTAAATTCATAAATCTATCTTGTATTTTGACATGAGATTCGTTAAAATTAAATCGTGCACGTGCCGGTACAGCAGTGACTGGAGGTGCACTTATGTTGAGAAAAACTGCGAAATCCATGGCGGCACTTGTCATGGCTTTTCTCTTCTTATGCGGCTGTTCGCATAACAGAGATGAATCCGTAAATACACAGCAGAACATAGCCGAAGAGTATTTCGGGACGGAATCCGTATCGGATAAGGAGTCATCAGACAGCATGAATACCGGCCTTTCGGGCAGTGCTTCCGCTGAAGAAAGCGGCAAAGAAAGCTCTGATTCTTCTGATCATAGCTCAGAAGAGACCGGCAATGTTTTCATCTATGTCTGCGGGGCGGTCAAAGACCCCGGAGTCTATGTGCTTCCGGAGGGCTCAAGGGTGTATGAGGCGATCCGTATGGCCGGCGGTATGACGCCGGAGGCCAATGAAGCCTTTGTTAACCAGGCAAGAGTCCTTGTTGACGGAGAACAGATTACAGTCTTCACGAAGGAGGAGACGCAGGGTCTGGACCTGGACACCTTTGAATATGACATCCCGGCTGCGGATCAGGTATCGCAGGGGAAAATCAATATAAACAAAGCCTCGGCGGAGGAGCTCACGTCCCTTTCGGGTATAGGTGAGGCCAAAGCTCTGGCTATCATAGAGTACAGGGAGACAAACGGCGCGTTTCGTGAAACATCTGACATCATGAAGGTCAGCGGAATCGGGGAGGCGCTTTATAATAAAATCAAGGACGACATTGACGTCAGTTAGGAGTTATAGATGGCACGAAGAGTACTGGTCGTAGATGACGAAAAATTGATTGTTAAGGGCATACGTTTTTCACTGGAGCAGGATGGTTACGAAGTCACATGCGCGTATGACGGCGAGGAGGCAGTGCAGTACGCCAAGCAGACCGAATTCGATATCATCCTTTTAGACCTTATGCTTCCTAAGCTATCCGGTTTGGAGGTCTGCCAGCAGATCAGAGAGTTTTCATCGGTTCCGATCATTATGCTTACCGCCAAGGGAGAAGATATGGATAAGATTCTTGGCCTTGAGTACGGTGCTGATGATTATATAACGAAGCCGTTCAATATCCTCGAGGTGAAGGCAAGAATCAAGGCCATCCTGCGCAGGTCCAAGAGACCGGCAGATGATAAGGCCCAGACAAAAACCGTCGAGATCGCCGGTCTCAGGATGGACTGCGACAGCCGCCGCGTCTATGTGAACGGTAAAGAAATATATCTTACAGCCAAGGAATTTGATGTCCTTGAGCTTCTCGTGTTCAACCCGAACAAGGTCTACAGCCGTGAGAACCTTCTGAATATCGTCTGGGGATATGAGTACCCGGGTGATGTGCGCACAGTGGATGTTCATATCCGCCGTCTGCGCGAGAAAATCGAGGAGAACCCGTCGGATCCGAAATATGTTCATACTAAGTGGGGTGTAGGTTATTATTTCCAGAGCTGATAAACAGTCGAAAGGGATATTTGTCCGGAGTCTTCGGTTCCGGTTCATGGTCATTCTGATTCTGATCGGTATTGTACCGTGTATAATTGCGACTAATGTCGTAAGCAGAAGTTATAAAAATCGCGCTGTTTCTTTACGCGAATCGAGCGTAAAGAATCAGTGCGACATTTTGCGTGCTCATTTAGACTCTGAGGACTATCTGAACAACTTAGATTCGAAGGTAGTAAACAGCGAACTCGCGCTTCTTTCAAATGTCTATAACGGACGCATAGCCATTATCGACGAAGATTTTAAGGTCGTCACCGATACTTATGACGTTGATATAGGAAAGACATCTGTATCCAAGGAAGTTATCAGCTGCTTTGAGAGCGGCAAGGGAACGTCGCAGTACGATGACCGCAATGACTATATTATCATGACATTCCCGATCGAGGTCAAAAGCCGGGTCAAAGGTGTCCTGCTCATTTCTGTCTCAACCAATGAAATTGCGCAGAATGCCCGTCTCCTGGAGAACAGGGGTCTCACTGTTACGGTGATAGCATCTGTCGTCATGCTCATTCTCGGCTACATCCTCGCAGGTATCCTCGTCCGCCCGTTCATGAGAGTCACTCATGCCATTGAAGACGTCACTGACGGATATCAGGACGAGGCGATATCCGTACCGGATTATACCGAAACTTTACAGATCACCACAGCGTTCAATCAGATGCTGTCACGAGTCCGGGCTATGGACAGCTCACGCCAGGACTTTGTCTCCAACGTCTCCCATGAGCTAAAGACTCCGCTTACATCCATGAAGGTCCTTGCGGATTCATTGAACGGACAGGACAATGTGCCCGTCGAGCTGTATAAAGAGTTCATGCAGGACATTACCCAGGAAATTGACAGGATGAATCTGATGATCCAGGATCTTCTGACTATGGTACGTCTCGATAAGAAGGCGGCCGTGCTCAATATTGAGAAGACCGATGTAGCGTGGATCATAGAGGCAATTATAAAAAGACTGCGGCCTATTGCGGATAAAAGAAACATTACGATCGCCTTTGAAAAAGTCGTTCCGGTCGTCGCTGAGGTCGATGCCAGCAAGCTGGAGCTTGCCCTCAGCAATCTCATCGAGAATGCGGTCAAGTACAATGTTGACGACGGCTGGGTGCGGGTCAATCTCGATGCCGACCGCAAGTATTTCTATGTGGTGGTCTCCGACTCCGGTGTGGGAATTCCGGAGGAGGAGCAGGAACATATATATGAGAGATTTTACAGGGGGGATAAATCTCATTCCACGGAGATTGAGGGCACAGGACTTGGCCTTGCAATAACAAAGAGTGTTATTGTACTCCTTCGAGGAGTAATCAAGGTGAACAGCAGGCCGGGCGAGGGCTCGACATTCCAGGTCCGAATTCCGCTCGTGAGACAGACATAATACCTGAAGGAAGTTAGATGAAATCTTTAAGGGCATTTGCTGAAAAACTTATATCATTTGCATTACTTGTGTGTATCACACTGTCCATGGGTGCCTGCGGCAGCAGCCAGGAATCGGGTAAGAGTACGTATGCCTATTTTCTGGACGAGGACGGCGATTCTCTTGAATCTGAAAAGCTGAATATGCAGGGCCTTTCGGGTGAGGAAGCGATCTCCCGTGTGCTTGATGCGGTGCTTGCCGGACCTACGAGCGAGAAATACACGGCTCTTCTGCCAAAAGATACAGAAGCACTGGGCTATACGTTCAGAGACGGGCTTGTGACTGTAGATTTTAGCGAGAATTACAGTTCACTGACGAGGCCGCGCGAGGTCCTGGCAAGGGCAGGCATTGTCCGGATGTTGATGCAGATCAAGGAAGTGAATGGTGTTGCCTTTACTGTTAAAGGCAGACCGATCACGAATTCAAAGGGTGATGAGATAGGCGTCATGACAGCGGACACCTTCATTGAGGATACGGGCCGCCAGATCAACAATTATCAGCACACGTCGATCAATCTCTACTTTGCGACAGAAGATGGCAAGGGACTCAGAAAAGAATCCCGGTCGATTTACTACAGTGCCAGTATGCCGCTTGAGTGGGCGGTAGTCGAGCGGCTGGTCGCAGGACCGAAGGGCCGAGGAAGTTATGCTGTGATCCCGGCCAATACGCACATTATTTCCGTCGCCTCATCTGATGGAGTGTGTTATGTGAATCTGGATGAAGCATTTGCGTCCAAGGTCCTCTCTGTTGATGACCGGGTCATAATCTATGCGATCGTCAACTCCCTGATCGAGGACTGCCATGTTAATGCGGTCCAGATCTCGATCGCGGGCGAGACCGATATCGATTTTGGCAGCGGCATCAGGCTGAATCAGCCGTTTACGGAGGATCGGTCGCTCGTCGTTGAGCAGGTCGAGGAGAAAGATTAAGAGAAGACTGGGAATAGGAGGCTTTCGTGAAAGGACGACCACTGTCGGTCCTGTGTCTTCTGGCTGTCGGCATTCTTATCATTGCCGCTGTATGCGGGCTGCCGCTCACTGCAGAACTTCCGCACGCGGACGCGGCGGACTCTTATGCCGAAAAGACCCTGTCGGTGACCCTGACCGGTGACGTCAGACAGTCGGAGATACAGGAAGATTATTCCTTTATTTTAATCGGGAACGCAATTCTTTACGGAAGCGAGAGAAATTATAAAATCCACAATGTTAAAGTATATATGACGACTCCAAAGCGGTATGCTGTGGGGTCGTCTTTGCGTCTCCGCGGAAAACTCAGGCGGATCCAAAGGCCCATGAATCCCGGCGAGTTCGACAGGGAGCTTTATTATCGCATCATGGGCGTAAGCTACACCATGTCAGATCCCAGGATAGAGGTGACGGACGCGGATTTCAATTATCCGCTGGAAATGCTTGGCAGGATTCGCGAAGAGTTTAAGGACCGGGTCCGGCATGTTTTCCCGGAAGATGTGAGAGGCGTTGTTTCTTCGATGCTGATCGGTGACAAATCGATGCTCGATGAGAGGACCAAGGCATTGTTCAGGATCGGCGGCGTCTCGCATGTGCTGGTGATCAGCGGCCTGCATGTGACACTGCTCGCTGAAGGTTTGTACCGTATCCTTCGAAAACTTCGATTCCCCTTGAGGCGTAAGGGCAGATGGACTCTCGCAGGGATAGGAGATTCGGCATGTGTACTCATCAGTATGGGTATGCTTATTTCTTACGCTGCAATTACAGGTCTTTCGGTCTCCACGACCCGTGCGGTGATCATGTATGGTCTTGTTCTCGGGGCAAGGCTCATGCACAGGACCTATGACCTGCCGACTGCCATGTCTGTTGCCATGATCCTGCTTCTCTTAGAGAATCCCATGTACCTGCTGTATTCGGGATTCCAGCTGAGCTTTCTCGCAGTACTGGGAGTTCACCTTGTGCAGGGGAGAGGCAGACTCATGTCGGGAGTTATACTTATGCTGGTAACACTTCCGGTCGTGCTGCGCTGCTTTTATGAAGTGCCGCTTTTCGGGACCTTAATTAATCTGATTGTCATCCCGTGTATGCCTGTCCTTCTCGGCCTTGCGATTCTGGGAGTCACTTTAAGCGGAGTCTTTGCTTATCCGGCAATCTTTCTTACAAGAGGGCTTCTTGCGCTTCTGGGCGCGACGGCAGAAATTCCGTTTTCGTCAGTAATTCTGGGCAGGCCGGGAGCATTTCAGACTGTACTGTATATTATTATTTTTATCATTTTCCTGTACATCTCGGGCAGTGCGGGGACGATCAGGAAGAGATTCGCTGTATGCCTGCTGATACCTGTGATGATGTGTGTAATCAGTTTTCACTTGAGGAAGGGGCTTGAGCTTCACTTTCTCGACGTGGGCCAGGGAGACTGCATAGTGATCGAGGGTGATAGTGGTGCAAATATAGCAGTCGACGGAGGCTCAACTTCTGTATCCGACGTGGGCAGCTATCGTATCTTGCCGTTTCTTAAGAGTGAAGGTATAAGGCATCTTGATTATTTAGTGCTCACCCACATGGACGAGGACCATATAGGGGGGATGCGTCAGATTTTGGAAATGATTGCTGATCGTGAGACAAGTCTTAGAGTTGACACGGTGGTCCTGCCGTATCTTAACGACAGGGACAGAACCTACAGGGAGATTGTACAACTTGCGGGACGGGCAGGGGCGAGAGTGCTTTATGTATCGGCCGGAGATTCATTTGCAACAGGAAGTTTGGGAATAACTGTTCTGGGCCCGGACCCCGCTTTGGAAGATTACCCCGTCGATCCTAACGCGCAGTGCATTGTTCTGGCTGTTGGGTATAGAGAGTTTGACTGCCTTCTGACCGGTGATGTGGTCGGAAGAGGAGAGGATAATCTCACGGAGATCCTCCGGAGGACTGGAAAGCAGTTCGAGGTGCTCAAAGTCGCTCACCACGGATCAAAGTATTCGACCCCGGAGGAGTTTCTTGATATTGTCTGGCCTGAAATCAGCATTATTTCCTGCGGTGCGGACAACCGCTACGGTCATCCACATGCAGCTCTTCTCAGGAGACTTCGGGGCTGCGGGACCAGAATCTTCAGGACAGATGAGTGCGGTGAAATTGCCATAGAGACGGATGGGGAGTCTGTGAGGGTAAGGACCTATGTGGATGGATAGAGTAAAAGCTGAAAGACTGAGCGACGACCGGGAACCGGAAGAAAGGATGGAGCGATGACCGTGAACCGGGACATCGGATGAAGCTCTGACTGTAAATCAGGGTATAAAAAAAGCCGCTGCGAGCGCGGCTTTGAGAGATATAATTCTGCGTTACGCTACCAGCCAGGAGTGTTTTTTCACTGAATAGATCGGCAGGAAGGGTACAATGATCGGTACTGTCTTTACATATTTCTGATATCTCGGGTTATGCCCGTAGTTCCTGTCCTGCCGCAGCTCCAGCCTGCGGGCTCCGCTGAACATGACATAGATGATTCCTATATAACCGAGGAGCGCGATGACCCACATGAGAATTGAACTGTAAATATTGAGACCGGAGATGAATACGCCTGTCCAGAGGAGCAGTTCTCCGAAATAGTTGGGGCAGCGCACTATGCTGTAGAGACCTGTATCGACGAACATGTGGGGATCCTTTTTCTTGGCCGCGTTCTTCTGCGCATCCGCGAGCATTTCAATGATGATACCTGAGGCCATCAGGATGATGCCTATGACTCCGAAGACGTCTGCACCCGCTCCCGCCTCCATCCTGAAGAGGACGGGCGCTGTCTCACAGAGATAGAGCAGCGCGCAGGCAAGCCAGATGCAGATCTTTACACCGATCGGGACGCTGGATTTTGACTCTCCTTTGAGGAGTTTCTTGTATGCTGTACTTTTCAGTTCGCGGTAGAGAAGATATCCGCCTAGCCGTGCGCCGTAGATGATGAAGAGCAGGCACATGATGAGAGTGGCGGGTGTTACATTAGCTCTCAGCATGATGAGCAGTACGATGCCGATGCCTGCGATAGAGAAACCGTAACCTACGGAGAAGAAGTAGACATACATGATAAACCCAATGGAGGCTATTATAAGAGCAGTCAGAAAAATTATTAAGAGATGCATAGTGAGTCCTTTCGTGATTATTCTATTCTTCATCGCGCAATATTCGTGGCTTATATGTGAGATACGCGCGCAAAGTGACATCTGCCTTCATCGCGGCAAGAACGCCGGGGCGTTCTTGAAGTGGAATATGCTTTTAGAATACCATTCTTTGTCGGTTAGGAAAAGTCCGATAGAGGAAAATAAGAAATTTGGCCATATACAGAAGAGAGTTATTGTATTATACTCAATCGTCGTTAGTGGTGTATAATGGTAACCGAGACGTGAGTGTTTCATATATGCACCGGGGAGGAATTAATTATGTCGGATTATATTTTAAGTTGCTGCTCGACCGCAGATCTTTCAGCAGAGCTTATGAAGGCCAGGGATATACATTATATATGTTTCCATTATGAAGTTGACGGTACAACGTTTCCGGATGATCTCGGACAGTCTATTCCGTTTTCAAGGTTTTATCAGATGATGCGGGATGGAGCTATGACCCGGACCTCACAGGTCGCTGTCGGCGAATATGAAGAATATTTCGAAGGTTTCCTCAGAGAGGGGAAGGATATTCTTCATCTTACACTGAGTTCAGGTATTTCCGGAACTATTAATTCCGCAATGATAGCGGCAGAGGATCTTCGGGAAAAATACCCTGAGAGGAGAATTTATGTTGTCGATTCTCTTGCCGCTTCGTCGGGCTACGGTCTGCTTATGGACCGGCTTGCGGATCTAAGGGATTCAGGTATGAGTATTGATGAAGTTCGTGACTGGGTTGAAGCCAATAAGCTCAAGTGTCTGCACTGGTTCTTCACATCCGATCTTACGTTTTTTATCCGGGGCGGACGTGTATCGAAGGCATCGGGAATGATTGGACAGATGCTTAATATCTGCCCGCTGCTCAATGTCGATGATCAGGGAAAACTGATCGTCCGCGAAAAGCACCGCGGCAAGAAAAAGGTCATTCATGCTATTGTGCAGAAGATGAAAGAGCAGGCGGAGAACGGTATTGATTATTCAGGTAAGTGTTTCATCTCTCAGTCAGATTGCTTTTCTGACGCCCGTGCGGTAGCGGATGCAATTGAGGCGGAATTCCCGAAGCTGGATGGAAGTGTACAGATATTTGATATCGGAACAACAATCGGCAGTCATACAGGTCCCGGCACTGTCGCCCTGTTCTTCTGGGGAAAACCGGGTCTGAGATGAGGCACTTTAGCCTGACAGGAGATTGACAACTGACGCTGAGGCTGGCCGGCAGTACGTGGTGTTACAAAGCGGGGTTCAGTTTTCGCAGGAATATAAAGAAGGAGCTATATTATGGAGTTTACAGAAGTTATTATAAACAGGTATTCGTGTAAGAAGTATGACGGAAATGCAATAACGGATGCACAGCTTGCAGCTATCCTTGAAGCAGGCCGCGTGGCTCCTACGGCAAAAAATCTGCAGGAACAGCACATTTATGTTGTGCAGTCCGCGGAGGGCCTTGCGAAGATAGATCAGGTGACACCGTGCCGCTACGGTGCCCCCACGGTCCTGGTGGTGGCATTTGATAAGAATAACGTTTTCACTTACCCGGGTGGGAAGCGTGATTCAGGTATCGAGGATGCTTCGATCGTGGCGACTCATCTTACACTCGCTGCGTACAATGCGGGCGTTGACAGCTGCTGGGTTAACTTCTTTGATCCGGAAGCGCTCGCTGAGTCTCTCGGGCTGCCGGAAAACGAGGAGATCCTGATGCTGCTCGATCTTGGCTATGCCGCGGAGGGAGCGGGTCCTCTTGCAAATCATATGAGCCGTAAGCCGCTTTCTGAGACGGTGAGCTATATCTGATTAGCTAAATCAGTATATCAGTAGGCGGGGCTTGTATGCATTCTTCTTAGTGAGTAAATAGTGATGTTGCAGTTCATACAGGCTGTTCATGGAGTTCGAAACGGCGCAAACATCATTTTCGATGAAGATGATGTTTGCGCCGTTTTTGGGGACTTGGTATCAGCCTGTATAAACTGCATGATAGTCTAAAATTAGTGCTTGACATTTCATCTGCTATCGCATAGAATAACAAAGTGTGTTCCGCCCATGCCGCTATTCGTGTCTCTAGGCTAAAGGCAGAGCAGCCTATTTAGATAATAA
>ODAJ012176979.1_pt1 | contig 12827 bp, 10 predicted proteins | sample 1539241 | NCBI WGS metagenome assembly ODAJ01 (sample SAMN02144231, study PRJEB22623) | gut metagenome | biome: sheep rumen | host: Ovis aries | place: New Zealand | reverse complement strand
ACTTTGAGAAATAGAAAAACTTTGATTGCTCCTAAAAAGGATGTTAATTTCGTTGCATCATTATTTACAAAAACAGATAAGTATTCATTCACAACAACGTCTATTAAGGATGACAATTACCTAGATTATATAGATGTAGATTGGTTATCTAAAGGAAAATGGAATACATCAGCTCAAGAAGATTTTGTGAATGGCGAAAACAATTACCGTTACTTTGCAAAGAAAGCATATGTTTCTATTCCTCAGCATGAAAAGAAAGTGTTAGCATCTAATATTCCTAAGTGCAATGCAAACGTGCACGATGCAATATCTGTAATCAGAAGTTATTTGAAGGAGCAGATTAAATATTCAAGAAAGGTAAAAGAATACAATTCAAATGTTAATTACTTAGAGCAAGTATTACTAAAAGATAAAAGAGGTTTCTCACCTCAATTTTCTAGTATTGCAACATTGATGTTTAGATATTACGGAATACCAGCTAGATATGTTGAGGGCTACTATACATCAAACGTAAAAAAACAGAACGATATAAAAATAACTAATAGGAACGCTCATGCTTGGGTTGAAGTGTATATGAATGGAATGGGATTCATTCCTGTAGAAGTAACTCCGGGTTTCTACAAAGAAGACAATGAAGGTGGTGGAAACTCAATGTCTAGCGTGGAACCACCAATGGGCGGTGGAGGATCAGGCGGAGCTGCTAAAGCACGTAGACAAAAAGATATTAAACAGGAAATAAAAGAGATTATGACAGTAGCAGGGATTGTAGTTCTAGTTACACTCCTTATCTTCATCGCATTTCTAACAGTTAGAAGAACTCTACTTGTATATAGAAGAAACAAAAACTTAAAATCAGATAATCTAGATATAAGAGTGGGTGAGGCTACAAAGTATATGGAACAGTTGTGCAAAGTATCAGGTTATAGCTTGAAAGAAAAACTGGATGAGGACGAGATAGAATTACTTGAAAAAATCAAATTCAGCAAATATGAAATAACAGAAAATGATTCAAAGCAGATATTGGACAGAATGAATGTGATAAAGGATGAAACTTGGAAAAAAGCAAGAATATATAGAAAAGTAAAAATGATTATTTGGGAAGGGTTAAGGTGATGTAAATGAAGAAAAATAAGATTAAAAGAGTTGCAAAAAGAATAGGATATTTGGGAGTACTGGGCATTCTAGTAGTGGTTTACATAAATACAAATCAAAAAATGTCTTTGTACGCAACTATCGCATTTGCATCAGCACTAGTTCTCGTAGTGCTTATTAACTTTATAGTAAGAGCGACATTAGACATTACCTATGAAATAAACTATGACCAGGCAAATGATCAGAACTATATTATAGTTACTCCAAAAAACAAAGGCATTCTTCCAACTAATCATGTAGAAAGTATTGTTAGATGCGAAAATGTGGTTTTTGGTACAAAAGAAGCTAAGTCATTTGACATATCTATCAGAGCTAGAAGTGTTAAGAATGTAGAACCTATAAAGATTCCGATTGATAGCAAATATTGCGGAAGAATAGACTTGAGCGTGGAAGAGTGCAGAGTTTATGACTGGTTTGATTTCACATACTTGAAGAAGAAGGTGAACACCAAGGGAGTAGTATATGTGTATCCAGATGAGAGCAAAACTACTTTGGCAGAAATGGACGATCTACTATCAGAGGGAGAAGAATTAACTTATAAGCATGTAGTGGGCAATGATGTGTCGGAGGTTTTACAGATTCGCGAGTACGCTCAAGGAGACAGCATCAAAAACATTCACTGGAATTTATCTGCTAAAACTGTCGACAGTCTATATGTAAAGGAACTAGATACTCCTAATGATAATTCCATAATGGTAGTGTTTGATTATGCAGAAAGTATAAACCAAGAAACTAACAATGCCATTATTAGAAAAGTGTGCGATGTATCTAGAATACTTTTAGCGGAGAATCTTGGACATACAGTTTATCGCATGGATACTTTAAAAGACCGGGTGGCAGACGAGCAACACATAGCATCTGTGGAAGACTACGATGTTTTGGTAAAGGATTTACTTGAGACTTTTGCAGATCACCAACAAAAAAATGTAGCAGAATATGTTATGGACGAAGGGTTGATTGCTAGATACGCAAAGATTATCTACGTAAAACCAAAGACTATGGTTGATAATAGTGGTTTAGAAGAAATGGAGGTGAACTTAATAAATGTAGAATAATCGTAAATTTAATATGGAATTAACAGGGCTAAAATAGTACAATAGAAGAGTAAAATTTGTGCGGAAATAATACGAAAAGAATAGTCCTTTTAAGAAGGGGCTTTTTGTGTACCAAAATTACAGTAATAATTTAATTATCTTAAAAAATATAAAGAAAGAGAAGGAGATTTAAATGGATAAAATATTTATTACAAATATCCCAATGATGGGAGACAAGTTAGAACCAAAAATTTATAAATCAGTGAAAGATTATGGAATTGATACAAATATGGAAACCAGGTTTCCTATCATTCCTGTGATTAAGGCAAAGGCAATAGAAGATGATGAAGTAAAGGTTATTACAGTTAGATATGATAATGAGGATTCTGCTAAAAACTTAGAAATGTTTAAACATGAACTTGTGTTTGCAGGTATTAAAAAAGCAACAATTGTTGATATAGTCGAACCCGAAAATCAAGAAGACATAACTGGAATTCAAATGTTTCTAGATGTTTTGAAAAATGTAGATAACCATGTAGATGTCTATGCATGTGTGACATACGGCACAAAGGTCATGTCAATGATGATGATGCATTTACTGGATTCATTAGCATATCTAAAAGACAATGTAAAAGTTCAAGGTGTTTACTACGGAGAAGTGAGAAGAGAAAACAGTGAAGATAGAGAAGGCGAAAACTACTTCTACGATATTAGTAATCTAGTTTTCTTGAATCATGCAATTAAAAATATTGCTGACTTAAAAGTAAGTGATCCAGAGGAGTTTTTAAATAAGTTAATTAAAGAATAACTCGCAATTACATTTCTTGATTAGTAATTATTATAGTTAAAAGGAAGATTTTATTATGATTAATAGATTTAGCAATTACACAGCAGGTCTTGAGCCAGTAGGTCCAAAGCAAAGAAAAATATTTGAAGAGATGTTTAATAATCATAAAATTTTCAAAATAGAACCGAGTGAAAGAATGTCTCTATATTATAGTGTTAAAGATGACCTAGCTTTTTATGTGATTAAAGCCATTATGACAGGAGATAATATAACAGAAGGGTATAGATTATTTGATGGGAAAGCTTGCGCTGATGCAATCAAGGTAACCGTTCAAAAATTCCAATCAGGAGTTAAACATAGTGATGGAGAAAGCTATACGGAGCCAATGCATTACTTTAGGATGATTTATAAACAAAAATTGGAAATAGAAATACAAAATAGTGATGCATTGCATGTTTCTGAAACCATTTTGAAACTATCTCTAGCAATTAGCAAAATATTACTAGAAAAGTTTGGTGGTGACACTTTGCAAGTAGATAAGGTGGTTGAAATACTGAAAGAAGATCCTAAGTATAAAAATCATACAGACTCTACTTTTGCGAATGCTGTACAACATGCAGTATATAAAGCATTGGCTCAAAGTTTGGATGCAGAAGATGAAGACGGAATATCTTTGAATGAAACAGTAGAGGATAGACATAGCGATACAGAAAGAGACGCTATTCTAGCTTGCGGATCCCCTATATTAGACGAATTAATATTGACAGCAAATATTTTTGGAGAATCTAAAAAGGAAAAAATCTATAGGCTTATAGTAACAAATATGCTACTGAGAGTTTTGAAAATAAAAGAAGGAAATAAACCTTTTGCTAATGAGCCTGCTGGCGATGCGGACATTTGTGATATTTATGCTTTAAGAGAAGAAGAGTTAATGGATAGGCTATTCCTACATGAATATATCAATTACTCAATAGAGGACAAGCCAAAATCATTAAAAAAACTGGTGGGGATTTATTACAATTTATTGAAAACTAAATTACTAAATGAGGATATGGCTAATTATTTAGGAAGAAAACCAGAATCATTTTCTCAAACTCGACAAAATTGGGAGAGGAAGATAAGAAAGCAACTAAATAAACAGATGGAAGAATATAGAAATTGAAAAAAATAAAAGTAGGTACATTCAAAAAACAGAAAAAAGAAAAATATAACCCCTACCAAACAGGGCACGGGGTTATTGAGTCTGCCAAAGATAAAGAAAAAAGACGTAATTCAAAAGCAAATCAAAAAGAAAAACAAAAGTGGAAAGAGGAAATCTAATGTTTGTCAATTATTCTAATCATCCTTCATCTAAATGGAATAAAGAACAAATAGAAGCGGCATCTGAATATGGCTATATTATTGATGTGCCTTTTTTCCAGGTGGATCCTGCTTGCTCAAGTGATGAAGTTAAAACAATTGCAGAAAAAGAAACAGAAAAAATTATGAGTTATGACCCTAGCGCAGTTTTATGTGTTGGGGATTTTTCTCTTACTTATCAAATTGTTACTAATTTGAAGGAGAAGGGTATTAAAGTCCTTTCAGCTAGTAGTAAAAGAGAAGTGATAGAAGAAAAAACTGATAGTGGTGAAAATACAAAAAAGACTGTTTTTAAATTTGAGGGGTTTAGAGAATACTAATAATTAAGAGGGACAAATGAGACTTAATATTAAAATTAAACTAGATAAAAGTTTAACATTACCGAAGAATCATCATCAAATATTGCAAGCAGCCATTTATAACATAAGTAGAAAAGGTAATCCTGAATATACAAAGTGGTTGCATGACGAAGGAGATCATTACGGTAAAAGAACATATAAGATGTTTACTTTTAGCTTACTTAACGGCAGTAAGACTGAAGAAGTTGGAATGTATACATATAAGGGTACCATCAAATTCTCGATTGCAAGCATTAGAAGTAATTGGATTAAAGAATTGCAAAGAGTATTGAAAAAAGAAGGAATCACCTTTGGAGAAAAGACTTTCAAGGATGTAGAAACTAGTTTGGAGGATGTGTATACATTACAAAGCGAGATAGTGGTCAAAACTCTTTCTCCTATTATTGCACATCGAACAGATAGATATAGAAAAAATATGCAGTTTTTCGGGCCATATGAAGATGAGTTTAGTGAGTTAATCAATGATAATGCAAAAAGAAAGTATAAGGTTATATGTGGTGAAGAAATAAAAACAGATTTGTATATCGTTCCTTTAGAGGGTGAAGAAGTGGAAGAGTATGACACTAAATATAAACAGACCCCAATGATTGGTTGGCTGGGAAAATATAAAATAATAGGAAATCCAAAAGTACTGACGCTGCTATTAAATGTTGGAATTGGAAGTAAGAACGCACAAGGTTTTGGGATGATAGAAGAGAGGTAGAAAATGGAGAACGTTGTTAATAAGGTATTAATCTTAACTTTAGGAAAAGGAAGATTTGAGAAAAATAATATGGATTCACAAATATTTGCGAAGTCAGATAATGAATTACTAGAAAAAGTAAAAAATATATTAAGGGGTGAAATCAACTACAAAAAGACCTTATATTCATATGAATTTAAAGGTGATGAAGTTGTAGAAGCAAATTTTGTGGGAGAACCATTATTAAAGAGCAATAAAGAATATTCTAGAATTGTTGTTATAGGAAGTTCAACATCTATGTGGACAGCCTTTTTTTACAAAATGTTAGTTTTGGAAGGTATTATAAACGAGAGTCAAGGCGAGGAAAACATACCAGATAGCATAAAGAATGATATGAAAGAATTACTTAAGATAGAATCCAAGGAAGTTGACTTGGAAGAAACAAAACAAAGTATAGAGGAAAAACAGAAATCTATAAATGATATTTTTTTACGAAATAATTTAAGAAAGTATTACTCAATAGTTTTGGAATATGGTTTAACATCACATCAGATGGAGGACAATTATGAATTAATTAAGCAGATAAAAGATTTTATAAAACCTGATAGAAAAAATGAAGTATCAATAGATATTACCCACTCCTTTAGATCTATGTCTTTTTACAATCTTACCGCCATTAATTATATAAAGAGTATTTCTGATTGTGATGTTTCCCTAAAGAATGTCTTTTATGGGAATCTAGATATTAGTGGAAATAATAATAATGTGGCCCCAATAACTAATCTTGATTTATTGACAGAATCACTTGATTTGACAAATGGAATTGTTGAATTTAAAAATACGGGAAATGCTATAACTATATTAAGACAGTTAACTTGTGATGGTAAGAAGAAAGATTCTTTTGCCGAGTGTCTTGAACTATTTGATAAAGCTACGCAGTTTAATGATTATAACAATATAGTCAATGCCATTCAAACCATTAGAAAATTTGACATAGATAAAGATGATAATACTATTCTTGAAAAAGACGCAAAAGTGATTATCAAGGAAATTATAGTTAATAGTTTTTCTGATGTAAAAGATACTATTGATTCGATAGTAGAAGGAAAAATATTATATATGGATGATATTGATAAATTTGAAAGAGCTTGTATACAATATAATTTATCCAATTGGTATTTCAAACAAAATAGATACGGAATGGCAATTGCTACTGCACTAGAAACTAATAGAAGCTTTGCGTCAATGACGAGAAAAATAAGTCAATCTTTGAAAGAAAATGTTGAGAGGGAGTCATTTAGGATTGATTCCGAACAACAATCAATGGAAAAAATGGATAAAAAATACGCAAAAGAAAATCCAAATGTATTCTCTAAAGATGCTGTAAAAGCATGTAAAGATATACGAAACACTTTTGCACACAATTTGCAAGACAAGATTTTTGAAAAAAAAGAGGAAATAATAGGTTTTGAAGAGCAGAAACGCATAGATAACTATATAAAACAATATTTGCCTAAATGTATAAACGAATACTTTACAAATGAAAAATTCTTCAAAAAAAATAAGAAGAAGAACAAAAAACCAAATGCAGATGGAACTATTTTTGTTTTTTCATGTGCCCCCCCAACTGGATATTCAGAAGGCTTATTAAAAACCAATAATAAAAAGTATAACATAGTGGGCTTGACCTTGGAGGAAGAAAAATCAATTAGGAGTGAGAATAGCAAGGAAAAACAAATAAAAAAAATAATGAAATATATAGCACCCAAATTGGAGAAAGAACAAATAGATTTTTTTATAATGCACAAATTAAATGTTTTTCAATTTACTAAGTTCAAACTATTTTTAGAAAGTAGGAATATAAATTATACCAAGTTGTGTTTGGTTGATAGAGATATTAGTAATATAAGTGTTGCGGATTTGAATAAAGAAAAACTTTGTTTCAATGACAAAGAAATTCTGTTAAACAAAAAAGTGGATGATTTTTTTATAGACGAAATAGAGGATGATTTAGAAAGCGTTGAAGAGAATTTTGAACTAAAAGCAAGTTGGAATTCGGAACAGTTTGCAAACAAAGATAATCAAAAGAATAACAATAAGAAAAGCAATAAGAACAACAATAAGAGCAACAACAAGAATAACAGAAAGAGTAATAATAAGAATTCTAATAAAAAGAAAAAAGAAGATGGGTTAAAAACAGATTTTCAATTAGTAATGGATAAAGAAAACATCAAATATAATACTAAAATCGGCAAATAAAAAATATATTTTATAGAAAGGATTTCAAATGAATAATACCAGCAATCCAGTATTAGCCCTATATGATTTTCGAGCAAAACAGAAATTCATATATAGGACTAACAAAATTAAAGAAATAGTAGGAGGATCATCCATTATAGAAAATGGATTCTTTACAGATGCCAAAAAACCGGAAGGTCCACTAGTGGAAGAGGCAAAAAAAATAGGAATAACAATAGTTGCTTCGGACAATGTAGATTTTTCTCCACAGCTGTTTAATGATGAACAACCAAAAGGTGTAATCGTATATGAAGGTGGCGGAAATCTAAATATTTTATTTGATAGTGAAGATACCTGTGTAAGACTAAATAAAGCATTTTCGAAGTTCATTTTGGAAAAATACTATGGTCTAAATATGATTTGCTCATATGTTGATGCTAATTTGGAAGAAGATGATCTTAGAAAGACCAGAGCAGAGTTATATAGAAAACATAGCCAAGTAGAAAATACGGATATTAGTATTGATAGATGTAATGTACTTCCTTTTGTTCAGGTAGATAGAAAAACATCTTTTCCTAAGAGCAGAGTTAATAAAGATACTAATGATGAAGATCCAAAAGTGTCAATAGAAACAGATGAAAAACTAAAGGCATATAAAGAAAAAATCGAGAAGAAAAATAACGGCAGTGAAAATACCAACTATCTATTAGATAAGTATGTTACTGAAAAGGGCGAAGAAAGTCTTTTGGCGGTAGTTTACATTGATGGAAACAATATGGGAGAGAAGATTAGAAAAAAACTAGATGCTAGTAGTTCTAGTGGAAAAGTTTCTTGGAATGAAGGAACGAAAGCACTGAAAGGTTTTTCTGAAGAGATTCAAAATGTTTTCGTGGAAGATGGGTTTGATGCTCTTGATTCTTTTTTAACTGAAAAAGCAGGAATAGAAATACAAAATGGAAACCCAACTAATAAAGTCAAAGACGATATGTGGAAATATTGGTGGAAGTATTGCTATCGAATAATAGTGGGAGCGGGTGATGAAATAACATTTATTTGCAATGCTAGATTAGCGTTTGAACTTGCAAAGGAATACTTAGAATCAGTAAACAAAAAAGGATACTCTTCATGCGCCGGCATCTGTGTTTTCCACAGTCATACTCCTTTCTCGGATGCATATCGCATAGCTGAAGAATGTTGTGAATCAGCAAAAGATAAATGCAGAGAATATGATGGCGAAACATCATGGATTGATTTTCAATACTGTCAGTCAGGAATTAATAGTAGTTTAGAAACTATTAGGAAACATGAAGGAATAGATAAGATTAGTAGACCTTGGGTGATAACAGGGTTAGAAGAAATAGATGATAAGGGCGTTGTAGGATTGTCCGAAATAGAACTTATGAAAAATAAACTTAACAATCCGAAAATTGGCAGAAACAATGTTAAATCATTATTGGAGCATGCATTTGATAGTGAAGCTAGTTTTGAAAATGAGAAAGGCAAAATAATTGCACATCATAGCCTAGCGCAGAACTACTTTGATATTGATGGACTTAATCCAGAAACATCGAAGAAGTTGGTTTATGACATGGTTTTAATGTATGATGTGTGGTTTGACAAAACTAAAAGATTATAAGAGGAGTTTAAAAATATGGATATAATTAGAATAGAATTGAAATCAAATCTTTGTGCTGGTTCCGGTTACTCATATGCTGGCATATTGGATAGTGATGTATGCTATGACAAAGTTGGATTGCCTTACATTCCTGCCAGAAGGATCAAGGGAGTCTTAAAAGATGCCGCACTAATATTGAAAGATAGTGACTTGATTACTGATGAGGATATAAATGAATTGTTTGGTGTTATAGGAGATGATCAAACTAAAGGGTTATCTTTTAGGGATGCATATATTCATAATTACAAAAGAATTTACAGAGATTTGAGAAACGCTGAATCAGAAAAAAACAATTTTAGTGCACAGCGTGTTTTGGAACAATTTACCACTGTAGTAGCGCAGACAAGAATTGATGAAAAAGGAGTGGCCAAAGATAATTCTCTTAGATATACAAGAGTAGTAAATCAATACAATCCTTTTAATGATGAAAACCTAGTTTTTGAAGCTATTGTAGATGGTCTATCGAACGATAGTAAGGAAAAGTTGTCTAATATATGTAAGGCTCTAAGACATATGGGACTAAATAGAAATAGGGGTTTTGGAAACGTTGCCGTATCTTTAGTTCAACAAGATGAAAAAGAAACTATAGATTCTTCATATGAATTAGAATTAGATGACGAAAAGGAATATGTATTAGAGTATACCTTGAGAAATGAACAACCACTTCAATTGTCGTCTGAGAACGACAGCAAAACAATACCTTTTATTAAAGGTCAAATGATTCAAGGTGCTTTGGCGGGAGCTTATTTAAAAAGTGGAAAACCAGATGAAAGGTTTGAAGAACTATTTGTGACAGGTGATGTAATACTCTCGAATTTGTACCCAACGTCAAAGGAGGGCGATAAAGAGTACACTCCAATTCCTTTATTCATAGGTAAATATAAGAAAAAAAATGAAAATGGAAATGTAGAATATACTTCTCGCATAGGGATAAATGAAGACTCCAACAAAGGCTTCCCAAAACCTATGAGAGATCAATTAGGCTGTCTAATACAAACTGAACAAGGAATGACTTGCTACAAATATGAGCCAGAATTAGAAGTCATTTATCACAATAGAAGAAAAAGTGGAGATGTGGATAGGCTTTTGTATAAGAGCGAGGTGCTATCTAAAGGACAGTATTTTAAAGGGACTATTAGTGGAAAAGGTAATCAACTAAAGGAAGTGATTGAATTATTATTAAACAATCCTATTAAATTGGGCAAGTCAAAAACAGCCCAATACGGAACATGTTCGATTATTCAAAAACCTACCATAAAGAAAGATGAAAAAATTTCCTTTAAAAAAGGTGAACAACTAATTGTTATTCTAAAATCTGACTCTGTGTTTAGTGGTGATAATGGATACATTACTGATGTGGAAGAAGTGAGTGAACTACTAAAGGATAGAGTAAATCAATTAGTAGGTAAAAATGTTATTAAACCATCAATGAATGAATTGGGTGCAAATGTATTTGCTACTGGAAAGAAACAGTCGGGTTACTATGGCGTATGGAATATGAGAAAAATCACAAAACCAGCTATATCAGCAGGAAGTTCATTCTGTTTTGAATGCTTGGATGACTTTGAAATAAATGCGGAAAGCTTATGGGTGGGAGCTAACAATAGTGAAGGTTATGGAGAGTGCTATTTGATTAACGCTTCTGATTATAAAAAGTTTAATACTGATGTAAATGATACAAAGAGTAGTGGCGGTGAGCAAGGCAAATCTAATGAGAATTGTTTTGAAGCAGCAGCTATTATTAAAAATATTGAACTGAAAATTTTAGAAGAAAAGTTACAACTAAATGCTATAGAAACAGCTAAGACATTAAAAGAAGACAGTAGTACAAACGCTTTTATTGGGCGACTAAAGTTAATGCTATTAGAATCAGAATTCAATAATGATAGTGATGAAGAAAGAGAACTAGATTTTAAAAATAGAATTAAAACTATCAAAAATGAAAAAAAAGTAAAGATTGCTAATAAATGGATTGAGAAGATTGATAATATTTTAAAAGAGACAGAATACGATGGTTATGAAAGCGAAAAGCACAGAATCAAATATGACTATCTAATGAAGCTGTTTGAAACATTTAAATATATATCTTTTAAGGAGGAGGAAAACAAATGAATAAAACATATTACAAAATAGAATTTGAATTATCATCTCCTCTGATAGTAGGATGTGGGACTGAAAGGATTACGGATAATGATGTATCTCTAAACAGTTTAGGAAAGCCTTATATTCCTGGAACTGCTATAGCAGGAGTGTTAAGACATTTTTTGTCAGAAAAAAATAAAGAAATGGCAAATAAACTATTTGGCGAAGTAGAAGTAGATGAAGTAAAAAGAGACAAAAATGCTAGTGAAAGTCAGATTATTACTTATGATGCTAATATTATAGGAGAATACAATATTTCGATTAGAGATGGAGTAGCTTTAGATGAATACAAAGTGGCTAAAGACGGAGCGAAGATGAACTTTCAAGTCGTTGAAACAGGCGCTAAATTTGTAACATATCTAGAAGACACTAATCATAATGAAGGATTGGTAGATGAATTGTTATCATACTTGAATAGCGGGGAATGTAGTTTTGGATCCAAAACTACCAGAGGATATGGAAATATAAATGTTATTAAGATAGGACGCAAATCGTTTGATAGTGTTAAAGATTGGTTGGATTTTGATTTATCGAAATACGATAGTTGGAATGATTATACGCCTAAGAGCTTCGAGGATTCAAATTACAATACTATCGTTGTAACTTTGAAACAGAAAAGTGGCATTTCCATTCGTAGATATTCAACAGAACCTCCGGCAAATGATTCAGAAAAAGAAAGCGGGCCAGACTCGGTACATTTGACAGTAAAGAAAGATGGCGAAGAAGTGGCAGTTATTCCTGGAACTGGTTGGGCAGGAGCATTTAGAAACAGAATGGAAGAAAACTTCTCCAAGAAAGGTTTAACTAGTGATATCAGCAGACTGTTCGGTAGAGTTGAAGACGAAAAGAGCAAATCGTTAATAATGTTTTCTGAAACTCAACTAAAAGACACAATATCTAAAATAAATACTAGGACAGCAGTTGATAGTATAACGGGAGGAAATTTAGATGGATCACTATTTACAGAGAAGTCATATTATAAAGGTCATGGTGAATTGGTGATTAGAATTCATAAAGGTGTTGATGTAGATTATAGAGAAGCATTGGCGGAATCTTTTACAGATCTACATTACGGTTTTATGGCAATAGGGGGACTAACATCTGTTGGTAGAGGACTTTTTGAAATTGAGAAAATGGTTGTAAATGGAACGGACTGCATTATAGGGAACAAAGAAGAAAAAAATGTTTATAAGACTATTAAAAGTGAGTTGGATAAAAATATAAATTTGTAGAAAGGATGAATATGATGTGTAACGAAATTAAAAAGGATAATGTAGAAGAGTTCTTAAAAATTATGAAAAATCAAAATATTGATAATGGATTTGTGTTGGCTTTTTATACAAATGAAAAAATATCTATTGAGTCATACGAAAAGTTCGAAAATAGATTTGATGACGAT
>ODAJ012190080.1_pt1 | contig 12832 bp, 12 predicted proteins | sample 1539241 | NCBI WGS metagenome assembly ODAJ01 (sample SAMN02144231, study PRJEB22623) | gut metagenome | biome: sheep rumen | host: Ovis aries | place: New Zealand | reverse complement strand
AAGCACCGTCCAGCCCCCGGCTGTCAGATTGTAGTACCCACCAAGCGCCAGCGACAGACCCTTGGTCTGCAGCAGTGGCTCAGCATAGGCACCAGCGCCGCTTCGCTCGGCACCATGTTCGCCACCATTGCTAACCTGTTGAAGAAATAAAGAGACTATGGAAGAAAACAAGAAACAACCAATTGACATTACGAAGATAGTCAAGAAGCTGTGGCCCCACAGACGGCGGTACTGCTATGTGATGGGAGCTACTCTTGTTATCACCTATTTAGTAATGGTATGCATTCCGCGCTATTACGTGAGTACAGTAAGTCTGGCACCAGAGACAAGCGGTACGTCTATCTCCGGTTCTTTAGAATCGCTGGCCTCATCGTTTGGCCTGGGCGGCTCGTTGGCTAAAATGAATTCCTCGGACGCCATCTATGCGGAGATTTATCCTGACGTAGTGGCCTCTAAGAATTTCATCGTGGAACTGCTGCCTGTGGAAGTCAAGACACGAAAGAGAGAAGAGAATATTCAATGTACATACTACGAATACTTGATGAACCACCAGCAGGCTGCGTGGTGGAGTTACCTCATCGAAGGTATCAAACAATGGTTTGCAGACGACGAGGAGAATGGCGGCAACAAGTCGTCAGCCAAAGTGTCAGTGTTTGACCACAGCAAAAAACAAGAGGATTTGTTCGGTTTGGTTAGCAGCAATATAAAATGTATTTACAACAAGAAAACAGATATTGTAACCATCAGCGTTAAAGACCAGGATCCGTTGGTGTCAGCCACAATGGCAGAAGAGACTTGCAAGAAACTTCAAGAATTCATTATCAAGTATCGAACCAACAAGTCTCGTATTGACCATGAATACTACAAGAAGCTTTGCGCACAGAGCAAAGCTGACTACGAACAAGCTCTTATGAAATATGCCACCAGTGCTGACGCACACCACAGCACAGTATTAGCAACCTATCAGACTAAGTTGGAGGCGCTGGAAAACGATATGCAGGCCAAATACAATGTCTACACGGCCATGAACACCCAACTGAAGGCAGCAGCAGCCAAGTTGCAAGAAGCCACACCGGCATTCACAGTCATTGAGAGCGCATCCATTCCTATCAAACCTGCCGGACCGAAGCGCATGATTATCTCTATCTTCATGTCTATACTGTCTGGAATGGTGCTAACAGGATGGCTATTAGTAAAAACGTGTCACTAAATATTGTCAAAGCATGAGTGAATACCCCATATTGACCATTTTAGTGACCACATATAACAGGGCTGTGGTGTTGGATGTCTTGTTAGGCATGCTAGCTTCCTATCAAGAGAAAGGACTTATCTTTAACGTTCTCGTCAGTGATGATTGCAGTTCAGACCATACCGCAGACATTTGTGAGAAGTGGAGTCAAAAGATTCAGGGTTTTAGGTACATCTCAACATCTTCCAATCTCGGAATGGATAATAACTTTAAACACGCCTACGAAAACTTTGATACAGAATACTGCTGGCTATTAGGTGATACACGACATATCAGCTATGAGGATTTGAAGGAAGTAATTGAAACGCTGAAATCGGCTCAATACGATGCATTGATACTCAGATGCCGTGAAAAAATGCCCAAGAAGCACATCACTTATGCTGACATCAACACACTTATGAAAGAACAGGGATGGCACATCACCAACAATGCATCCTGCATCATACCTAAACGGTTTATTAAAGAAACATTATACCACCGACATCTTGGCACCACCTTCCTTCACATGGGTATTTTTGTAGAGAATCTTTGCCTCATGGAAAGTTTCAATGTCCTCTATTTAGGAAATGTCTATATCACAGAACTTAACGTTGCTTCGTTTAACAAGGTTGGATGGACAAAACATCCTTTTCTCAATTTCGGGAAGCTTTGGTATGAGTTCGTCATGTCTTTACCCAATCAAATTGATGTGGACACAAAACATTTTGTTTTAAAAGAACATAATAGGCACACTAAGATTTTTTCCCTATCGGATATTCATCGTCAAATTCTGATACATGGAGGGGCATATATTGAAAGTTATCGGGAGAATAGGAAATACATACATTATGTCACAGACAAGCCTGTCATCTTATACGATATACTCATCACTATTATCCCCCAATCTTTCTATCGCCTTTTGTTCACCGTCTACAAATTTTTGCTCAAGAGCAAGTAACTGCTAACAGAATGAGCACGGAAAATCAGTCAGCCAAAAACAAAAGGATCACAAAAAACACTCTGGCACTCTACGTCAGAATGTTGCTTTTGCTATTTATTGGTCTTTATACTTCGAGGGCAACCTTGGCGATTTTCGGTGTAGAAGATTTTGGTATTTATAATCTGGTTGGAGGCATTATCACCATGACCGTCTTCATCAGTTCATCCATGTCCCTGTCGGCACAGCGCTTCCTATCATATGCCATCGGACTAAACGATGAAAGACATTTAAAGGATGTCTTCTCTATGTCTGTTAACACCCATGTTATCATTGCACTTCTAATATTGCTGGTAGGAGAGACGGTTGGTTTGTGGTTCATCAACACACAACTGATTATACCTGAAGACAAATTGCCAGCAGCAAATATTATTTATCAGGCATCTGTATTCTCATTTGTGCTCAATATACTTGCCACGCCCTACAACTCGATTATCATTGCACATGAGCATATGGACTACTTTGCACTTGTGAGTGTGATGCAAGGTATGCTCAAGTTGGTTATTGTGTGGTGTCTTCCTTATATAGATGGAGACAAACTGGTTATTTATGCTATACTGATGACGCTGCCAGCCATTCTCTATTTTGTCATGAATTACATGTTCGCAGTCAGACATTTCAAAGAGAGCACCTATGAATGGACATGGTCAAAGAAACTGTTTTATGAAATGGCTTCATTTGCAGGATATAGTACATTCGGCAACATGGCAACGGCCGTAGTTACTCAAGGCCAGAGTGTTTTGCTTAACATTTTCTACGGAACAGCCCTCAATGCAGTCAGAGGACTCTCCATGCAAGTTTCTGTAGCTATTAATTCATTCGTCAACGGAACATACACCGCAGTTAATCCACAAATTATCAAATCGTACGCCCAAAAAGACTACGAATATTTTCATAAATTGATTTTCAATTCCACCCTCCTTGGTTATTATTTACTATTTCTTATTTCCCTGCCGGTTATTCTCGAGACGGACTTTATCTTAAACCTATGGCTCAAAGAAGTGCCAGAATATACGGTGGACTTTGTCAGACTACTTCTCATCAACTCGTTGATTTACAATTTTGTCATTCCGTCATGGATGGCTATTCAGGCAACAGGCGATGTGATTAAGATACACCTTACTACAGGAAGTATTAATTTGATGAACTTGCTAATAACATATATCCTATGGAAAGTTTTCGACTTGGAGCCATATAGCATTTATATTGTTAATATTGCAATCAGTTTCTGTATGCAAGTAGCCACGCTTATCATTCAGCGAGAGATGCTTCATATAAAAATCAAAGACTATCTTAAGCAAACGCTTTGGCCAGCCTTATCTTCTACCGCGGTTAGTGTCATTGTTCCATTATCAGCCTTTTGGGTAATGGAAGATGGAGTATTAAGATTCTTTATCGTTGGGGGGGGATCTGTTATTTGTTGCCTGACTTCTTTTTTCTATCTAGGCATCAATGACGGAATGCGAAAAGAAGTCATAAAATACGTTAGCAACCGATGGACTAAACTCAAAGCCCGCCAACAACAGAGAATACATTAAAAGATTATTAGCTTATGCAAATGCATCTCATCATAGCAGGACTTTTTGTTGTAACCGTTCTAATGGCTTTCATTGAAGACTACCTAAAGGAAAGTTATAAGGCGGTTATATTGGCAGGCTATGCCATTTTTATGATAATGCTTGCTACTACAAAAAGTATTGAGCATACGGCAGATGCTCTTGCATATGAGGATATGTTCTACAGCAACAACAATATTTTCACATCACTCGTTACAGAACCTACATTTATCTATCTGAGCAGATTTGTATTGTCTTTTGGCGGAACTATTGTAGCCATATTCTTTATTTACGCCCTATTGGCTATACCTGCAAAACTAAAGATTTTGTATGGCATGACACCATATGTTTTTACAGCATTAATCATATATATTCCTATCTATTTTGAAGTTCAAGACCTCATCCAGATTCGAGTCTCTGTAGCTGCCATGTTTCTATTAGCCTCTCTGAGTCCGCTGGCAAATAAAAATTATCTAAAGGCAACCCTGCTGATGATAGCAGGAATACTCTTTCACTACTCAGCAGCCATATACCTGCCATTTTTGTTCATAGGAAACAAGAAACTCAGTGTATTTTTTCGAATCATCATAGCCGTACTTATTCCCATATGTTTTGCCATGTATCTGTTAAAACTAGACCTTCTTTCATTAATACCTTCATTCTCTGGAGCTATTGATTACAAGATTGAAGGTTATAGGGAATCATCGGAAAAAGGGGAATGGGACGAAATGTATCCACTATATGCCCATCTATATTACCTGTCAAAGTGTGGTATGTTACTGCTGTGCCTCTACTACTACGATTTTCTTGCCCAGAAGCACCGAATGGCACCACTACTCATTAGCCTTTTTGCAGCCAGTACACTCATACTGACAGCTATGGCGAACATTCCAGTGATAGCAAGTCGTGTAAGCGATCTTTATGGTATTATCGACTGCATTATCTTTACATTCCTGTTGTATCTAATAGAGCCAAAGTACCTTGGCAGAATTCTTATTGTAATAATCGGACTTTATATGATTCTCTTTAACATAGTTAATACCGAATACTTCACATCTTAAGCCCTATGAACATCAGAAAAATCCGTTTCTTCATTTATTTTTTCATAAGCATACCTTTTGTTTCCAAAGCGACAACAGACATGCCTATCATTGCTTTCTGGGGTGTACCAGACACGATGACCTACGAACGGTGTTTTCTGGACTTCCACGAGTGCGGTTTCAATGTAAGCATTTATCCCTATTGGTCAATAGAATCACTGACAAAAAATAGCATTCCACGGCACGTTAACAAGCATTTACAAGAAGAAGCTATGAAGACAAGATATAGTGTAAACGCTGGCGACCTGCTGTTGTTCAAATTGCAATAAATGCCATTACCAGATGACATGGCACCGTTAATTAATACAAAAATTACCATTTGCCAACTTACCTTTAGGTAATAATTTGTACCTTTGTAGCTAAGTAATAAAAATTATCAATTTGGGATTAAGCAAAAGTATTGATTCATCAATGAGCACATAATGAAGTTTTCCATTACCATACCCGCCTATAAATCGCAGTTCTTGGCTGAAGCTATTGAGAGTGTCGTAATTCAAAACTATGCCGACTGGGAACTCATTATTGTCGATGACTGTTCACCTGAGGACCTTGAAACCATCGTCCGTCCATACCTCACAGATGAACGCATCCACTATTTCCGTAATGAGAAGAACTGTGGTGCCGTAGATGTTGTAGACAATTGGAATATCTGTCTGGACCATTGCATTGGTGACTGTGTCATCTGTATGGGTGACGATGACCGTCTGTTACCGTGTTGCTTAGAGGAATATAAAAAACTGACAGAGCAGTATCCTGACCTAAACGTATATCATGCCAGAACAGAGATTATCAATGAACAAGGTGACATCGTAAGCCTGCAAGAGCAACGCCCGCAGTGGGAATCAGTACTCTCTTTTCTATGGAACCGATGGGACCATCGCAACAAGCAGTTCATCGGTGACTTCTGCTATCGCACAGATTACCTAAAGAGTCATGGAGGTTACTACAAGATGCCACTGGCTTGGGGTTCCGATGACATTACAGCGGTATTGGCAGCAAAAGAACATGGCATTGCCAACACACAGACACTCTGTTTTCAGTATCGTGAGAACTCACAAACCATCACATCCTCTACAAGCAATGCGAGAATAAAGATAGAAGCGCGGATTATCCAACTGCAATGGTATGAAAAGTTTCTCCACGAAATGGAGTCTTTACCCTTATCGTCCACAGACAAGAAATATCTCCAAACCATCAGACAACCTCAACGGAAATATTTTTTCAAGGCTCTGGATAAGGATGTGCCTAACTATGTCAAATGCCGCCCCAACCGACTAATGCAATGCTGTCGTATATTGTATCCCTTCCACTATAGTAAAATACAGTTCATGAAGTGGTATCTTAAATCATTAAATTCATGAAGAAGCGGCTACTTTTCATCACTCACCACAAATTGGATGAGAACAACGGAGGATGCAATGCAGCAAAAGGCTTTCTTCATTGCTTCGCTCAGTTGTTTGACGATTGTACTGTCATCTGCCACAAGATAGAGCACACCGCAACATATATTCCTTCTGGTGTCCAATACTTTCCGATGGTTGACAGACGTTCCAAAATACGCAAACTGTTTGACATGTATCGAGGTGTCATCAGCGGTCATTATTATTTCGTTCGTGAACATCTCAAAAGCCAGTATTATGACGTAGTGGTCATCGATCACACCTTTACAGGTACAGGTCTAAGCAAATATATTAAGCAAACTGGTGCCGTACTGATTACCATTCACCACAATGTAGAACGTGACTATCTGCGCGATAACAGCAAGGAGAAACCACTACTCTATCGTTTCCCTTTCCTCTACTATTGTAAAAAATCTGAACTTGACTGTTTGCTAAACAGTGATGTTAATCTGACAGTAACAGAAAGGGACGCTGAAATATTCCGTTCATGGTATCCTGATATACACGTCCACAAATGGGGCATTTTTGAATACCGTGACATTACGGAGAAAACTTTTCCACAGAATACGAAAGGACAGACCTTCATCATCACAGGGTCGTTGTATTTCGAACAGTCACTGCGCCCCATCCTATCGTTCATCAACGACTATTGGTCATTGGTTCTTAAAGAGATTCCCCAAGCTCGTTTGATAATAGCCGGACGCAATCCGTCACCACAACTCCAGAATGTCTGTCTGTCGGACAATAGCATTACGCTTATCGCAAACCCTGACGACATGGAGGCTGTGGTCAGTACAGCCGACTATTACATCTGCCCGATTAATGCCGGCAGTGGACTTAAACTGCGTATCTTCGATGGACTCAAGCAGGGACTGCCCATCATCTGTCATGAAGTGGCTGCAGCAGGTTATGAATCTATGGAGACCGAAGGGTGCCTGTTCTCTTATCATGACGAGACCTCTTTTGTGGAATCTTTACGCAAACTCATGTTGTCCAGCTCTTCACCTCAACATGTCTATCAACTTTATAAGGACACTTTCTCTCTTGAAGCGGGGGTAGTCCAATTAACAAGTATACTACAACAAGAAAACATTCTATAGTCTTCCACGATGAATATCACTATCATCACATCACAACTGCCTTATCCCTTGGTATCTGGAGGTGCCCAGGCACAATTCAATATAGTGGATACGCTCAGAAAAGAGCATCACTTTACCATCATCTTCCCAGAAAACAAAAAGAATAGCCGTCAGGCACTTGTTCAACTGCAAGCACTGTGGCCCGAGGTTGAATTCCATGTCTACTCATACGCCCGTCAACTCTGCTACCCGAAGTTTCTCTACGACAAAATTGTCAGGGCTTGCAAATTGAAGTTCGCGTCCCACAGCGAACGGTTCCAAGTAGAACGCATTCTAAAACCTTATGGCTACTATTGCAGCAACGACTTTATAGGATATGTAAACAATATCATCAATAACTCCAAGGCTGACATTGTACAGATAGACTTCTATCCACACCTCCACTTAGTCAACTATCTACAAACAACGGCAAGGAAGATTTTCATTCAGCATGAAATCAGATATATCAGAAACCAACGTATTTTGACTCCTTATACATTGACAGACAAGGAACTGTCATTGGCAAAAGAGGTCAAGTGCCAGGAGATTGCCGACTTAAACCTATTCGACACCGTAGTTACTCTGACAGAGACTGACAAGCAACAACTTATAAGCGATGGTGTCACAACGCCTATCGAAGTATCACCCGCAGCAGTCAGCACGCCTGTCCGCCCCTTCGAGCAGTGGAATGGGAAACTCACCTTTATTGGTGGTTTTACCCATATTCCCAATCAAGAAGGAATGGAATGGTTCCTTAAAGAAGTACTTCCCCTTGTTAACACTGATCAAATCACCGCGTTTGAGGTCACAGGAAAAGGATGGCCCCAGTCATACAAAGCCATACATCCCAAACTACATTTCCTTGGTTTCGTGAAAGACCTCTACCAGGTGGTTCATAACTCTATTCTCATCGTCCCCTTGCTAACAGGCAGCGGTATGAGGATGAAGATTCTGGATGCAGCGGCAATAGGTGCGCCATTCGTTACTACATCGGTTGGCGTTGAAGGCCTACTCTTCAGACCTGACGAGTCATGTCTCGTAGGCAATAGTCCTATGGAATTTGCTCAGGCTATCAACAGACTCGTCGCTGATGAAAACTTAAAGAAAACACTTGCATACAACGCACAAGACATTTTTAAAAATTATTACTCTATTGAAGCACTCTCCAAAATCAGAAATGCCATATATAACAATATGCTCTAACAATTCTAAAGAAAACAAGTAATGATAAATATTCAAGTTTCGCAGTCGCTCAACTTCTTTGTAGTTAAGAAGTTAAGTAGTTATTGCTTTGCTCGTCCTTTCGGACTGTAGTTAAGCCATCACTTTTCTACAGGCTGCTTTCCGACACAAGACATTTGGCTTAACTCCTTAACTTCTGACTACTTAACTACTTCAGAAAGTTGAAATAAATATTACTACAGAGCTCTATTTAGTTAATAAAACACAAAAGTTACCTTTTGGTAAATTACCATTGGGTAACTTTTTGTATCTTTGCACATATCATAGGAATACTAAGAGATTATGAACATACCTTTTCAATATGGAACTTTAGCATCAAAAGAGAACTTCGTTGACAGAGTGGAAGATAGGGCACAACTTAAGAACTTCCTATCTTCTCATATCAATGTGATGCTGGTATCACCCAGAAGATGGGGCAAATCATCTTTGGTAAAAGCCGCCACCGAAGAGTTACAGCAAGAAAACAAACAAGTGAGGGTATGCTACATTGACGCATTCAGCATAGCCTCTGAAGCAGAATTCTACCGAACCTTTGCAAGTAAGGTAATTGCATGCAGTTCCTCTAAGATGGAGAAAAGAATGCAAGATGCGAAGAAATTTCTAACAGGAGTGATTCCTCAAATTGTCATCAAAGATGATGTGACGAACTTCATGGCTTTCGACATAAAGTTTATACCTCAGGAACGTGACAAGATGGATATTCTGCAGCTACCAGAGATAATTGCCAAAGAGAAGAATATTCACATTATAGTCTGTATTGATGAATTCCAGCAACTGGCTAATCTACCTGAATACAAAGACATGGAGGGAAAGATGCGTTCCGTATGGCAACATCAGGAACAAGTCACCTATTGCATGTATGGCAGCAAACGACACATGATGATGGATATTTTCAATAATTCAAATGCGCCATTCTATCGGTTTGGGCAGATCATCTTCATGCAAAAAATCCCAAAAGAGGAATGGATACCATTTATTATCAATACGTTTGAAAAAACCAACAAACGAATCTCCACGGAGTTTGCTAATCTTATATGTGATACGGTAGAATGCCATTCATGGTACTTACAGCAATTATGTTATTTCGTATGGAATATGACAAAAAAAGAGGTAACGGAGGATATATTCAAACAAGGTCTTAAACAACTCATTAGTACTAATTCCCCTATGTTTATGAGCGATACGGAACAGTTGTCTTCCAGCCAAATAGAGATGCTGCGTGCCATCAAGGATGGTGTACGACAACTCTCATCTGCCATCACCAAACAGACATATAATTTGGGGAATCCTAACACGATTACAAAGAACAAAAATTCACTTATCAAAAAAGACATTATTGAAATAAACAAGCAATCCCTACATTTCGTGGATCCTATCTACCGACTTTGGTTTGCTCAAGAATATTAAAAAATAATGCACATAACAAAGAGATGAAACAAATTGCCATCTATTGCGTAAACTACCATTCATACGACAGTCTGAGGAACTACCTGAACTCCATTGAAACTGCCGTTAGGCAAGTTATGGACCAGATACAACTTTCTGTGTTTGTGGCAGACAATAGCGTACCTGCCACCTCCTTTGACTATCCATCTCAGAAATTCACACTCCAGGTGTTACCAACAGGGCAGAATCTTGGGTATTTCGGGGCTATACGCCTCCTCATGCAGAAATATAGTCCTGAAGTCTTCGACTATACAATTATTAGTAATGTTGATGTATTGCTATATTCAGATTTCTTCAGGCAATTGCTGTCGTTAAACGAAAGTGAAAGCATAGGATGGATTGCACCAGAGATTTATTCAACGATAGAACAGCGTGATCGTAACCCAAAGATTATGCGACGCTACCCCAAGCGAAAGTTGCAAATACTTAAGAACTTATTCAGGATACCACTACTTTATAACCTCTATACCCATAGTGTCTATAAATCAAAGAAACTGATTCAGCATGAAGCTGGTCAGATATATGCTGGACACGGATCGTTCATTATCTTAACACAGCAATACTTCCAACAGTGTGGTATCATCGACTATCCCATATTTTTGTTCTGTGAGGAAATCTACTTGGGTGAGCAATGTCGACAAAATGGACTTAAAGTTGTCTACGATCCAACTTTGAAGGTAACAGATGCGGAACACACATCGACCAGTGCGTTCAAAAGGAACAAGTATTGTCAATTAAACCTTCAGGCGATTAGCTATATCTTAAAAACATACTATTAATACAAAGGCATCAGACATAACGATCGTATCCCTGTGTGGACGGTGTCAAATGAGACCCAGCGTCCCTGTGCGTCACAACGTGGATGTAAGTCACATTTCCACCAATGGTCTTGATCTGGAGCAACAAACTGTTTCGGACTTTTTACGTCTGCCAGCAGAACGACCTCATCTGTCTTACGATTTACCTTATATAACTTTGCATGCCGCCACTTATTAGGATAGGTATCCACTAAGAACCAGTCATTGTCGATAAAATGCTGGTGACCGTCGGAGTTCAATTGGGGATAACCACACCGTTTCCATTCCTTCATGTCGGGTGCTGAAAAATAGACATGTGAATCAGTTCCTTCCATACGACAATAGGCAACTATACCGTTTTCTCTGTTCCAATGATAGTGTGACACCATACCCGTAGTAGGTGACACAAACAGCTTTCCTGTTTCCAATTCATACACCATCAGCCTTGTCCTTCTGAACGTCCCCTTATACCACCGATGCAGGAATGCGACATAACGGTCATCAGGGGAGAATTCTGTATGAGTCACGAAATGGAAGGTTCCTTGCATACTATTCTCGGGCTTAAAGTCTGCTATCTTTTTCAAACTCAACAGCAATTTACGTTGTTGGGAACACAAATCCACTAAGAACAACCCTGTATGCTCACTGACATCTTCATTCATATAAGAGTCTGCATCGCCATAAAGATAGCCATACCCTGGCATCATTGCCTGCAACCGCTCGTAACTGAATGAAGTGGCAAACCGCCCATCACTACTTACTGTATCGACAGACCAGCTGACATCTCTCTTCTCTAAGGTCGTAATATTCTGGATGGTTGCCATCAGCTGACCGTCCTTCACATTATTATATATACACTCTGAGGGGGACACCCATTGCAGCCGGCATCCTTTGTGATAGTTCCAAGCCCCTGTTGTCCCGAGACTCACCCATTGGCTGAAATCAGGACTGGTCCAATAACCCACTTCCAACAAATCGTCTCTCTCCGGCATCCTTAATGGCATGCTCAACCTATAGGCAAGGTGTTTGTCTGCATCTTTGTTGAAAGGACTGCAGTCGTGGAAACCAAAAAAGCTATTCTCCCTAATGACAGGTGTTGCTGAGAATTGGGAGTCATAATTTGGCAATAAATCGTAAAAACCCTGATAAAGATTACGCAGGGCATTCTTCACCACATAATTATTCTTAACCAAATTGTAGACAAAGGACTCTATCTTGTTCATGAGAAAGAAGAATATATTCAATTCTTTCGCAAAGATACTACTTTTTTACGATATAATCGCATATTCCCTTTTTTTTTAGTACCTTTGCAACTGATTTGATGAATATATCATTAATGAACACAGATCTAGTATCCATCATTATGCCTACTTACAATGCCAGCAAATTTCTTGCTGACAGCATAGAGAGTATACTCAGCCAGACATACGACAATCTGGAACTTCTTATTACTGATGACTGTTCATCTGATGAGACCTGCGATATTCTTAATCAGTTTTCCCAAAGGGATACACGTGTAAAAGTGGAATTTCTAAAGGACAACTATGGACCAGGAATTGCCCGCAATAAGTCAATAGAACGTGCCAAAGGACGCTATATCGCTTTCTGTGATTGTGATGACCGATGGTTCCCTGACAAACTGGAGAAACAGATTAAGCACATGAAACGCAAAGACTGCGCTTTGTGCAGCAGTTCTTATCTGATATGTGACGAGAACAATCAGATTATCGGAATCAATGTTTCCCCCAAATTCCTCACATTAGGAATGATGAAACGCGACAACAAGATAGGATGCCTGACTGCCATCTACGATATCCAGCGTTTAGGACATAAGTTCTATATGCCTGCTATCCGCAAACGTCAGGACTGGGCTTTATTCTTGAATATCATCAAGGAATGTCAGATATGTTTTTGTGTCACAGAGCCACTCGCCTATTATCGCCAACGG
>ODAJ012100459.1_pt1 | contig 12834 bp, 10 predicted proteins | sample 1539241 | NCBI WGS metagenome assembly ODAJ01 (sample SAMN02144231, study PRJEB22623) | gut metagenome | biome: sheep rumen | host: Ovis aries | place: New Zealand | reverse complement strand
TATTATTATAATAAAGAAAAAACCGACTTCCAAATTCATTTTGACAAAATGACAAGATGACAACGTGACAAGGTTGTTAATAAATGTGAAGGCTTTAATCATCACCCTGATTCAGGGTACTGATTTTAACTAAAATTATTTTATACAGAATCATTGAACTATGAAAATAAATTCGTATCTTTGTACCATAAATAATAATTGAAAAACATGAAGACGAAAACAACAAAGGACATCTATCTTGCTGGAGGCTGTTCCTGGGGAATGGAGCATTACTTCAAGCAGATAAAGGGCGTGACAATCACGGAAGTGGGCTTCGCCAACGGACACACAGAGAATCCTACTTATAAGGAGGTCTATACCGACCAGACAGGCTTTGCCGAGACCGTCCTAGTGAGGTTCTACCCAGACGTGGTCAGTCTTGAATTCCTGTTGAAGATGTTTTTCAAAGCCATTGACCCGACGAGTCTTAATAAGCAGGGTCACGACGAGGGAACGCGCTATCGTACAGGTGTTTACTATACCGACCCGGAAGATTTGCCCGTCATCGAGAAGGTGTTTGCCGAAGAACAGAAGAACTACAAACAGCCCTTGGCTGTAGAGAAACTGCCCTTGCAGAACTTCTACACAGCCGAGGAGTATCATCAGGATTATCTCGACAAGAATCCTGACGGCTACTGTCATCTGCCCTTGTCGCTGTTTGAGTTTGCAAGAAAAGCCAAAGAGAAATAGTACAACCTGAAGAGCAAATACATTTAGTTGTTAAGATTCTGAAGAATAGTTCCTCAGTAGCCTATGGATAAAGAGACTTTTGAAGCCCGGAAAGCCTTTGCAGGCGAGAAGAAAGCCTCCATGCTTCGTCGTTGTGTGGGGCATGATTACACCAATCGTCAAATCTACATGATAACGATGGTGACAGAAGGGCGTAGGCCCCTTTTTGGTCAGGTTGTAGGCAGAAGTGATGGAGAATTAGGTGGTCAGGATGAGCCTCGTATGGAGCTCTCGGCATTAGGGCGACGTGTCGCTGATGAATGGTGGGCAACAACGGCGCACCATCCTGAGGTGGAGGTGCTTGCCCTTCAGATGATGCCTGACCATCTGCACGGCATTCTCTTTGTTAGAGAGAAAATGGAGCAGCCATTGGGGATGGCGCTTCGTGGTTTTAAGCAGAGCTGTAATCGTCACTTTAGAGAGCTGATGCTGGGGGTGGAGCCGGTGGAGTATGTTGCGTTGGCAACGCAACAAACGGGACAGCGAGCAATGCAACAAACGGGACAGCGAGCAACGCAACAAACGGGACGACGAGACCGCCGAGGTGAAGACCGTACACACGGCATGCTCTTTGCACGCGGTTATAATGACCGCTTGCTACTGCGCTCGGGACAGCTTGACATTTGGCTCAATTACCTTGCGGACAACCCGCGACGCTTGCTGATGAAGCGAGAGCATCCCGATTTGTTTCGTGTTAAGCGGGGTGTGAAGATTGCTGGACAGACTTTCTCTGCTCTTGGTAATATCTTCCTGCTTCAGCGCCCCGTGCGTTTGCAGGTACAATGTTCCAGGAGAATGACCGATGAGGAAATAGAGGCAAAGATTCACCAATGTCTTGAAGCGGCAAGTAAAGGTGCGGTTCTCGTTTCGCCTTCTATATCTAAAGGAGAAAAGAACGTGATGAGGGCTGCTTTCGAAAAAGGTTTTCCATTAATTTACCTTCAAGAGAATGGCTTTTCTGATTTGGCTAAACCGGACGGAGCGCGTATGGAGGCTTGTGCTCGAGGTCAGTTACTAATCCTTGCTCCTTGGGAGCATCATAATGAACGGATAAAAATTAGTCGTAATCAATGTCTTTCGCTTAACGAAATGGCTAAGATTATTTGTTTGTAACAGGAGACGTTTAAGATTAAGAAACAAAAAACGGGACTCCATCGAGTCCCGATTTTTATTTGTGGGTGCGAGATTAGTTATTTTCTAACTACCTTCTTGCCATTAACGATTACTATACCCTTGTAGTCTTTATCGACTTTCTGACCTGCGAGGTTGTAGTATGTTGCAGCGGTGGTGCTTGCCTTAGCGTCCTTGATACCGTCGGTATCGGTGAGGCTTTCTACTGCCGTGTTCTCAACGGTACAGTTGGTGGGGTCGGTGTTGTCGTAGGCAGAGATGAAGGCAACGACCTTCAGGTCTTCCTTCTTCCAGGCTTCGTCAAGTGTGAATGTGTAGGTGTAGGCGGCTTTGTTCTCGTTCCACTCAAGCACGGTTCCCCACGTTTCGTTAACGGCGCGTAGCACGTGCTGGTGGGTGAATGTTCCGGTGGCGCCTGACTGCGAACGAGCCTTTATGTTGTCCTCCGTGAGGAAGAGTGTTATGCGCGAAGGCGTAGAACAGAAGTCCCATCCGCGCTCGCAGTCGGCGGTGACGTTAATCTGGGTCTTGTCCTCATTGAACGTCGCGCTGAGGTCTATGTTTGCATAGGAGTCAACGGCAAGACGGTCCTCAACGCGTTTCTTGTAGCCGGCGGCACTTGCCTCACGGCTTACGACGGGTGTGTAGTCGTCGCCGGCATAGCGGTCGTACATAAACGCGGGGGCATAGGTGCCGCTTCCATCATTGTAGAACCAGCAGTAGCTTGTCGATGCCGGGATGGTGAGCCAGTCGGTGTAGTAACCGTCGTGGTGGCACGCTACGGCTACTCTTTCAGCCAGGTCGGGGTAGTTCTTAAGGAAGCTTGCCAGCCCTGATGCTGCCTGCGGACAATAGACGCATTTCTCTGTCGTGAATTCCTCTATGAGCACGTTACGCGGCCACGTTGTGAGCGTTTCTACGGTAGTGATGTCGCCCGTAGCGGTGTTCTTTGTGGCTGCATTCTCGTTGCCGTTAACCTTTGTAATGGTTATTGTCGTGGTGTATTTTCCTACGGTTGCAGCAGCGTCAACGGGGAAGTTCACTACCTGTTTCTCGCCGTATGGTATCGTCAGGTTGTCAAGAGTTTTCTCCTCTGTAGTGTTTCCGTTAGCGGTTACAGTGTAAGAAAGGCTGTTTATGGTGTTAGTGCCCATGCCCTTTACCGTTACCGGCACGTTGACCGTCTTTCCCAGTCCTACTACCGTTGGCTTGAAGTCCTCGGCGGTAGCGCTGTAGTCCTTGAAGTTGCCGCCCTCGACGAGTATCTGTAGAGCCAGTTTTCCTAATCCCTGCAGGCTGTAGTCGCCCCACTGCATATCTATTTCGGGGTTGCCTATAAAGAACGAGTTTTCTACGCCCGTACCGCCAGTGCGGATGAAGTATCCCGTTGTGCTGTTTACATAATATCCTACGTAGAAACCATTGTTGTTAACGGCGTAGGGTGTAGGCAGCATCACGTCGTTGGCACCTCCGGCAATTGCATTCTTAACAGGTAGTTTGTAGTCAGCCGCCGATATTGAAGCCGGCAGTGACTGTGAGATGAATACGGTAAAGTCGCTGAGGCTTGACGCCACTTCGTCATCTGCATATACACGGATAGCCTTTATCGTGGCGTTGCCTAACTCTTCGTGGTTAGCGGGCACGTAAATTGCTGCCATAAGAGCCATAGGTGACCCCGTTCCGATATTGTTGTCGGAGATGGCAAAGTCGCTCTCGTTGAAATATCCCCACCATACCTGATTGTCGGTTGGTGTTATACTCTGTGCATTAGTGCACACAGCTATGATGGCTGCTAATGCTGAAAATAATAATCTTTTCATATTCCTATTTTAATTTTTATGTGTGTTATTTTGCTATTATCTTGCGTACGCTGCCGTCGCTCATGCGCAGTATGTTGATGCCCCTGTGTGTCTGTGCCGTGCGTGTTCCGTTCAGCGTGTAGATGTCCTTAACGGTACGGCGCTCGGCGTTGTGGCTTTCGATAGCCGCGGCGGGGTCGGTATAGGTGTAGTTGATGTAAACTATGGCTATGTCGCGTACGTTGTTATAACCCAGAGGGCTGTAGTCGTAAGCCAGCAGCGTGTATTTCACCTTTGCCTGTCCGTAGGTGTCAGGATACCATTCCGAGTTAAGTGCACGCGTCTCGTTAGCCTCGAGAGTGCCCTTGTCGGTGTGGTATAAGCCTGTGGCGTTGTGACTAACACATGCTTCGGGGAAACACACCTGTACGGCACCGTTGTCCAGTTGCTCTACCTGCCAGTCAACACTTGTGCCTACGGTCTTGTCGGACGTGTTCTTTACTGAGAGTCCGCTGTTAGCCTCGATAAGGGTGCCTCCGAAGCCGTCGTCCAAGGCTACTGCTTCTATGTTAAGCGTGGTTCCGTTAGACACTTCGTTTCCGTCCTTATCGACGAACTGAAGTTGTGCGTTGGCACTCATGGTGCCCAGCGCAATAAATAAAAGAGTAAATAATTTTTTCATACCTTATTATATTTTATAGTGTGGTTTTTATTGCCTGATATGTTAAAGTGTAGTTTTTATTACCTGAACGATGCCCGCCGGGTTGCTTACGAAGACCACTACGGCGAGGTTCTCGCTCTTCCATGCGTCGTCCACCGTCGTGGTGTAGGCAGCCGTTGCCGGTTTGCCGGCATCAATGGTTACCGGGTCGCCGTAGATGTCGGCGGTGAGCGTCCGTCGGAACACGTGGTTGTGGACGTACTGCTGGTTGGCAGAGCCGTCCGCCATAAGCTGCGTGTCGGTAATGTTGTCTTCTACGAGCCACACCTCTAACTTGCCGCTGACCTTCTCGGGGGCGTTGGCGCTGATGTTGACGGTGAGGCTGCGTGAACCCTCGTCGTAGTGGCACGTAGCAGTGATGTTAAGTGGTGTTTCCTGAGCTATGCACTCCGCAACGGCGGTGGCGTAGAGGTTAGTGTTGTAGATGAGGCTGCCGTGTCTGTTCACGGCGACTCCCGGCTGTGCCTCGACGCCGCGATTGCGGTAGAACTCGTCGCCCGTCGCCGTTCCCAAAGAGAGTAGGGGACTCGTCATCGTAGAGCGGTGGGCAAAGGGACCGCTGTGTATGGCAACGGGAATTATCCTGTCGCCGTACTGACTGTGCAGCTCTTCTATCTTCTTTGTTGCCGCCGGACAGTTTACGCAGCGCTGACCGGTGAAGTCCTCTATAAGCACGTTGCGCTCCGCGCTTGCCGGGGGAACGTATATCAGACGGTCGCCCTCAGCAACCCTGCTGCACGCCGACATTATGAACATCATGGCAACGGCCGTTGTCAGCAGTAACACCCCACAGCGTTTCAATGGTTTAACAGTAATCATAATTCTCAATTCCAAATTCTCAATTCTCAATTAAAAATTGTAGTTATAGTTCACCGTCACGCCGCGACTTGCCGGAACGTAGCGGCACACGCCGCCCGAGCAGTTGAACCCCGCGCGGGTACGTGCATATCCTACCTGCAGCCGGTGACTCTTGTGGTTAAACGTCACCGCACCCATGTAGTAGTGGGTCTTCGTCTCGCCGCTGTTGTACATGTCGCTAAGGGTGAACATCCAGTTAGGTTGCAGCGATAGCTCCAGCAGTGCAAAAGCCCAGTCGCCCTGGTCGCCGGCGGTGGTAAGGTACTGCAACTCGCCGCGCAGAGTGGTCTTACGGTTAAACTGGTACTTACCCTCGCAGACGAAGATGTCAGAGTGTATCATGCCGCCCTCGCCTTCTACGGCGGTCTTGTTGTAGCGCTGGTTCATGTACATGAGGTTCAACTTGAAACTCTTCGAGAGCTTCTTGTCCAACTGTATGTTCAGGTCCTGATAGTACGTCTGGTCGCCCCATTTCCAGAACGGCGAGCTGTAGCCGTTGGTGCCGGGGTCGCCCGTGCCGTCGGGGTTCTTCTGTATGGAGTGCACGTGCGAGAAGTTCACCTTGACGCCCGTGCCGTACTTGCCGCCCAAGAGTGTGTGGCGCTTAAAGCGGTAGCCCACTTCTGCCTGGTAAGCCCACTCGCCGAGGGGCTGTGTGGCGTAGGGGTATAGTGCCGCCAGCGCGTACGTGTGTTCCATAGTGAATGCCGGCAGGTGGTTTATGAACGACGACGTTCCGTTCATGGAACGACGGCTGCGGAATGACATGTTGTCGGAGCGCTTTGCCTGCAGCAGCGCACTCATGCCGCTCTTGGAGTAGCTTGCCGAGAGCATTGCCACGTAGCCCTTGCGGTAGATGTAGCCGTTGTCGAACGACGGGTCTTGGCTCTTCTGCGCGTATTCCGCCAGAATGTTGACACCGCCCTTCTGAAGACGCACCCTGGCGTCCCACGCGTTGACGTTACGTGGCAGGTTAAGACGGTGTGTGGCGTCGGCCATGACCACTTCGTCACTCTCGCGCTTGTTAACCCACGAACCGCCTATGGTTATGTATGTGCCCGCGTTCTTCAGCGCACTTATCCACTCGTCAATCCCTAACTCCATGTCGGCACCCGACACTAAGGCGTCGTTATACGACCAGTATCTGCGCTGGAAACCGCTGAGAGCCTTCACCCGGACGCCCCTTACCGGCGAGGTCACCACGCGGGCTCCCAGCAGCGAGTTGTCTATGCCTAAGGAACGCTCTTCGTAGGTGCGCAGGACGAACCCCGAGCCGAACTGCTCGTAGAAGTTTCCTAACGTCACCTCGAGACCGTCGCAGTGCATGCGCGCGTAGATGTTAGCAAGACCCCAGCCTTTGAAGTCGGGCTCGTAGCCGGGCAGCGGAAAACGGGTGAACTCCACACGTCCGCCAACGTCAAGGTGCTTCGTCTGAACTCCCAGGTCGGCATACGTGTTCGTAAGTCCCCATTCCTTATACTTCTCGGCACCTATCTTCTTGTCTTCCTGCGGTATAAGGACGTCACTCTGGATGCTTCCCGTCACGGTAACCTTCCCGTAATCCGTTTGTGCGGAGGCGCAGAGTGGCAATGCCGCAAGTAGTAATATGCTCTTGATGCTCATTATTACTCCGTGATTTTTCTTACCGTTTCTATAAGTTCCGTCTCTTCGCCGTCGGTATATCCGTTATGGCGATATACTATGTTTCCCTTGCCGTCAAGTATCAGCGTGTAGGGAATCATCTGTATTCCCAAAGCCCTGCGCAGTTCGCTGTTAGGGTCTAACAGCACGTCGTAGGTCCATCCGTAGCCATCGACCATGGGTTTCACCTTGTTGATGTTCTGTGCCTGGTCAATGCTTATGGCAATAAGCTTTACGCCGGTCTCTTCAACCCACTCGTCATAGACCTCGCTGATGGCGTTAAGCTCGCGATTGCAGGGCTTGCACCACGTGGCGAAGAAGTCTATTATTATAGGTTTGCCGTTGTTCGACAGCGTGTCGGTCGTTACGGTCTTTCCGTCCATGGATTTCAGCGTCACGGCAGGCAGCTGTGCCCAGCACTCCATGCCAGCAAGCAGTAATAATGTAAGTAGTAAATGTTTCATAACTTTTATATTATCTTTTTACCAATTTCATTTGCCAGTTCTTTCTGTATGGTTTTTATCTCCATATACTCTTTCATGTACTCCTGCATCTTCGTCGGGTCGTTGGCGCTGAGCTTTATGTTTTTCTCCAGTTCGCGCAACTTGGCTGTCAGGTAGTTCGTGCGGAAGTCCACCAGTACGTGCTGTGTCTTGTTGAAGAGCTCCTTGTCGGTGAGTTCCTTCTGCAGTTTCTCGCTGAGCATGACGCGCTCGTTCGTAAGCTTTTGTGCCAGCCGACTCACGGCTATGTCCTCGTGTTGCAGAAAGTACTGCTCTGCGCGCCACGAGCGGTCGCTGCTCTTTTCCGCAGCCTCGCAGAGTATCTTCCATATGGCATCGTTCTCCAGTCGCAGGTTGTCCTCCTGAAGGCTGTATAGCAGAAACTCTGCCACGCTGATGTCAACCACTTGTCCGTTGTCGTCCTCGGCACCGTGAATGATAATCCTCTCGCCGTACCTCACCACCAGTTCGCCGATAAGCCACTCTACGGAGTCGTACGGCTGCTCTTCCTGAGTGCCCGGTGACGTAGGGACGTTGTTGGCGGCGTTTGCCGTCCGAGCGTCGTTTTGCGTGTTGCCATCCCTGCGTGCACGTATCATTTTGTTCATCTGCGTTATCAGCGTCAACTCGTTGATGCCCGTCAGCTGTACGCAGTCGTTAAGGTACGTTGCACGCACCACGGGGTCGGTTATTACGGCTATGCTCTGCACTATGGAGTTTATGGCTTCCGACCGCTTTATGGGGTCCGTAACCCCGTTGAGCAGCAGCTGTGTCTTAAAGCGTATGAAGTCCGTCTGGTGCTCGGCGATGTAATGACGGAAACCCTCCGCGGTGTTCTTCCTGGCGAACGAGTCGGGGTCGTCGCCGTCAGGCAGCAGCAGCACTTTTATGTTCATACCCTCGGCAAGCAGCATGTCGGTACCACGCATGGCAGCGTGTATTCCTGCCGCATCGCCGTCGTAGAGCAGCACTATGTTTCCGGTGAACCTGTGGAGCATACGTATCTGGTGAATACTCAGCGCCGTACCCGAGTTGGCTACGACGTTCTCAATGCCGCACTGGTGCATGGCAATGACGTCGGTATATCCCTCGACCATATATACGCAGTCCTCTTTGGTTATGGCTTTCTTTGCCTGGAAGATGCCGTAAAGCTGCTGGTCCTTGTGGTATATCTCCGAGTCGGGGGAGTTGACGTATTTCTGCTGCACTCCCTTGGTGGCTGCGTCCAACTTACGGCCTCCGAAACCTACCACCTTGCCGTTCATTCCTATCCATGGAAACATCACGCGTCCGGCATAGCGGTCAATTATCTGTCCGTCGCGCTCACGGCGGTAGCAGATGCCTGTAGATAAGAGAAACTCCTCCTTGTAGCCCTTCTCCTTAGCATTTTTTGGCAGCGCCTGTCCGTCGGCAAGGTCGTAACCCAGCCGGAACTTTTTTATAATGTCGTCACGGATGCCGCGACTGCGGAAGTACTGCATGCCAATGGCGTTGCCGTCGGTGGTATTGTGCAGTGTGTCCTCAAAGTACGACGCTGCCCACTCGTTGACTATATACATTGACTCGCGCTTGTTCTCCGCCTCGCGTTCTTCCGAGGTCATTTCGCGCTCCTTTATCTCTATGTGGTATTTCTTTGCAAGCCAACGCAGCGCTTCGGGGTAGGTCATCTGCTCGTGCTCCATGATGAAGTTTACGGGGTTGCCGCCCTTTCCGCAACCGAAACAGTGACACATGTTGCGGGCAGGCGATACCATGAACGACGGCGTACGCTCGTTATGAAAAGGACAGAGACCTTTGTAGTTTGAGCCGCTTTTGCGGAGCGTCACAAACTCGCTGACCACCTCTACAATGTTGGAGGCTTCCATAATTCTGTCTATGGTTTGACGGTCAATCATAATGCAAACTAACTGCAAAGGTACAAATAAATTCATTATTTATAATGCATATTTCATAATAATTTTGTAATTTTGCACCCAATTTAATAAAAAACTATATGCAGGATATAAGAAACATAGCCATTATTGCCCATGTTGACCATGGAAAAACCACCCTCGTGGATAAGATGATGCTCGCAGGAAACCTCTTCCGTGAGGGACAGGACCTCAGCGACCAGGTGCTCGATTCTAACGACTTGGAACGTGAACGCGGAATAACCATTCTCTCGAAGAACGTCAGCATAAACTGGAAAGGTACGAAGATTAACATCATTGACACTCCGGGACACTCCGATTTCGGCGGCGAGGTGGAGCGCGTGCTTAATATGGCGGATGGATGTCTGCTGCTTGTCGATGCCTTCGAAGGTCCTATGCCGCAGACGCGCTTCGTGCTGCAGAAAGCACTGCAGATAGGACTTAAGCCCATAGTCGTGGTAAATAAGGTTGATAAACCTAACTGCCGCCCCGAGGAGGTCTATGAGATGGTGTTCGACCTCATGTTCTCGCTAAATGCTACTGAGGACCAGCTTGACTTCCCCGTCGTCTATGGCTCCGCAAAGAACGGATGGATGGGTGAGGACTACAATATACCGACGGGCGATATTACGTATCTCCTGGACAAAATAGTCGAGGTCATACCGGCACCGCAGCAGCTGGAGGGAACACCGCAGATGCTAATAACGTCACTCGACTACTCCAGCTACACGGGACGCATCGCCGTGGGACGTGTTCACCGCGGTACACTGCGCGGCGGTCAGAACATCACCATTGTTCACCGCGACGGTACTCAGGAAAAGACAAAGATAAAGGAACTGCACACCTTCGAGGGAATGGGACACGTAAAGACCGACGCTGTTTCGTCAGGTGATATATGCGCCGTCATAGGACTTGACCATTTCGAGATTGGCGACACTATCTGCGACTACGAACAACCGGAGGCGCTGCCTACTATAGCTATTGACGAACCGACGATGTCTATGTTGTTCACTATCAACGATTCACCATTCTTCGGCAAGGAAGGAAAATTCTGTACTTCGCGCCATATTCAGGAACGCTTGCAGAAAGAACTCGAAAAGAACCTTGCACTACGTGTGGAGCCGTTCGAGGACTCTACCGACAAGTGGCTCGTTTCCGGTCGCGGCGTGCTGCACCTCAGCGTGCTCATAGAAACAATGCGTCGCGAGGGCTACGAACTGCAGGTAGGACAGCCACAGGTTATTTTCAAATACGGGAAAATGGAGAATGGAGAATTGAAAATTGAAAATTATGATAACACCAAAGGCGGAAATTCTGCTGAAGCAGGTAATCAAAATTCTCAACTCTCAACTCCCAATTCTCAACTGATAAAGTGCGAACCTATAGAAGACCTTACCATCAACGTTCCCGAGGAGTTCTCGTCGAAGATGATTGATATGGTTACGCGCCGTAAGGGCGAGATGACCTCTATGGAAAGTCAGGGCGACCGCGTGAATATTGAGTTCGACATACCCTCGCGAGGAATAATAGGTCTTCGTACTAATGTGCTTACAGCGTCGCAGGGTGAGGCAATCATGGCGCACCGTTTCAAGGAATACCAGCCGTACAAAGGTGACATACAGCGTCGTGTGAACGGCTCTATGGTAGCTCTCGAGACGGGTACGGCGTACGCTTACTCTATAGACAAACTGCAGGACCGCGGCAAGTTCTTCATAGACCCGGGAGAAGAGGTCTATATGGGACAGGTCGTGGGTGAACATGTTCACGACAACGACCTCGTTGTTAACGTTGCCAAGGCGAAGCAGCTCACCAACGTTCGTGCCAGCGGCTCCGACGACAAGGCGCGCATAATACCCAAGACCGTCATGTCGCTCGAGGAATGTCTTGAGTATATCAAGGAAGACGAGTACGTAGAGGTTACTCCTAAGTCTATGCGCATGCGAAAGATTATACTCGACCACACGGAGCGCAAACGTGCAAATAAGGAATAAACAGATACTAAGCATAGCGCTGCCCAGCATAGTGAGCAACATCACTGTGCCGCTATTAGGACTCATAGATACTTCTATAACGGGTCATATGGGTAGCGCTGCATACATTGGAGCCGTAGCCATCGGCTCCATGTTGTTTAATACGCTGTACTGGCTGTTCTCGTTCCTTCGTCTAAGTACCAGCGGACTAACTTCGCAGGCTTTGGGACGTGGTGATAACGACGAGGTTGTACGACTGTTGACGTCCTCGCTTCTCGGAGCATTAGCAATAGCCCTTGTGCTTGTCGTCATGCAACTTCCGCTATTGTGGTTAGGACTGTGGATAATGGCTCCGACGGAGGAGATAGCGCAGCTAACCACCACCTATTTTAATATATGTATATGGGGAGCACCCGCCTCGTTAGGACTGTTCTGTCTTAACGGGTGGTTCATAGGTATGCAGAATTCACGTATCCCTATGGTTGTGGCAATAACCCAAAATGTGGTTAATATCCTGGCATCACTATTCTTTGTCTATGCACTTAATATGAAAGTAGAAGGTGTAGCCCTTGGAACACTTATCGCTCAGTGGTGCGGTTTCGCCGTCTCCTTCGTAAGCGCCCGCCGGATGATAAGCACTCGCATCAAACTCTTCACTCTTCGCTCTTCACTCTCCACTCTCCACTCTCCACTTTTCACTCTAAACTCTTCACTCTTCACTCTAAACTCCTCACTCTTCCTGCGTACGTTATGTTTGGTGAGTGTAATGCTCTTCTTTACCTCCGCAGGATCCTGGCAGGGTGCCACACTGCTTGCTGTAAACACAATACTTATGCAGATGTTTCTTCTTGTAAGCTACGTTATGGACGGGTTCGCCAACGCTGCTGAGGCTATGAGTGGGAAGTTCTATGGTGCTGCCGACAACGACGCACTGAAAGATACTATACATAAGAGTTTCCTGTGGGGCGGAGGATGTGCATTGGTATTTACTGGTGTCTACGTCTTTGGAGGCGACCTGTTCGTGAGATTGCTTACCGACGAACCGATGGTGCTTTCTGCTGCTACCGACTATATGGTGTGGATATGTATTGTGCCGTTTGTAAGCTTCGCTGCTTTTATATGGGACGGTATCTATATTGGTCTTACTGCAGCACGAAGCATGCTCGTTGCTACCTTCGTAGCAGCAGTATGTTTCTTTACGGTCTTCTTTCTTACACGTTCATCGCTCGGTAATCACGGGCTTTGGATTTCCTTCCTCGTCTTCCTCTTTATGCGCGGGGCGATGCAGAGTATGCTATATCTAAGTAAGAAAGTGATAAAATAAGAAAAGGGAACCTCAAAAAGTTCCCTTTTCCTTTGGTTTGGTGATCCGTTTGGGGCTCGAACCCAAGACCCCAACATTAAAAGTGTTGTGCTCTACCAGCTGAGCTAACGGATCTCCCTTAAGGCACAATTTTCAAAATTGCGGTGCAAAGGTACACCAATTATTTGAGATTACCAAATTATTCTGTCGATTTTTCTTTATTTTCTTTT